>Ga0065711_1046046_pt1 | contig 13122 bp, 13 predicted proteins | sample Hoacrofraction12_FD_59098 | JGI IMG/M metagenome (GOLD analysis project Ga0065711, IMG submission 59098) | Hoatzin crop microbial communities from Cojedes, Venezuela - Epithelial fraction 12 v2 (version 2) | ecosystem: Host-associated > Birds > Digestive system > Esophagus > Crop | place... | reverse complement strand
AGATGCTGCTGCTGTTACGAAGCGTAAATCCATCGAAGCTGACGGGAGGGCTCTGGTTCAAAGCTGGAGGAACTGAGGAAGGGTCCTGCCTTTTGATTCAGTCTTCAGTGTGCAATTTACCCTTCGCGTACACAAAGCATGCTGGCTCTCAGGCAGATCAGCAGGTAATAAATCAGCTTACTTCTTTTTTTAGCTCTTACTGCAGAATCCCCAAAATTTGTTTTAATTCATCTTTTTCCCACTCTTCAGCTTTTTCTCTTTCGTTTTCCTTCCTGCTCTTCAATCATCACAGGTTTGCACGTCTCCTGCTCTGTTTTACACCACTCCGCTCTGTTCTCGCAATGGAAAGAGAGGGGCAGCAGGAAAGGCCGACGGACAGACAGACAGTCGGCAGGGAGAGAGACTCAGCCAGTCCAAGGCAACACCTTGGCCGTCCACATCCCAGGGGATCTGCTTCTCTCACAAAAAACACTTCAGCTTTATGAAGGGAAGGGAACCAAAACTCATTTGCATGCGGGCTCATCCCATCTCCCGGGCTCGCGCATCTCTGGCTCTGGAAAGTCCCTTTCCGACTCCCGGGCCGACAGCGAGCCCGGGAGGTAAGGCAGCAGCGGGGAGAGGCGAGCGCGCGTTTGCTGACCTTGCACATGGGGCCCGAACGAAGCGCTCCGCTCACCTCGCTCGGGGATCCCAGCTGGGAGGTCTGGGGGCTCGGACCGTGCTGCAGAGACGGAGGCCGGGGAAAGCCCCGCTCCGCTGCCGCGCAGGAGGACGCGCTGGGCAGGCGCGCGACGCCGGGGCTTCCTGCCTGCACGCTCCGCGGTCGGAGCCGGGGAAATCCTGAAAGCGTTATCAGATGCCCGATAAGCTCTTTAGCTTTCAAGTACATAGTGATTCAGTTTCGGTCAAAACCTCATTTGAATACAGTTTCAAAACCTAAATGAAAAGCGAGACCCAAATGGGGAGCAGATTAGCCTCGCAGTCCAGCGTCGCTGGCAGCTGAAATATTGCGACGGAGGTTTGGAACTGGCATAAACAAACCTGCTTCTCCCTACCTGCATCAAGATGCTCAGCGTGCGTAATTCAAGCCTAATAACAAGGGCTGGAATCATATGTCTGGTTAATTAAATGTCTTTATTTCTCCACGAACAAGCAAGGCATCAGCCGCACGGATTCCCACTCCATCCCGACGCTGTTCACCAGTGGCTTGAGGCAGACGGCTGCTGGGAGAGGGATTGCCTGAAGCTCGGGTGCCCACTCACCCCACAGGCTTCTCCAGCAAAGCTGGCAAGTGTGGCAATCCTGGGTTTTTTCAACATAGCCACTTGTTTACCAGGCACCAGACAGAGGGTTCCCAACTCACTCCACAGCCACTCGCCGCAGGCTGATAGCAGGCTCTGCTCTTTGGCCCGTGGATTCAGCCTTGGAAGAGCAAATCTCCGCCACCACAGTCCAAACTCCCAACATTTTCCAGTTCTGATGGGTGCCAAGTCGGGACGCACCCACATGGAATCACCCCCCCTCCACTGGTTGTCCCCACCTCGGTCAGGCCCAGGAGCTTTTCCATGACATGCTTCTCCTTCACACACAGCTTCTGCAGAGCGTGGAGAACCTCTCTCCGCCTGCGGGTCTGGAAGCAGCCAGGAACGTTTTCCCAGGTACTGCAGGTCCGCAGGCAGTCAGGGCCCAGTCTGCTTTCAACTTACAGAGCACAAAACATCGCCAACGCTTTTCACAAGAGCTCCGGTGTTTCCTGCTGCACTCGCCCCCGGGGTTACCACAAAGACAAGCTCATGTACGAACCAGCTACTCTGGAGAAGAGAAAAATTGGGAAGATACTTATTGCTAATAACCACATTCCTCCAAGTCAGTACAAAGGCTCAGCTCATCCATGCTCAGAACAAAAGTCTGTACCAGCTTTTGCTTCATCCCAGGATCTGGTTTACCGATCTCCAACCCGGCTAATGCACAAAATACATTTCACAAGAGCAGAGGTTTCAGACACAAAACCTCTCATCACTTGAATGTTCACATTAAAATACGTAACAGCAGTAATTAACACTGGAGGGCAGATGCACCGACACAGAGTCCAGATCTGGATGGGAAATAAACCCAACGTTTCAAAGCAGCTGGAACTGGGATTTTGCTTTTCAGCAGCTCAAGAGACCTGGTGTTGGCTAACGAAATAGCGTGTCTGAACTCCCAGATGCTGCCCCAGGCCAAGTCCAGGCACAGAGGAGCGAAGACCCTGGTAGGGCTTAGCAGCAAGGATGCTTAAATGCACTTGCACAGGTCACAGCAGAGGAGAGGCACGGTCATATTCCAGGCTGGGATCCGCTGTGTTTGCAGTGCTTGCTGGCACAGCTTTCAAAATGTGTCCTTGCACCAGCCTCGGGTTTAAAAACCTCCTTTTAAAAGACACTGAACTAAATTAATCCGTTCCCTGCTGACCAGTCCATCCCAGCTAGTTCTTTAACCGAGATTATTCACATTCCCCAGGTCCCTGCAGGTAGGTTTCGTTACGTGCGTGTGTCACAGCCGGGTAAGCGAAAGCAGCAGGCAGCTAAAGCAGAGCTGGCTCCCACGGCGAGAGAATCGCGTTCCTCAGTCCTCGGCACACCTTCCAAGCTAAAGCAGAAAGGTGTCCAGTAAAGCCTGCACATTTAACCAGGCCTTTAGACAGGGAAGATGACAGCACAGGTTCTCCGCTTTGCAAAACAAAAGCAAAGACTAGAGGGGGAATAAAGAGAAGACTGCTCGCACGCAGCGACTGCAAAGGGAGCAGACAGCCGACACCGTGCCTGGCTCCGGGCAGCTGGCAGCAGCCAGGAGGGCTGTCATCAGCTCAGCATCTCGGCTGGAAAGTTCTGACTAACAGGATTTGGTTTTTGGCTGGAAGTCTAGGTCTCACCCCATTTCAGTGGCTGGAGTTTGAGGCAGCTTTGTGTCCAGCCACACGAGACGACGCCAGCGCTGAGCGCAGCACAACGCAGGGTCACGCAGAGCTTCCTAACGGCGCTAACTCACAGCTCGGGGGCCGGTATCGACACCACCAGGAAGCTCCAGCGTCTCGGCTCTATTTACTGCTGTCCACTGTGTTCCGTATAAACATGAAGGGCTGCCTTCCTCCTCCTGCTGGGGAGGAGGGTCCTCCCGGGAGGAAGGATGTCTCTCAAGTCAGTTAAAAGCTTTGCAGCAGTGTAAACCATGCAGGCATCAGAGATAAATCAGGTCCTGTATAGAAAACATCTTTCACAAAAATACAGCCCTCACAAAGCATAGTAGACATGTACTCATTTCTAGCATAATTTCATAAATCTTCCATCCCTGCTTACAGTATTTCTTGGAGACAGACAGCGAGACAGTACTGTCAGTTACAAATTCCAAGAGGAGCTGGAACTTGGTCCCACTGAAAACCATGGCAAAATCCACATTATTTTTGAAGAAACTGGAATTTTCCCTGCAATACTGTTAAAAGCAAACTTTCACTTGGTTTCCCTTGAGGGATGAGTTCTGTGTGTCTTTTTCTACAATATAGAGCCTTATAGAAATATATATATTATTTTTTTACTTTCGTGCCTCCAGTTGTCAGGTTTAAGCTGAATTGAATTACAAATTTTACGAGCTCTCCAACTGATTTCTGTCTCGTGGCTTTGATATCCAGCACAACCGATTCAAAAGAGACTGGGCTGACAGAGAAAGCTAGGGAATACTTTACAACTCACACACCTTTCACATTTACAAATGCCATGGTTGTACCACAAGCCAGGCAGGAATTGATTAGCCAATTCTTATTTTGCACTGCGATGGGCGCGTAAATTCGGACACGGCGCTCCCACCTCCTGCCAAGCAGCACGGAGCTGCGCCAGGCGTGCCGGGGCAGCGGAGCGGGGACAGGAGAAGCAGCCCCTCTGCGTGCTCGCTGCCGACGACGCGGGCAGCCTCCCGCAGCCGCAGAGCTCCGCTCGTGGACAGGGCTCACGAGGGAGGGAGGAACGTGCCGCGGCAGGAGAGCTGCGGTTACCCTCCACGACACATTCTCCTAGGCTGGGAAGCGTTCCCAGTAGGAAATGCCCACGGAGATTCCTACAGAGGCATTAACCTCCCTGCCAGAGTCTGTCCATGTAATCAGTGCACGTATGCACACGTATTTCTTGCCCTGAAAGAAGAATTTTGCTGCGTTGTTGCACAGAGGGCTCGGACGTCACCAGAGCACAGCCCACAACCCCTGCAGCTCTGCTCAGGGTTCCCCGCGACTGCCAGATTCTCTGTCCTCCTGTCTCCAAACCCTGCCAGAGCTGTTCTACTGGGCTTTATCGCTCTCTCGCTACGATGAACGCAGCATTTCAATGAGCAAAAAAAATCTCCCGCTGCCCTAGCAGCCAGCTTGGGTGAAAAGAAAGGATGCAGAGCAGTACTGGGCAGCATGGCACGGTTTCTGCAACAGGCTCCAGAGACGGCTCCACCAGCCACTCTGCAGCCAGAAGCTGCAGCAAACAGGAAGGGTCCAGAGGCACTGTGAAGGCAGGAAATGAGTCAGCCCCAAGCAGAGGGACAGCAACAAGCAACCCCTTCCACCGCAGGCACCTGGCCGCAGGACACGGACCCAGACGTCCAGGCCACGGGATGGACGAGCCCGAGAGCAGAGAGCACCATCGGGGCAGGAACAGAGGGGAAAGGAGCCCTTCTTCACCAGCCACAGCCCGAGGGAGGGAAGATGCTCTCCATTCAGGGGACTGTCTCCTGACCAGCCTTCCTCCTCCTGGCAGGAGCAGGCTAAGCACCAAGCAATCAGCTCATCCGGTCCCTGCCCCGGCACACCGAAGCCTCCTGCGCGGTTCTGCTCAGGAGGGGCAGCTGGGAAGGGTCCTCCAGGACAGCTCAGCTGGGATGGGGACTTTGAGTCCCCTCAAGCATCTTGGGATTTGAACACTGGCCTCTCCGGCGGCCAGATGAGTGCTGTGCTATTGGAAATGGAAACACCAACACCTCCTCCTCAGCCGTCATCCTACTCTGCCTGCGTCCCCCACGAGAAGAAATAGCTCTGAAAACACCGTCACGTCAGCCTCCACAGAGCAAGGAGGCCAAGGAACCTCCTAGCAGGGCTTAGGCATGCGTGAGGCTGAATTCCCCTGGAATCAACAGAAGAGCCACAAGCCACCAGTGCTGCCGCAGCTCAGCAGCATCACGGCAGATCTGAGGACCTGCATTTTGGGGAATAGGTGCCAAAGAGACCCAAGTCCTTTTGTGGATGTGTCTCCAGGCACACAAATTATGTCTAAAAATAGAATCTGGGTTCGGAACTCACACAGACAGCACTGAAAAATTATACTCTAGGTATTTGATGGTATTGCTCATCACACAAAAACGCTGCGTTCTCAGTTACAGCACCAGGAAATAACACCCAGCCCTTCAGCCCGGACAGTCGCACCAGCACCGACACCCTGGATTGGTAGCAAACCCCCATCAACCTTTGCAGGCAGCTAAACAGGGCGAAACAGTTGAAGAATTGGCTGTTCCACGGGTAGTGCATCAGGTTCCTAATGTGTTGGCCTCTGTTTCAAGCGTACTGTCGATGTTATTAGGAAGACAAATCATTTTTTGCTCTCTGTATTAGTCAGAAAAATAGGATGCTAGTTCCACCTGAAAAAAAAAAAAATACAGATCTGGAGAGGAACAGACAGAACTGGCCGAGTTCTAGCGCTAGAAAAGACCCTTGCCCCTGCTTCGTCTGAGAATAACCTGCTAGAAAGCAACAGACCACTGTAGCAGAAGACATGAGAGTCACAGCATGGTCACCTACACCAGGCTGGGGAGTCGGGACACAGCTGAAGCAGAACGTGAGCTTCGTTGGGCCAATAAGATTTCAATGCAAGGCATTTCCAGATCCTTCCTAGTTTCAAAGGAAATGCAGAATAAGGCGTGGGAAGATGGGCGCAGAAGAACAAAACTCTTCAGAGGAAGGTTTACTAACACTGAAAGAAGCTTTTGAGAACTTATCCAAAAAAAAAAAAAGGCTGGGGCAAGACTGGGTAGAAGGTGAAAAGCAAAATCCAGTACCGGTCACAACTTGCAAGTTTTGAACATCTTCCAGTGGAATAATTATTCTTAGAAAAGTGCTGTGCTGTTGGAATCATCTTCCCACAGGAACGTTTCCATTTTCATTTTGATTTTTTCTCTCTCGCAAGTGCGTCGATAGGTCAGCGTGCCTCTGGAACCAGGGGACATCGCATTTACAAAATGAATTGTCATTCCTAGGTTTTACAGGGTAAGATTTCTTAAGTCAGCTTTGGAATTAGAAGTCTTGGTTTCATAAGAATGGGACACGTGAACTGACAATTTAAAATACCTAAAAAGAATTTACAAGCTCCTTCACAAAATCCAGGAGATGAACCATAATAGGCTCTACTCCAAGCAAAGGATCACGCAGCTGCTGAAAGCAGCTCTCGAGGGCTGTGTGTTTTTTAAGAAGGAAGGTGATGGGCAAGGACATAAAGAAAATAAAATAGAAAGAAAATAAACAGAAGCCGTCAGAGAATCCCAACTTTTCTCCTGTCTGGAGTTCCCACAAGCAGCGGGTACAGAGAACCCCAACTCTGGCTAATCAGATTTTTAAAAGGAGGTTGCTGCCATGCTGAATAAAATGCAGAACCCTCTGAACTGATAAATTCCGGCAGCACCTTGTATCTGCTTAAGTAAACCAGATGATAGTTTAGCTAAACACGACATTAGTTTGCCAGCTCCTGAAGCTGGAACTGTTTTGCTCACCTGGCTTATGGAAAACTGAAGCCAAACAATAACCGATTCAAGCTTGGTTTTGTTGTTTTGGTTTGTTTTTTTTTTATCTTCTTCCAAAACTGAGTCACAGAGGCTTTGCAGAACCAGTGCTGGAACAACAACCAGAGGAAACGTTCCTCTCGAGGAAGCCGGTACCCATCCCCTGATGGGCAGGCGTCTCAGCAGCGCCTGGAGCAGCCGTGCGTCCCCAGCGAGGACCTGCTCACCACACTGCTTGTCCCCCACCCACCCACGCCGGGCTGGCCACGCTACCGGGCTGGGCAGCCGCACATCGCTCCAGGGAGCAGCAGGGGCCCGCAGGACCCCGAGGCAAGGATTTCCCTGCGACAGCCCTGGGGACATCCCCCGCTGGTGCTGTGTCTCTGCAGACAGCTGGGAGTTTACCAGAGCAGGAGGAAGAGGACGATTTGCACGTCACATCGCCCAGAGCTCTGCTCGCTCTCCGCTGCGCTCCCGCTGAGGCACAGCTCGTCTTCTCTCCATCTCCTGCGGCGCACGCTCGCACGGCACCTGGAAAAAGGGAATGTGAACATTGCTGGGGATTTCTGCTTAACCCCACTAATACCCAGTATCCTGGCTGGCTATTTACAGAAGATTGAACAGCAGCATCTTGCTCGGGTGTCAGAAGAAATCTGAGCAGCAGTGAGAAAAGTGACATAAAAGGCACTCCCCGTTGTTGCACAGCAACCACGCTGTCACAGTTCACAAGTGTGCATGCTTGTTTGGTTTTTGAAGCAAGGGCCAGCCCCTGCCCTCTGGGAAGATGAGGGTCTAAGGCAGGATCAGGGAGAATTCACCTCCTTGGTTGGAGCCACTTCACACGCACAGACTCGCTCGAGCAACTGGGCCTGCCAGGGATGGCTGCTGGTGGCAGGGAAGCCCTGGGGGCCAAATGCTGCTGTCTCCTCCTCCTCCTCCTCCTCTTCCTCCCTGCATCCCCACCTGCCTTCCCCCATGCTTCGTGCAGGGGTGCCACTGCCTGTCCCCAGCTCCTTCGCCCCCTCCATCACTCCTCATGCTGTGCCGCCACAGCCAAGGGCCACCATTCCGAAGGGATGGGGCCCATCGCTGCTGCCAGCCGCAGCAGATCCCACCTCGTGGCTGCGGGGAGGACAGCCCACTTCGCCCAGTTCTCCCAGTCCCACCGCTTCCCAGACAAGGCGACATCCAGTTCTGCCTCCGCTGCATGAAGCCCACCCCACGGGCAGTACCAAACCGGAGAATTTCGAGGAGTTTTCAGCCCATGGCAGGCAACAGGGGGAGGAGGCACCAGGGAGATTTGCTCATGGAAATTGTCTGGATTAGGGAAGAGCAAGAAGTGTGGGATCCGGTCTCTGGGAAGCACGGGAGCAGGTCCCGCAGGGTTGTTGAGCACCCAGACGAAGGCAGGGCTCAGCCAAGGCTGCGGTGATGTGACAGGCTGGATTTACCGCAGGCAGCCCAAGGGTCACCCCTAATTCTGCTGGTGTTTGACCTCTGGACTGTTGGGCAGAAGAAACAAGGTCAAGTTTATCTTCAGAGCTGCCCCAGCCACGCTTCTGTCTTTCCCCACAGGACCTGTTCTCCAGCTGGAAAGGTGCTCTTGCCACAGAGAGCGGCTGTCCGACAGTCCAGCTCCAAGAGACGTTTTCATCAGGGAGGCTCAGGGTTCATTGTGAAAATGAAACCAAACGCACATACCCAAAGCCAAACCAAACCCCGCAACGTAAAAAGCTCTTTGCTAAACATTTAAATAGCTCCAAAACCCGCTGTTTGTCAGGGATTTTCTCCAGAAGCTGGCATCCCAAGGAAACTACTCAACCCCAAAATACCCCCGAAGCTCAAGAGCGAGTGCCATCTAAACTGGGCACTGCTGCCAGAACCTGTCCCCGTGGCGTGGCAAGGTAATAAAGTTTAAATGTGCTCAGGTCAGAAATCAGTCTTTTCCAGGACATTCTGCTGGCTGTTTTAAGATCTATGAAGCTAACTGTGCTGGTTTTGGCTGGGATAGCGTTAATTTTCTTCGCAGTAGCTAGCACTGGGCTACATTTTGGATTTGTGCTGAAAATGGTGTCGATGACCTGGGGATGTTCTCCTTACTGGTGAGCAGTGCTCACACAGAGTGAAGGCCTGTTCTGCCCCTCGCACCACCCCACTACTGGGGGGCTTTGTCACCAGCTGGGGTTAAACCACAACCATCCTTTTGGGGCCTAACACTTCAAGACAACAACTGGTTTGACTGGAATGTGCTAGATCAAGCTCACAGCCGTTGCTGCTGCTTAGCTATTAATTGGCAGGCTGCTGCACTTGCCCTGGGGCTCGCTTGTCTTCCTGCAGATTAGAGTCTCATGCTCGTTAGTGGCCGAGCTCTGCTTTCACCCCTTGCCATGCTGCTTATCACCCTACCCTGCTGCGCCTGGAGCATTTCGATAGCAGCAGCGGCGATGCCCCCGGGCTGGCAGACAGCCAGGGATCGCCGCTGATCTGGCACTGCTGCCCTGGACAGGCTGGAACCGCAGCGGGAACCCGAGCGCAGGGACTGTGACCTGTGGATACGTCCCCGAGGGAGAAGCTACCCCTCAGTGCCCCAGTGGCTGTGCAGGAGGTCATGCCGGAGCATGTGGCCCTGGAGAAGCCCACAACACTGTGGGTAAGGCCACGCTGGAGCTAGAAGTTGCATTTAAGACACAGTGAGGGAAGCGGTGTCACCAAGAAGGAGATGTCTCTGCACGCATCATGTCTATCACCCTGCATCTTTCCAGCTACTCTTTCAATCTTCAGTGTCCATGCAAAAGCTTTCCTTCCCCTCTTTCAAATCCCTTTGTGTATAGCTACACCAATCATTACACCACCTAAAAGCAAGAATCTCCAATTCTGCTTTAAGTAACCGAAAAATGATCAGAGAAGCAGAATCTCCATCACCTCCATCTTACTCAATCTTACAGGTGCTCAGCAGCTCCTAAGACAAGTTTAGGATCTCAGTTACATTCTTGCAGACTGGATCTTGGATCTTTTTCAGTGCTATGGAAATCATCATTGCTAGTTATAATGACAAAGTCTGATCTTGTTCCTGGTTTAAACTTTTCCAAAGGCAGTATTTGGGATGGGTTTGGGTCACTTCAGATGGTGGTATCTGACACGTACAGGACATACTTGATATATGCCCTTAAGCAAAGAATTCAGACCTGTGGGAAAAATACCAACTCGGCACAGTTTTTGAAGCAAATATGTATACTATAGACTGCAAGCTCTCCCCTCTTCTAGTCTTTACAAGTTCTCCCTATGCACAATAATCTCAATTTTGTCCCTTGACTAACAGAAAAGGTAATCACTTCTACTGGAGACTGCAGCAATTCACCTGGCTACACAATTCAGAGGGGCTTACAAGATGCTTTTACCCTTTGGCTACATGTTTTGAGCAGAAGTGCTCAAAGGAAGCCCAGCCTGAGCCACTGAAGGCCAACATCTGAAGGCCTCCAATGGCTCCACCTTCCATACGGCTTATGGAAATGACTTGGCTAGCAAAAAAGCCCAAACACGATACCTAGAGCTAGAAGTATGCCTTCAGCTCCACGAACCTCCCTCCAGCTTCATTAGCTGGGAGAGATTACCTCACCTGCTAGAAAAGCAGAAAACACTCACCCCAGTAAGTCATTTGCACGCTCCTTTTTCGTCCTGGCATTCTTCATAATCTGACTGCAAGAAAATGAACGTTAGGGCCATCTTTATAACTTTCCCCCTCTAAATGTAAAGATCATTCAAGCACAACAGACCCACCATGATTTTAACGTCTCCCAAACTGCAGTTAGATGTAAAATTTATCAACTATGCTTTTTCTACCTGCTTTGCAAAGTTATATGCAAAAACACACACTTGAGCAGCCAAATCCCAAACAGCCAGTTGCTAAATGTATGTTGTGTAGATAAACTGTATATAAACCTCGTTCTAGACACACTGACCCGATCAGCACCCGCCATACAGCGAGTACTGCTCTGGGGCTAGTTGGAGGGACATTGTTGTATTTCTATACAGCACTTCACTAATGCTAATGAAACTAAAAGTTACAAGATTCATGGCTTTGCTAACCCTAGAGAGACCAATTGCCTCCGGCCCTCCGATTTCTGTTCTTTTTAAGCAACAGAAGATAAAACCCCCCTTGGCCCATACGCTGTCCCCCGCAGGCCCAGGACAAAGGCACACCGAATTCCGCCGTGCTGACTCTCCCCTCCGTCTCCCGCTCACGAAGCGGTGAGACCCATCAGACGCCCGCGCTGCACCGAAGGCCAGCAGGCCAGCACCGTTGCCCACAGCCAGGAGCGAGCAGCCATAACGCGTGCCGTGATACCATGGTGCCACCCGCTGCCAGAACCTCAGACCTGGCGTGAATGACCCGATGTGCGCTGAAGTGACCCAGCTCCACCTGCTAAGAGATTATTTTTATGTGAATCTCCAAGTTCTCCTTATGGAAATTCAGATAAGCATTTAGAGTGATTCTCACAGCCAGAGAAAGGGTACCCGCTCTGCGTACCCGGCTGCAATCCAGATCTCCCAGTCGCGGCACGCAGCTACGCTGGCCTGCTAAGGCTCGCTCAAACTGAGAACAAGCCACTAAGCAAGCATTCGTTTTCACCACGGCCATGCATTTAAAATCCCAAATATCTCAGATCTTTGCAGGAAGCATAAACCGAGCAAGTAAACCAAAACACCACAAGAGGTTTTAAATAGGAATTCTGTTGTGCAGAGTAGTGCTCGGGCATCATTCTGAACTCACATTTTATCTATTCCTGACAATACCCCGACGGAAAATAAAACTTTAAGTATGAAAAGCTGCGTATGTTGTATCAACATTAAAACAATTAAGTCAACTCTTCAGTCAGCGGCAGCAGTCAGACAGAAGCAGGACAAAGCAGCCACGCTGCCAGCGCCCAGGCCCCTGGCATCAGGGCAGCTGGCACTCCACGGGCTGACACCGCCAGCTCCGCAGCTCAGCCCGAGAGAGTTCACCCTTCCTGAAGGGGAGACTGTTTTTGTGACTGCGCTGGCTTCGAGTCCCTGCAGGCAGGCAGGCAGCTCGACCCACAAACAGTCTCAGCACAGCTTTGCTCTCCTGCAAGCCACAGCAACAGGCATCTCCCTCTAACCCAGCCAGCTGGGCTGAAAAGTACACAAAATGGGGAAAACAAAAGCCAGCTGAAACAAATGGATCGTTCTGATGAACATTTACAAAACAAAGCTTCATAAAAGCAAAAACTTGGACCTGCATTAACCAGAAATCCCAATGAGAACAAAAAGCCCCTGATGAGGTATGCTACTGTAGGAAACAAAAATATTCCCAGCCACCCAAAGTTTGGTGCTGAGAATTAATGTCTAACTAAAACTGAAGTTAACTTCATCTTTCATCTGCTACAGAGACTTCTTAACTCTGGGCTGGGTCATGGATGTGTCTGCAATCAGACATTAGCATTTAGTTATTTTTAGTCTTTTAAACCAGAAGGATCATAGCCAACATATTCAAAAGCTGATCAGTCTTTAAACACTAAATACTAATTAGCTGTAGTGGTTGTACAAAGAAAATTGATTTTTGCATGGTGTTGCTGAATACAGATTTATATCCTGTACACAAGATTCCTAGCAACACTCCTGCTTTGGCTCAGAGATGGGCTACATGATGAAACATACCTTTTTGATCTCAACTATTTACAGAAAATCTTGAAAACCTTGCTTGCTTTTTACTCAGACCTAACTTTGGCACATGTTGCTTGTCAGCAGCTGTAAGAGACAGTATTTGCAGAAAGTCAGATGAGACACTCAAAGTATCCTACAGAAGCTGTTCCTCTGCACTCCAAACACCCTTTCACAATTTTGAAGAAAAAAGATTTGGGGTGGGTGAAGGAAAGGACACAAAACCTACGGCTAATTCTTTTTCCCTAGACTTTGAAAGGATTTACTAATTTAAGCAAGATAAGATTACACCGGTGTGAACTATTTATCCCAGGACTACGCTGCAGCAGCGTTCATTCTCACCCAGACAGGCCAGCAACATTCCCAGGCCTTTGACCCACACTCTGCTCTCTGCACACCCACTCCGCTGTCCCCACGAGTAACAAGCTTTTGGGCTTCAAGATGAAAGTCTGTCTGTACCGAGGGGCCTGCCTGAATCACTGCATTATCACCTGTACAGACCTTACACAAACACTCGTCTGTTTTGGTACGAAATCCTAAAACCAGCAAGCATGTTTCACAGAATCACAGAATCACAGAATAGTAGGGGTTGGAAGGGACCTCTGTGGGTCATCCAGTCCAACCCCCCCGCCGAAGCAGGGTCACCTACAGCAGGCTGCACAG
>Ga0065711_1046051_pt1 | contig 13123 bp, 8 predicted proteins | sample Hoacrofraction12_FD_59098 | JGI IMG/M metagenome (GOLD analysis project Ga0065711, IMG submission 59098) | Hoatzin crop microbial communities from Cojedes, Venezuela - Epithelial fraction 12 v2 (version 2) | ecosystem: Host-associated > Birds > Digestive system > Esophagus > Crop | place... | reverse complement strand
ACTTCCTCTGCTTCAGTTTGTGCCCATTGCCCCTTGTCCTGTCACTGGGCACCACTGAAAAGAGTCTGGCCCCATCCTCCTGACACCCACCCTTCAGATATTTATAAGCATATATTAGGTCCCGTCTCAGCCTTCTCTTCTTCAGGCTGAACAAGCCCAGCTCCCTCAGCCTCTCCTCATAGAAGAGATGCTCCAGTCCCCTCACCATCCTCGTAGCACGGCATCATCCTACGAGCACTCTGGAAGGAAGTGTAATATTGGAAATAAAAATAGAACAATTGATTTGTGAGCTGAGCTCTGCGTTGCCACAAAAGGGGTCATTGAAAGGGCTTTGCAAAAAGTAAGGGAGGATATTTGAGAAAGTGCCCAAGTTGCAGAAATCCACAACAATGGTGTTTTTACTGTAAAATACTTCTGCGAGCTTCTTGAATCATACATAGCGCCGTGACAATGCATGTCATCTGTTGACATACAGAGAAAAATGGAAACACATTCAGACTACAGCTATTTTGGGCTATTTGTTATAAGCCCGCCGCTTGGCTCAGGCTGTGTGTGTTTGAGTCACTGTCGGCTGCCTTCTTCCCCAGTCAAGCAGCCGTGGGTTTGGCAATGACCTCCCTCCCACAGGGAGATAAGGCAGCTTGTACCATGTCGATGACCAGGGGCAGCCACAAAACATTAGGCAGGCTCCTGACTGTCGAGAAGTTGAAACTGCTTGAAAACAGCAGGGTCAGTCTGCTCTCCAACACACTGATATTATCTCATTAGCGGTGGCATTTACTGCACGGCACAAGGAGCAGAAAAGGGAGTTGTTAAAAAAAAAAAAAAGAAGAAGAAGCAAACAAATAGTTACGGTATGTGGAATTGTTATGCAGAGGGAATGTTACTCACACGTGGGCTTTTTCTTTGTTAGAGAAAATAGTCGTGCAGTGGGTAGTATACAAGGGACAGATTATCAGTTCCTGATCTTAGCTCCGGACAACATTCTGCTTCCAGCTGGCGGGGGACGAGAGCTTTTTACCTGAAGCTCAGTGTTGGTTTGCAAAACTTCTTCGGTTTTTTTTTTTTTTTTTGACAAGCCAAGAAACACAGTGTAGCTTGTAAGGGTCGGGAATGAGAGGGAAGCCCTACTGTGGAGCTCTTCTCCCCTCTCCCCATCTTCACCTTCTCCTTACTCTCGTCAGACGGTTTTGCTGTCTGCTCCTCTGCTGCCGACTGTAATGTTATAAATTTAGCTTTGACTTTGCTGTGGTTTTACAGGATAAAGATTCAAGAGAAGACTAGCCAGGAGGATAAAAATACTAGACAATTAACTCTTGAGATTAAGAAATAGCCTTTTTGTTCTGTGTCTGTACAGCACCTGTCCCGACGGGTGCAGGACGGGTGCCCCGCAGCCACGAGCCTGGCACATGAGTAATGACCAGGCAATTCCCGGGAGCCGGCAGCGGCGGTGAGAGGCGTGAGAAGTGCGCAGGAAGCTGTTTGCTTCGGCGACATGTGTTTGCATATCAGCACGCTGATATGTTTCCAGCAGCCTGCAGACATGGTTACAAACATGTGAATGTTTGAGAGGTTTTCACGACGGGACCTCGAAATAGAGCTGCTTAACACCGTCCTTGCCGAGGACTTCAGGGTGGACTTTGACTCGCAGCAGTCCCCACATGCGCGCCCAGCCCTGCGACCCGATTGCCTCATGTCACAGGCTTTGGGGGACACTTCTCACACAAAGGCTTTGCAGGATCAGAACTTCTTCTTTTCCACTAAAAGTGTGTATTGGGATAACTCCCGCGGAAATTAATCCTTCTTTTAGTCATAGAGAAGTACTCTCTGCTGCCGTAGTACTCTCAGGTGTGACCAGCAGATCAGTAACTCACACAAATAATCTGCTGGGAAAGTCGTTGAAGGTAGCCTTATGTGATAAAGAAGTCCATGTGATATCAGCGACAGAGGCAGAGGAGCCTTCGAGAGAGAAGGAAATCAGAGGCCAGGAGCGTGTAGAGGAAGGGGAAGCTGAGGAAGGGGCACTAAACTTCCCTTTGTAGACATCCCTTGCAGCCGCCTTGGGGGGGATTTTCTTTTAGCAAATAAGGGATAGACATGAATATATGGTTTTTTAAAAACAGAAGAAACTCCTCGAGTTTCCAGAACACAAGATAGTTCTTAATTGTGGTTTCCTAAGACGTATGTGTTATTTGGCAGATAGATAACTTAAAATCTGTGCATTCACTCTGGAGGATTTTCTGTCTGAGCTGTGTTGGTGAAATGTACTTTCTCAGGCAGACTGAATTATATGATTTATTTTCCTGCTTGTGTACAGGTGCAGTTCTGGCTCACCCAAGTTCATAAATACGAGCACTAAAATTACAGTTTCCAAAAAACGTAAGGGGGAAAAACCCTACTCTTTAATTCTTGACTGTTTTGCTGAGGTAGTTTTCAGAAAACAAACCCAGAGAGGAGTAGGCAGAGAACTAAAAGGAGTGCATTGAAAGTGCAAATGCATACAGATACAAAAATATTCTGGGACATGCTCACCAATGTGGGAATCTATAAAAAGATACTGAGTTAATGCTTTGCACCTGTCAGAGTGGGATTTGATGCAACTAAATCATCCAGACAACTTTTTTTCTTCAAAATTGCCAATTTTGTATGTTTTATAGATGGACTTTTCATAAAATGCACGACAATTACTTTAGAGGTTGTTATGTTACAAAAACCTTTCAAATAGTAGGGCCCCTACTGTATTTGTTGTCATATACAGGCACACTGCTTTACAGCACTAGAGGATTTAGTTTCAGAGACACCAAAACTGCTTCTAATTTAATAGAAACACTGTAGGCGGACATATGAGCAAAGAAATGTATATTGAGAAAAGAACGGGGCAGCAGCTACACTAAGTAACACAGTTGCAATTCATTACCAACAGAGAAGATTTTGCAGTATTTTTTGACTAAGGAGTGCACTTTGTTGTAACCTGGTAGGGCCAAGGTGTTCTTTCAAATTTTTGTCCTGAAAACCAGAAGATAGGTATATGGTGAGAAAAAATCATGCATTACAGCTGTAATGTATTTTTACAAGTATTGTCCATTTTGTCCCAGGCATGCTGTTGGTAAAATATAAATTGTTTATGTTTTGCTTCTGTTTCTTACAATGGACTATATTAGAATAAATGTATACAGTATAGTTAAGGTTTTTCTCTTTTGCACAAGGTCACAAATATAAGCACACAAAAATTTGAATATGAACTTACTGGGAAAATAACTTCTTAAATGCTTTCAGAACTGATATCATTACGAAGCATATTGTTAGTCTCACCTCTGCACAAGTTGATTTTTCTTTCCTTCTTTATTTATTTATTAATCTACTTATTTTCTGTGCCCAGGACATCTTTACACTAGGTAACTACTCCTGGAGCCATAAATGAAATTAATTCAGAGAGGCTTTTTTTAAAATCACTGCTCCAGGAACTCCCTGGAATATAACTAGGTGTCTGTCAGATCTTGGTAATTAGAGACGTCTGCAGCTAGTTCGCAGGAAGGCTGCCTGTTTGTTGTTCTCCTGTATTCCTATGCACACCTGGTGGTATGCCACCTGTAAAAAACATTAAGACTTGCACGTGAAGGCATACAAAAACATATGAGGAATGGGTTTTTCCCATAATCTTGCATAGTAATTTCTTCTTTTTATGGGTTAGTTTTATTTGTTTCTGCCATATTTAGTTCACTGATAGATTAATTGGCTCTACCGCAGTTTTCCTGTATGATTTCTCCGTGAATGGAAGTGGAGTCTGACACAGATACCAGTATAGCTTACTACACATGTCTCTGTATGCAGCTGCCTCCAAACAGACCTTTAAGGACTGTTAAAATACATTGTTTATAGGTGAAACTAAGAGTGAATTTGATTGATCCTTCTTCACAATACTGCAAAGGGATGCTTAGAGTGGTGAAAGAGTCTCAGCCTGTCTGGCAAGTATCCTGCAATTTTAATTGTACCCAGACAGGAAAAAATATGAGGCATTTGCTAGAGTTAAGTGAACAATCCAAAGTGGACAATGTATTTAACACATTAAGGTTAGGAGCCTGGGCTCCATCATGCCTTAAGAGCTCTACTCAGGACAGCTCCAAGAACAGAGACAAAAGTAGTGTTAAGCAACCCTCACCAATCCTTCCCTCAACACACGCAATCTTTGGAACAGTGTTTTTTTGCACTGAACATCAGTGCGGGTGTGCTTTTTGCACAAGTAATGCGATGGAGGTGTGGAGACAGGCACATAGCGTTCAGGCTACCTGGGAATTCTCCCAAAAGCCGCCAGAGGACTGAATCTTGCAGCCTGTAGCATTGCAATGAACTTCTCTGCTCTTGTTTCACTTGTGTAGTGTATCTGACTAAACAGTGATCTCTTTATATATACATCCAGTCTTCTGATTTATCCCACAGTTAGCTTTTAGAACTGTTTACTGTGTGGGTTGATCCCAAATAGCCCTTTTTTAAATTGGCATTTATTAGCTGAATCATCTGGCACTTTTTCTGTCTTTCAGTTGGGTGAGAGTAGAAGCACTCACGGAACAGATGCATTTCAAAGTTGTTTTTCTGTCATTCGTGGTGCTAGTGCAACACTCCCTGGAAATGAAGAAAAAAGAAACACAGGCATTTTTTGTACAAATGTTGTTATGTTTACGTCATTTTGTCTCACTGACACAAATCCAACAGTTGGAGGGAAAAGACAAGCAAGGGAAAAGACAAGCCTAAAAGAGGCAGGAGTTGGTTGGTCCTTGGGAAGAGCAAGGTGTCACTTGTTATGCTACTGTCGTTTGACTTCCACTGTTACTAATCCATTCCAAGAGCAGAAGTGAAACTGGAAAAAGGATATGTCAGTGACCAAGATCATGTCCTTGAAAATACCATGTACAGTATTGATTTTCTTTCCCATTCACGACACTTCAAGAAGACAGGGGAGCCATGAAGACTGAAATGATTCAAAAGCAACGATTTGATTTTTGCTACTTTTGATTTGACATTTCTGTGTTGGAACTCCTTGACAGGAAAAAACATGTTCTAAAAATCAATGTCATACGGATATCTCAGAAAGAGAGGCATCAAATCTGCTACTGCTCACTTTTAAAACCAAACTCCTGAGCATCTCTGAAAGAGCAGTTCCTTCAGAACCATAGTTTAATATGATATTGGAAATCTGGCTGCTTTCTGCTAAGTCTCCTGACATGAAGATAGTTCTAGATACTCACTAGCCAAGCTCTTTTCAGTGGTGCCCAGCGACAGCACAAGGGGCAATGGGCACAAACTGAAGCACAGGAAGTTCTGTCTGAACATGAGGAAGAACTTCTTCCCTCTGAGGGTGCTGAAGCCCTGGCACAGGCTGCCCAGGGAGGTTGTGGAGTCTCCTTCTCTGGAGATATTCAAGCCCCGCCTGGACAAGGTCCTGTGCAGCCTGCTCTGGGTGACCCTGCTTTGGCAGGGGTTTGGACTGGATGACCCACAGAGGTCCCTCCCAACCCCAAATGTTCTGTGATTCTGTGTGATTCTGTGATTCCCAGCTCAGACTGCCTGCCATGCAAAGGCGGTGTGGATGCAAGTTCCAGGAGTCCCGTGGGCTTCAGGCAGCACCCAGAATCTGCAACAAAGGTACAACGTAAACAGCCCCTCTGCTCTTAAAAAAAAAATGCAGTATTGGGAACATGATCATCTGCTGGGTCTGTAAAGTTAAATCTGAAAAAATGGGCATTCACAACTACCTGAACATCAGTATCTCACACTCTTGGAAAACAGCAAGACCTACTAAACAAGATGGAGTGGTCAAATATAGAACCATCAAAGCACATTGGCAAACACGTCATGTCTCCATGGGCCGGGAATCAAGCTTTAGGGCAGCACCAGACATGACACCAAAAAGAGAAGCCAAGTTGTTCACCTGGTCAGCCCTCACAGCAGTCTCTGCCTTCCTTGCGTGCAGGCAGGAGGAAATAGCTTTTCGGTATCAAAGAGAATCATTCACCACCCAAGTCATGAGGCGGTAAGCGAGCAGCGCTGCTCTTTGCCCGTCCAGAAGCACAGACTGGGATTTACAGCAACACACAGGGTCCCTACCAGGACACAGCTCCAAGCCCCCAAAGCAGGTATCGGAGCTGAGACCACACCGCGCTGCACAGACCGAGGCGATGGCAACGCGTGCTTTGCTGCCTGCCTGCCTGTTTACACCCCAGCGTGGTGTTTGCTTTTTCACAACAGGACAGGTTTGTTGACTCCTGTTTAGCTGGTGGCCCAGTACAAACACCAGCAGTGTCTGCTGTCAGAATAGCCGGCACTCTGCTGCTCTCTGCAAAGCTGGATTTTTTTTCCCTAAATTCAGCAACCTGCATTTAGATTCTTTGTATGGCATCCTAGCTTTTCCGTGACCATTTCTCCATTTGTTGAGGTTTGAATCCCAGCTGTATCTCTCTCCCAATAGCCTACCGATTCTCCAAATTTCTACTAGTTTGTTAATAAACATACGAAACTACATTGTCTATTCACCATCCAAGATGGAAAGGAATCATCCTGGGACAAGCATCTGAAAACACACATTTAATTTTTCTTTTTCTCCTGGGTAGCATCATCTGACCGTTCTGTACCCAGTTTCATCTAAAGTCACGTTAGGCACGGCTATGCCAAAAGGACATGGCATATCGTCACGTACTGCCTCTCCCTTAGCAATGAGATCTTTTTATCTTGTCATAGGATGATGTTACTTTGGTTTGAGATGACTTTCCTCAAAAAAACCCCACATGGTTTACACACCCAACATCTTTCAGACTGCTTTCATTTCAGATCTTTTTCTTCTGCAAATGAAAACTAAACTGATCTGGAACTACTCGGGTCCTCTTTTTATTCCTGCTAGAGGCAGGCTCTGTAAGGTGGTGCCTCACCTATCCACCATAATTTGTCAAAACTCACCACAAATTATTCTGAAATCACTTCAACTAACTTTTTAATAAGATTCCTGACACCCAGGCAGCTTTAGACCACCTGATTTCCCAAGAGCCTTCTTGGGCGTATTTTCTCCTCTATTCTAAGCAGAGACCTCACTATTTGTCATTATCACCAGCAGTGCTAGTCAGCACTTCTTTCTCTTGAACTTTCCAACAACCAGCATGAAAAAAATAAAGCGTTAAATGTTTCGGCCTTCTTGACATTTTTTCAATAGGTCTTTCTGTTCCCGCAATTATCCCACACGTACATTCACAGTATGAGGAGGACCAAGGCAGGAGCTGACCTGCTCAGCTGTGCTTACCGGGACTACTGAAAGGAAGGGCTGTCACAGCCATAACAAGCATTTCTTACATCATAACAAGGCAAAAAGCATTTGTCCCGAGGGCTTAGAGATATAAACTAATCCCACGGTTGCAAAGGGAAAATTGTGGTTATTCCTTTAGTAGAGGCACTTTCGGTTGCTGTCACCAAAGGCTTGCTCCCTTTGCTCGAGAGGCAAGCTCTGAGTTAGGCAACCTGGATGAAACCAAGCTGTAATACTGAAATAGAAACCTGAAATTATAAAATTAAGTCTCATTTGGCCATGCAAGCTACGCGGCGCAGTCCAACACACCATCTATCAAAGACCACATTAAACATTATGAATTACAAATGCCAGCTGTTAAGGGGTAACCATTTGCACAGTCTCAGAGTGCTCTGAGGACAGGTTTGGCTCAGCCCATGGAGCTGCCAGGAGGCATTGCCTCCTGAAGTCCCTGCCTGTGCCTGCAACAGGGACTGCAGCGAGTAAGGGAGTGGGAGGGAGTCATCTGCAGGCAGAGGAGAAGCTGGAGACCTTAGCATGAGCAATCCTATCTCCAGGGAGGGAAAAAACCCAAAACAAGCCTAGAGCAGTTCAAAAGCATGGTCAAGCGAAACTCAAGAGCTGTCGAAGAGGTCGTGAAAGTATTAAGCTCAATTAGAAACATCCTACTGCTCTGTAGCATCATGTTCAAGCCTCCTGACTGTGGAAAGCAAGGTGAGTTAAGCAACTCACCCTTCTGATCACCCTCATCACTTCTTCTTTTAAGACACCGGGGTGGACACAGCCTCCAGCAGACTTTGGTGAGACTTCTCATCCTCAATTTTACTTATCCTCCAGGTATACTTAGTAAATAAATGAACACTATAAACCAACTTCCATATTAAATGCCATAATCTGTTTATGAATTTGTTAAAACTCATAAAAATTTCTAAAACTGCACGTTATGTGATGTCTCTTCTCCATAATAAGATGTATAGTGTCACAGAAGATATAAATAAACACACACTGTACACCTCCAGCTTTTATGTCACACTACTGCGAAAGGCTAAGGGGGAAAAAAAAGGGCAATCTACTTTATGATTTCAAAGGGAACAGAAACCCCTAGGAAAATGCACAGAAATCTGTGTCACTGGCTATGTAAAGAGCAGCTTCAGTATTTCCTACCATTGCATGATAGATTCTGATTATTGTGACAATTTCCAGGCTTTTTATCTCTCTCTAAGCAGGAGCCACAAGATGGCAGCATGAATTAACTGCACATTATCTCCCTTTAAATGAGCTTGTGCATCCCTCTTTCCTATATTCCCCACTTACTCCTATTCCTCACCTGAGCCGCAGCAGCGGTTTCCGAGGCCACGCAGCGTGCTGGATCCAAAAATCAGTCCGAGGTGGAATAACGAAGGGCTGCTCACTGGGCATTGCTCAAATGCTTTGATCGGCGCTGCCAGGGAAGAAGCGAGGAGCAGAAAGAGGGGATGGAAATGACCTTGACACGAAGAAGGAGGTCTGCAGACTCACAACTGAAACAGAAGGTTGCTCAGGTAGCGTTAGTAAAATGATAACCCCGCAGAAATTGCCGTGCAGAGCGTATCATTCCAGCTGAGCATCACCCTGACTACTAAGTGCCTCTCTCTATATTCAATCAATGTCATTATTTAACTGGTGAGTCTACCTTTAATGAGTGTTTATATTCATTACTACTTATCTCATTGTCTACAAACGAAATTAGTAACAGCATGCCAGTTACTTTTCTTCACGTGGCTCCTGCAACTGCATGAAAACCAGCAAGATATCCCCAAAGGCAGCGGCGGGTAGAGCTCGGTCCTGTGTGTTTCTGCGGCAGCTGTGCTAAAGCTATGCTCCTCTCATTAAAAGCATAATTTCCCCTCCCCAAACATTTGCCAGGGATTTGCTGGATCTGCCTTTAGTTATACAATATTAACAGTGAAAATATGAAATGAGAATTCATGGCTTCATAAGCTTTCACTTTAAGTTCTATTTAAAACATTCTTGGGATTTTTACAAGACATCCTAAACATCCAAATCAAGCTCTCACCTTTCATAACTGCTTTTTTAAACTTTTACTGTGACTATGACATAGTACTTTGTATTTAAACTCCAGCATTTTTTCCTCGTAAAGAAGTATGGGAGGCTGGAGATGAGTTAGCTTTCTGTGTGAGCTGTTACCATGTTCCTGGGATGCTCCCTCTGGGACAATACCCCGTATGACCTTGAGCTAGTCAGCCTGTCATCCACCCACCTCTCCTATTTGTTCTCCGATATGTTTGCACAGAACCGCAAAAAACTGGCATTCTACAGTTCTGGGGGGCTGTATCACCCACGAGAAATATCGCACCCATTTTGCTCTGGACACTGTTGTTTTGCCACTCAAAGCGAGGTGGATGCTGTTTGAAAGGATGAGAGTCACTCGGTACCACCCTACTCCGAGCCCTGGCACTGTAATTGCTGTCAAATCAGTTCTGTTCATGCAACAAAAAAATGCATTTAAGGCTTTTCTTTTACAAAACCGTACTGGATGTCTTTTTCTTTATACACCAATAAAGATCTAATGACAGGAAAAATTGAATAGCTGACAAATGAGGAGCCTGCATTTCAAGGGACACCATCAAAGAGCTGAAGCCTTCATCTACAATTCCCTCCAAATTGCTAAGCAAACAAGTAAAATTCTCAGGACAGAGTGTTTTAAATCTATCACTCTCCAAACAGAGGATAATATAAAAATAAAAAAAAATCCAATCTTACACTGTGATTGTTGTTGCAAAGAAAACTGCCACTGTACATGCCCCTTGTACTAAGTGTTCCCAGAAATGTTTTTGTGTCATTCACTTCAGTATACACCTGCTACTGGAGAAAGCACAAAGTGTTGCCAAAGCTTGCTGCTTTCTTTTTCAGGCACTTTGTGATCTGATTTTTTTTTTTTTTTTAATAGTAACTGAAGTACATGGTTAATACTACTTTTTGCACCAAAAAAAGTTATCTAACACCTTTATACAGCACAGAGCAGAAAGTGAAGATTGATAAATACAAACAGTAACACACGGCGGGGGGGGAAGCCTCCAAAGAGCATAGAACAGCATCAACTTTTGGCCACTTCAGCTGTTGATAGGTGTAGGTCACTGCTGGTAGCACAGGAGATATGCAGTGATGTCCACAGGAAGGCAGATGAGATCACGTAAAACTCCAAATTCAATTCTAAATTCAATTCAATTGAAAAAGCAGAGGATTTAAGTTTGTGAAATGATGAGCAGAATGGAAAATATAGAAGGAATTTCAGTACTCACTCCTTCTAATAACCTAAGTGTGAAGGTACCTCACGGAACGAGCTGTTGAGAGATTTAAATTAAGCAGAAGGAAGTAGTTTTCAGAATAACCCACAATTTAATAGCAGAACTCCTGGCTACAGAAATACAAATCCATTTAAAATATGACCAAATCAATGGGAGAACTGTCTGTCACATTTTTCCTTCAACTCTACTTTAGTGCTACACAAAGATATCAAAACATAACCAGAAAGCTGGAGCCTGATGGATTATTAGAGCCAGGCTGAATCTATCTGTCACGGAGCTCTGTTTGCTGTAAAATGGTGGCTGGCACAGCTGGTGACTGCATGTAATCAACATTTTTTAATTACATAAAACAATGCTTTGACAAAAAACCAACAAACTAGAACACAAGCCTAAAACAAGAGCCCAAGCACTTCGAGGTGAAGCCATGTGAAGCTTACATGAGGGATTTCCATCTGGTACCGTTCAGGTGGCTGTCAGCTGCCTGTGCCTCTTCTGCTGCCGTTAGCACACGGGCCCAGGAGCACACCAAGCGTCCTCACGAGGCGGCTGGTTACACACCCTGACAACAGCGAGCACGCGTGGTCAAAGCACACCACTGTAAGCAGCTACAGGTATGAAGAACGGGCAGGTGAAATAGAAACCCTTGCATTTGGGAGAAGAAGCTCTCTTTACCATTCCACTCTTACTGTTACAGACTCTGCTTCTGAGGCTGCCTGTACTCACCAGATGCTGGAGATCGGCGCAGTGTCACCCACGCCGTACCTTCTCCACTCATTCCTCCCAGCAGGAGAGACGCGGTGGAACACGGAGCAGCAGAGCCAGGCCTTTCCGTGGCGGTGGTTGGAGGTTCGCCACACAAATGTGCAAAGCACCAGCTCCTGCTCGCATGCAGCAACGCTGGGTCTAGCACGCGATCAAGCTCCAGGAGTAGCTTTGTACCCTCAAGTAATGTCCACTGGCTTCCACCACACTGAGTGTCCTGACACCAGGTCTGAGCCAAGGTCCCCACGCTCTCCAAGCCAGAAGAGAAGTATACACAACGTCCTTCTGTCAGACTCGGGCTACAGGAGAGTGATCATAGAATCATTTAGGTTGGAGGAGACCTTCAAGATCATCGAGCCCAACCATTAACCTAACACTGTCCATTCCACCACTAAACCATGTCCCAGTAGCTCTCCCCTTCTCCCTATGGGGTAAAACAGCGGGTACAAATCCGTCTGCAAACAGCTGAAACCATTCTTGGAAAATTTCTGCTGACTTGTTACGAATTATAATATTTTCATATAGCAGTGATCTGTTTTCAACAGAACTGGAAATCAATCATCACCCTGGACCTCTGGGTATCTGCAGCATGGGATTACACAAAGCTGCTGTAAAGTTATATTGCAATTTAGCTAACTCCAGAGAGACTGATACCACTGCAATACAGGATTCATCACCAGCTTGAGTTCTGAAAACAGCTCCTGTCTTTACGGCAGTTTGTACAAAACCCTTGCAGCCCAACTCACCCAAGCCACCTGGGATGGCTGAAATCAAACGCTGCAATCTCTCCCCAGCTTGGCCCAACCTGAAATATTCTGCACAGGCTTGGAAACTTTACAGATAAAAAAACCCCACGCTTGGGCTGCTGAGAATCCCACCAGCACGCTACATTCCTGTTCTGAAAGGGGGAAAAATACTGAAAACACACCAGAAACCTCTCTCTGATGTTACCAAAGGGCAGTATAAACTTACAAGAGGGTTGCTCCAGTCAAATCTGTTGAAATATACACAGAGCCAGCTCCCCTACAGATGGGGAATAAACTGTCTCTCCATTTTACCAGTGCTTTGTTCAGATTTAACAGAAGAAAATCAGCAAGCTAGCAGGGTTAGAGGAGTACCGAGGCCTTACATCCAACTCTGGCTCCTTGTACTGTCCTATCCCCCACCCTAACATTCACATCCCATGTAAGGTAGTCATTAAGTTCTCTGGAGCCAAGGAGGGCATGCCAGGGAACACGTTCAACCACCACAAGTTGATCCGTACCAGCAAAGACCCAAAACCAGTTCTCGGGCAGCAACTGTGTCCAGCTGATGATTCTATCCCCAACAAAGCCAACTGCTCAGCATAGAGTACCCAGACGCTGGGAGTCACAATGCCATGTGGAAGCCACTGCAGGAATCTGGAGATAGCAATGATATGGGGTTTGTAACTAATTTTATGTGCATACATACCATAGCTCTGTGTGCCGGGGGGCTTTTCTGGCAACAGCAGTCTCACTACTACCTCCAACACAAGGAGTCTGCGTATACGGATTGCTCGTTGGACAAAAAGGAATAGTATACAGGCACTCTCGACAACTTTGGACTCTCATTAAGTCGATGAATGTGGAGTCCTGGCTGGACGAGAGGGGACACAGTTTGGTGCGCTGAGCAACCCAGGTTCTGATCCGGAGGTGAGCCTTGGGAGCGGCTGACACGGAACCCTGCTGGGAAGGCAGAGCGACGAGCTCGGGACACTGGAGCAGGGGGAACATCACCGTTTCCT
>Ga0065711_1046049_pt1 | contig 13124 bp, 11 predicted proteins | sample Hoacrofraction12_FD_59098 | JGI IMG/M metagenome (GOLD analysis project Ga0065711, IMG submission 59098) | Hoatzin crop microbial communities from Cojedes, Venezuela - Epithelial fraction 12 v2 (version 2) | ecosystem: Host-associated > Birds > Digestive system > Esophagus > Crop | place... | reverse complement strand
GAAGGAGACTCCACAACCTCCCTGGGCAGCCTGGGCCAGGGCTCCGTCACCCTCAGAGGGAAGAAGTTCTTCCTCGGGTTCAGCTGGAGCTTCCTCTGCTTCAGTTTGTGCCCGTTGCCACTTGTCCTGTCGCTGGGCACCACTGGAAAGAGTCTGGCCCCGTCCTCCTGACCCCCACCCTGCAGAGATTTATAAGCATTTATTAGGAACCGTTCTTTGCTGTATGTGCTGGCTGCCACTGAAACTCAGGGCATCTGGGATGCTCTGTGATGCTCTGCTCTATTTCACAGTGTAAAAGCAGGCAATTTGTGTTGGGGAGGAAAAAAAAAAGAGAAGAACGAACAAGTTAGATTTTTATCCTGGAGTTCATTTAGGCCATAACTTGTCTCTAGCAGTCGTAGGCGTCGATTTAGGACAGGAAGGAAAGCTAACACTGTACATGCAGACATGGGGTAAGCTGCTCTATGTATTCTGCTACCACTGAGCGCTGGACATCTGTGCAGTATTCAGGAGGTTGATGGGTAGCTGTGGCTTGCGTCGTGACTCCTCTTACCCCAGCGCGGTGCCGTTCATGGGTACCAGCGCTCCCGTGGTCCCCGGCAGCGTGCCGGCGCGTCGCGGGCTCGCTAGGTGACCCCGTGGCTTCAGGGGAGTTGGTGCTGCTTGCTGTCACCCGAGGGCTCACGGGAGCGGTGCTGCTCCCAGAAGTCCAGGCTGGTGTTTTGGCGTGGGGAGGTGGGTGGCTTTGTTCATCGATTAGGATTAGTCTGATAGCTCTGTGTTCACCATTTCCAGTTGTAGCTGCTCAACCGTGGTTTTACCCTGGGCTTCATCTGTAGCCAGAGCAGAGAAAGCCACGGCCAGGACAGAGGGAAAAAGTGACAAAACCTGTTGAAGCACGTAGGTGTGAATGACAAGAACTGAAGCGAGAGATTCAAACAGGAGCTCACACATTCTCTTTTTGCTGTTGCCTCAACCTTTTAACAACGTGCCAGTCCGAAACAAAATAATTTCAGCTTTAACAAAACTGTTCAGGCAACCGCAGTTTGTGAGCACATTAAAAACATAGTTTTCTGTATTATCTGACATATTTTTCAATGCAAAAATACTTCCAGTATTATGTGGAAGGAAATGATGAAAGAAGTGAGCTCCAGAAGCCCTATTTAAAACAGCATTTTACTGCCTGAAATGCAGCTGGTACCCTTGTGGGTTTTTTGTAGCAGCTCTAGGGGAGGGGAGCTGGGGGAGGTCTCACTCCGCGAGACTCTCCGTTAAATTGAAGACCACTTGGAGACATTTTTATGAGTATAGATTCTAAATTTTGCAGTATTTGATCAGGGAAAGTCATTCACAGGAACTCAGTTTTGCTCATCGTGATATTCGGCTGCTTGCCAGAAGTTTAACTTTATGATGAAATTGTAAATAAACACTTAATAGAGATGAAATTGTACTGACAGAGTTCAGATGTGTTATTCTGTAAAGACAAGAAGACCGTAGGCTTGATTCTCCTCGACTGTAAGGCACTTTGCTATATTGAAAATTTAGGAATAAATATTCAAATCACAGCCTTATTTTCCACAACATAAACACGGATGCGCGTCTAGAAATGCAATTATGAGATATGCTCAAATACTAACTCGACAGCTTTCATGGAGTCTAATAACTAAGCTTTGAAGGACGAGTGTTTCACGTCGTACCACGTTGCAGTTCGGTTCCACTGTGGTAGGTCTGTGTGTGCCTGTGTTTGTGTATTACTTGCAGAAAACTATGTTATACTGTTGAGCTTTTCTGTATTTCACCGTCTGCTGAAGAAGTCTTTACCGTTGTTCTCTTTATCGGGATACTTTTAAAATCAATGAGATTTATACTTGCAGATTAAAAACCTTTTAAAATATGCATAGACAATATAAGGTTCAATTATATGTTTGCGATGAATGGAGCCGTGCGTACACATAAATAAAACATAAAAGCTGCTTTGCTGTGTTTATCTTCTGTTCGGATTTATTTTCAAAATAATTAGAATTTGTGAGTCGGTATTTGGATGCGTGAGCTCCAATCACTGCAGGGATATTTATGCTTGTAGATGTAGTTGGTGTGCAGGCATCACTCCTCCAGCTGTCCACAGTGACTGACTTCTCAGTTTTTGGAAATGCCGACAGTGTATGGGAATGGTATACGCAGAAGGAGAAGAAGACAAACCTACCTTCTGCTGTCACGTCCCGTAACAGAGTGCAGGGCACACACGGACTCTGGTTCTGTGCCTGGCACTGCTCTGCATGGTGGAAATGGCCCCTGTGAGCACACCTGGCTTGAGGTAAACCCACGCACTGTAGGAAGTGGGCTCCAGTCCTCGAGGGATTGTTTTTTGGCGTCTGGAAGATCTCAAAGCGTGTGTTCAGCCCAGGGAAGAGGCAGCCACGTCACCTGTCTCCCTCCGTGTCATTGCGCAAGACTTGGAAAGCCCTGATGTCAGCCTCTGCAAAACGTGAACCTACCTAAGGCAGCGGCCTTTCCCGTTCCCGAGTGCCCAACGGGTTAGGCAGCCGTTCAGCTTATTCTTAGCAAGGTGGTACAGAGACAGTTGCGTTTTTGCCACAAGTTATTTTGTTATCTGCAGCATTGAATGGATAGACCTTGGTTTCTTTGAAAGATCGTTGCCTGTTTTAGTTACTGGAGATATCACCTGTGCTTTCTTGGGCTGTGGGAGAAGTAAACAACCCCCAAAAGTAGATTCAGTCTTAGCACAAACTCAAAGAATGCAGAATATGCCTCTTTTAAACTTGTCCGTTCTCTCTCTTTCATACAATATCTTTGTAATTAGGTTTTAGACATTGTGGTGTGTCGTGGGATAAAAGTGTGACAGAATATCCATATATGTTATTTGTAGGCTGAATTTGAATCACAGCATGAGCCTGGAAAGACTCCTGATGCATAAGCAGCTTTGTTGTACCATACGATTACAAAAATGTGGCCATTAGAAAGGTTGTAGGGTCCCCGTACTCCCATCACCTTATATGAGTTCAGCTAAAAATTGGCTTGAAGTATTAGCTCATAATAGACAAGATCCTTTGATGCTTTGTTAAGATTTCAAATTACCTCTAGCAGAGTGCCATCTATTATTTTAATGCTGCTCTCAAGCTTTCACTCTATCAGGGCCAGAGTTAAAATATGAAGAGCTGTGCATTCTTGCATTGCAATGGATGGGCAACCACCACTGATATTTTAACTGATGTATCCTAGGAGTAACATTCTAGTTAATATTGTAAAATCAATGAATATGCACTAGTATGTATAAGTGTGCTGTGCTGGTCATATTTCATCCACAAGAGCTGCAAACCAGTCGAGCTTTATCGCCTTGCTGGTTTATGAGCAAGCCAGCTAAAATTCTCGAGTTAAATATTTCACTTAAAAGCGTTGAGTGCTGAAGTTTCATAGTAGTACATGTTCCTCTGTCTTTATGATCAATAATCTCTCTGGTGCAGTGGATAAATATTTCCGTTTGCAGATGGGAGCCGTCAGAGGTTCCCGATACCTGGATGTGTTTGATGGGTCAGCCATGGGAAATTTGGCTTCTGTCTGTCCGCACACGTCTGTCCGTCAGGGTGATGGACCCGTCCTGCGCGGGGGAAGGAGCTTGTGCCTCTGCCTGCCTGCGTCAGGGGACGTGCAGATGCATCTCGGCGATGTGCGAAGGGGTGGGAGAGTTTGGAGTTGGCCAGGTCTCGCCCACGTGTGTCGCTGCCGCAGGCGGCGTCACCGCGGCTCGTCGGCTGCCGGAGGGGCCAGCGGCTGCGAGGCAGCCTGCCCTCGAAAGAAAGAAGGGTCTGTATATATCTAGGGCTTGAAATAAGAATAATAATTTAAAAGTATGAATTAAATATTGAACTTAATATTATTGACTTGAAAGCTGGATAAACCAAGGTAAATTAGAATGTGGGTAACATAAAGAAAAGTTAATTTTACTCCTGAGAAGTGATCCCTTAGAAGTGATGGTCTTCATGATTACATAAACACAACTTTATGCCCAAAGAGGAATTTCTGCACACAAATCAGGCAAATGTGTACTCAAGACTCTTTTTACATTGCAGTGTAAATTCAAATACTGACTTCTGGTCATTTTTTTCTATTTTTTTCAAGGAATGTTTTGAAACAAAAGAAGTCCCAGGGTATGACAGTTTACTGGAAAAATTGACAATGCAGATGATAATGGTTGGTCTTGCAAACCCAAATAATCCCTGCAAACAAGAAGAACCTATTTTTTACGTTGTTGGGGGTGTGCTGTAACACAGCAGCTGAGCGATGTGAAAGAACATGATGTCTTTTGACATAGAGGAACGTATTTTTGTCTCTTAAAGGAGTTGTCTTCAATATGTATGCAGCTTTTGTGTCCAAGCTACTGCATAGATTGAGATTTTTTAAGCGATTCTCTAAAGGACACAAAGTGAAAGAACAGTGGAATTCCACTTGGGCCTCACCTATTTCTAAGGCAGCGTGCGGTATTGACAGGGGTGTTGAGATCCCGTTCTGCCTCCCTCAAAGGTGTTCTATTTCTGTAGGAGCTGTACAGTGGGAACTGTGCTTTCTGGCACAGCTTGGTCCAAAGGTTTGAATGAATTATTTTTAAGTATCAGCAACGCTTTGAATTGGTTCATAGACCCAGCTCAAAGGAGCTTGATTATAAAGAATGCTCTTTGTCCATGGAAAAGGTTATTAGACTGTTAACTGCGGAAAAGGCACTTACTGGAGCTGGAAGTCTCAGGACACTCAGCCGAGTGGGTTATAACTGTATGGCTGCTTCGTGCCTTTGTTTGCATCTCCGTCTGCAGCAGGTCTTGGCGCAGGTCTTCGGTGGCTGCGTGCTTCATTCAGAGGTCACGTAGGTGGCCTTGCTGTAGGGACAAAAAGCTGGAATTGCAGCCCGCGCTTTGTGCTGCCCACTTCACTCTTGTACCTCCTGGGTAGCAGAGAAGCATGACCGATAGGGCTTTTTGTTTCTCTGGAAGGAGCAGCAGTTTATTGATTGAAGTGGTTTTGCTGTCTGCTGGCGGTGTGGAAGAGCCAGGACTGGCTCTCTGGTCGGTGGGAGCAGGTTAAGGTGCCTGCGGGCACAAGGAGTGGGAGAACCTTGCTCTGAGAGGAAGGCAGTGCCACGGACGAGAGTTTTGTTCAAATTTCATTTATGGCTGTGTGGGAAGGGAAGTGAGCCTGTAGGTTCATTATAAATTGACTCAGGATGAGAATCTGTAGCTTGGAATGCGTTCAGCGCGACGCAGGCATCTGTCTTCGTGTGCCTGAGCACCCTAATGCGCAGATAGATAAATGAAGCATTAGTGATGGAAATATAAATGGACAATTCTTAATCCTCAGTGTGTGAACTCGTCGAGGCAGGTGTTATGTCCTTATTTATTAGGACAGTATTATTTTCAGCCTTATAAGGAGATAAGATGCTTATTTTCGGTGCTAAGACTATTTTCATTAAAATTGTGGATCCTGGTTTCAAGTCAGCTATCCCAGGATCTTTTAGCATTGGAAAGCTCAGACAGAGCTCCTGTTCTGCAGCTGGAAAAGCCGAAGGTGTGCCGCAAGCTCGTCGTTGTGGCAAGCAGACCTGGTTCTAGGCACAGGCATTCAAGATGAAATATAGGGATATTGCCTGTTTATGGACATCTCTCATTTTATTCTGTGTTTATAGTTTTTTTCTTCCTGCTTTCTGTCTGATTTGATAAAGTGCTCCCATGAGCCGTGTGGACAGTACTAATTGCTATAATTATTGTTGCCATAATTGCTGCAATTATTTTTTCTGGAGTAATTCATACGAGTACTTTCTTATTCTGGGAAAGGAAGCAGGAGAGACCTCGTAGATATGGAAAATAGTCCCAGCTTGCCAATATTATTTGGGATGTCTTTCCACTTTAGTGCTATGACAGTTGTGCTGGGGGTCAAGGTTGATTTATGTGCCTGGAAACGAACTCTTTCATATGCTCTTTTCAGATTTGAAATTAATTAAAGTAATAAATTCATCAATTAGAAAGCCGTGGCTGTTATATTTCGTATTTGAGGCAACCGTCGTAGCATTGGAGGCGTTTGCTTCAGGAGTGGATTGCATCCATTAGAATACTGGTAACCAAGGAGTGGTGAGATTTGAAAGGTCTCATTAAGCAGAGCCGCCGGTCACTGCGCTGCTCCGTGTCGCGGGGCCGTCGGAGCAGCGATGCGTCACGCTCAGCCGCCCTGCGAAGCTCTGTCACGGCGCTGTTCGGTGACATGAGCCCTGGCGTAGGACTGGCCTTCCCTCCTAATTTCCACCCCGTAGCCTGCGTGGAGCTTCTAACGTTTATCCGTTCTGCAGTGGAATGGAAGCCTGTGCTGCACAGCAAGACGGTTCAGTGAAAGGAAACGACGGATAACTTCTCCCTGTAGTTTCCCGTGTTCTGTCAGCCCATTACCCTTCCTGACACTGCTTTATTCTCCTGTCACTGACACTCTTGAATCACCTGATACTGAGAGGTCCACACAGCAGTGACCTCATCCAGTTTTCCAGTGACAATTTGTCAAGAATACCTAGAGTTCTCCATAAAGGTGGAATTTTGCGATCCCACTTGAAAACTCCCACAAAAAAAAAGAACTTTTGTGAGGCTTGGGAGCTCTGGTATAGGTCCTCAACTGCAGATGCTAAGCACTTTGAAAATCTCTCCTTTGAAATGTTTTGGAAAGTGGGTTTTACTCTAATTGACATCTTAGTAGTCCTCGTGGTCTAGAAGGTCAAGTTGAGAGAAGAGCCATTCACCGCTTAGCTGAAGCCATGATACTGGACAAGTGGTGTGAGGTGGAGCTCCCGCAGCATGGTGAGGTCTGGTGGCATGGGCCAGCGTGGGTATAGGCAAAATTCATGTACGTGACTCGTTTATTTGGTTTATTTTCTGAGTGTTTCTTTTGTTGCTCTTAAAGATGTTTCTGTTGTATTAAATGTACTTCTCCTCCGAGCTCAGCTTCTCGTTTGTATTTGATGATGTTTGTATTTGTGTCTCTGTACCATATGAAATATCTATCCAATTCCCTCGTAGGTGACGGTGTTGATCTCTAATACCTCATTAGGAATTCACTGTGGGATAACAGAAGAGAGGTGGTGATGTGAGCAAACAGGACCTTGTTTGAACACCGGTAGCTTTAGGAGTTGGTAAACAGAGGGAGAGAAACCGAGGTGAACTGTAAATAGGTGAACGGTTTTGAAAATTTCCTGTTACGCAAATGCCCTTCCTTAGATCTGCTGCTTTTACTCACTGCTCAGAGGAATTTGCTCGTGGTGTAACTTCTACACGCAGCAACGGGTTTGCCATGTGTAAACACCTTACAGGCTACGGCGGAGCTGTACGGAAAGACTTTCTGCTGCTCTTAAAATTGATTTATGTGAAAACTTTTTTTTGTTAATTGTTTTGCCTCGTTTTCTCATTGTCAACATTTGGTTCTGGAGTATAAAAACCAGCTTAAAATGCACTACTACTAAAATTTCATCATAAAACAGAATAGGAGGGATTATCAGAGCACTTTAGACAGATTTGCTCTCATCATTACCTAAGACTGGTGGGAATATTGTTCCCATGTCTTTTAAGAGCCCTAGAGCAAGAATTGCAGTAATATTTGTTTTCATGTGCACCTTTCAGGACAGAAATAGGGCGCGTGCTACTCGGTGAACACCTCCAGGACATCTGCCCAAAGCAGCATGTGGTTTTTGGGAGAGCTGCTTAGGAGGGGGACAGAAGGCAGAGGAGTTGTTCGCTCTGGGTCCCCTCGTGTCGCTTGGCCCCCGGCTGCTGGCGAGAGCCCCAGCCCCCGCAGCACCCGCGGACGGCAGCTCCCGGCGAAGCGGGGCGAGCCCGGTCCCCCCTCCCGCCAGCAGGAAGATTCGTTCCCGTTATCCTGGCAAGCTTTGAGTCGAGATCCAGTCTGCATTTGTATTTGGGGGGTTGGACTAGATGACCCACAGAGGTCCCTTCCAACCCCTACTATTCTGTGATTCTGTGATCTTAGGTGATGTTCGCTCCCTGTTCGGAAGAAGGGGAAAATGCAGAAGGCGTAGAGGAGTTTAGCCCAGAGAAAACAGCTAGTTAGAAACTTCAAATAATATTAATTCAAGGCGATGAAAACAGTTGTATGCAGTTCAGAGGACGCTGGAGCTGTTTGTTACACAATCTGAGATGTAAATGGTGAACAAAGAGTGGTCGCACTAACTGATGATTAGATCCTGACATGATAAATTTCTACATGAATGAAATTGGAGACCTGAACAGGTTCGGGATTGTTAGTCACCCATCAGTTCACACCAAAGAGTTTTGCAGCCAAGTGAAAAGTCTTCAGGCATCTTATTTTTGTAAAGTGAAGTTATTGGCAGGATTTTGCAATTTGTGTAGACTGACATGGCGCAGCCAGAGAAGATGGGTTCAAGAGGCTTTCTCAAAGTAGGCTGGTTTTTTTATTTTCTATTGTCAGGAAATCATATCAATAAAACTTAATAGGAAGTTGAAAGTAAAAATGCAGCAAACTGTGAACTTAATATTACCCTGGTGGGAGCTCATTAATATCTCAACAGGTATACTCCTGCGTTATCTTAATTGCACATGGTCCTTAGGGAAATTGCCTTTTCTGAAGTTTTCTGACTCCTGTCACTTGGAGAGTTGGGTTCAGGTGCACCATTTTATTAATCTTTTAATAAGTTACTGAGGGGGAGGTAGCCAAACTCAATCACATTTTAAGTATCACAGTAGCAATAATTATTTTTATGGTTCCACTGATTGACGAGGTTCTTGGCCGTGCAAAGAGCATTTGCAGGCAGAGCCAGGCAGCGGCGATGAGGCTGCGGGCAGCAAGCCCATCGCTGCTGGCGGTGACCGCAGCTTCAGAGAGAGCCGCTTTGTCCACCGGCATGGGGACGCTTGGTGGTTCCAGCGGGGACGCTTGGCTGTTGGCAAGGAGCTCACCACTCTGTGGCTTTGCTTGACGGGAGGGATCTGTCGAACGGTGAGAGGGGGAGGAGGCGAGAATACAAAGCAAGTTTGAAAGGAAGAATTGGAACAGTTTGCGTTTCAGTTGCTTTTTACTCTGAAATACGCAGTTCCAAACCTGATGTTGGAAGATGTTGGGGGTTGAACAGGGTGGCTTAGGAGACCAGCAGAGACACGTGTTGGTCCTTCGTGTGGTTGCTGCTGTGCTCGTGGTGCAGCTGCTCGCAAACAGGCCCTGGTTTTCAAGCAAGACAACCAAATGTGAGCCAGAGAGAGTTTTTCATTAGCAGAAACGAATGAAATAAATGAAGAATAATGGTCAATGTTAAAAATAAATTAACATTAATTAATCACTGACTAGTGCAGTGTTCTCAGCATTAATCATTCACTCTTCTTGTAATCGGAGCAGCAGCCAGGCAAACGCTGCGTAGAGCTCCTGAGTGTGATGTTTGCCGTAGTCTTGTAAACACGAAGGCTGCCTGCAGCAACATCTGCCTCCCACATCAGCAGTGTGCTCGCTCCTCTGCCAGCCCCCGAGCATCCTTTGGAAACCCCAGCTACAGCCGTGTCCTGTTCTGGGGGTGACGGCTCGGGTGGGACACCCGTGCTGCTGTGCAGGACACGCAGGAGGACCACAGGCTCTGCTCTGCCGTGCTGCGGAGGGCCGGGGGGATTTGTATGCCCTCTGCTTTACGGATCACAGCTCTTCTGCCAAGATGTTAGAGGCATTTGGAAAGCAGACTGTAATTCCTTAGAGCTTTTTTGATGTTTCAAACATGTTTCAGAACACAAAATAGAGAAATGTGATGGAAGAGGAAGCTTGCTGCTTTAAACTGAAATTTTGATGTCAATGACAAGTAGCAGATTTTACCAAAATGAAAAAAAAAAATCAGTTAGGAAACAGAAAATATTTATCTGATTAATAAAAAAAAAACCCAGACCCTTAATTTAAAATACTCTGTGTGGCGATCCTGCCATGAAGTCATCATAATGCTTGCTGGGCTTGTTGTCATCCCAGTTGCTCGGGATGTGATGTCTCCAACTGGACCCTTGCAGGACCAAAAGGACGATGAATATGGCTTAAGCGACATGTTTAACAACTTGCAAAAATGGGGAGAGCTGTAGGGAAGGGGGAGTGCAAACCTTTTTACTTAGGTGCTATCTGTTTAGTGTGTAAGCTGGGTGAAGTGGGTCAACTTCCATGTTTTTGCGTGGTTAGAGCGTGGTGCAGGGTAGCTGGTGCTATCAGGTGGCTTTTGTTGGCAAGCCTGAACCGTATCAGCAGCTTTCGGAACAAAAAAGGACAACTGGCAGTGATGGGTGTATCTGCAAAGGTGTTTGGGGGCCACACTAGGTAGCAGCAGGACTACGTTTAAGATCATCTGCTGCTCAGGTGTCCCTGGCATCGTACCGTAGCTTGTTCTGTGTCTCTCTCCTGCATCTTGTGGCTGCCCATGAACAGGAGACTTCCCGGTCCAGGGCTGATATTTTGGCCCTGCTCGTCAGTGCGTGGTGGCATTGGGGTCATGGTTGGACTTGATGATCTTAGAGGTCTTTTCCAACTTTAATGATTCTGTGATTCTACACATGATGTTTTTACGACCCGATCAGGTTGGAGACGAGTTGGTGATTAAACGTCCAGCTGTGTAACTGTGGTTTTATGTAGGTAGCTTTGCTATGGGTTTTCCTGCACCTTGGAACCTGAGGTCCAGGCTGTGAGCGTCCAGCCACTGCCCTCCTGGCCCTGGGCTGGAGGTTTGCTGGTGTGGTGGCAGCCAGGAGGCTCAGGCTATTCTCCCTTGCCCCTCCTCTACCCTCTGCACGGTGAGACCGTCTGCATCATCTTTGGGAGCAGAGAACGGTGAAGCTTGGCCACTTTGGTGTTGGGTCTTGATGAATTGGGTCAATCCATTCTTATTTTCGAGTGAACTTCAACGTTCACAGCAGCTGTGTGTGAGCTTACCTGGTGAGCAGCCATCAGCACGTAGCAGCAACGCACGTTGTCTTTGGGATGTTGGTCTGCCTAGTGTAGGCCCTGTGAAGAGGTCTCGGAGAGGAGTGGCTGCCTGGCCGTTCAGGTTTGACTGGAGTTAACGTGACATTGTGTTTTTCAAACTGAAGTGTCTCTCAGTAAAAACAAAACAGTAATGCAGAGGACCATATGGTGTGAAGTATGGGAGAAAGGTTTTCAGCTGAGTCTGGGGGAGGTTTGTCCCCATCCAACAGGATGGGAACGTAAAAAACCGAAGAGACAAGAAATGCTGATTCGTTAGATCTTAGCTGATGTAAACAGAAGTCCAGCTCCCATGCACGGGAAGATGTGTGGGAAGGGAAAATGTCTTTTCTGGGTGTCTGCAACATCCTCTGACAGACTGGGCAAAGGTGAACTCTGATGGCCGCTGTCTATGTTGTCTCCATTTCAGTATTTTTCTCCCCGCATTTAGACCAATTCCTACGAAAATCCTACTCCTGATACGTAGAACTTTATATTGCTTTTAGATATCCTCTAAGAAGTGTTGGTAAAAAACCCCAGTATGTGCTTTTTATACTCCTGAGTGATTGAAGCAGCCAGAAGTGGTTAATATTTTATGGACATGGGAAAAAGAGCAATAAGCCCAAAGTCTCCTAAGTAATATAAGCAATGGAGTCAAGTCTGTAGAAGCTTTGCGTTTTGTAAAGGTGTGGAATATGCTCCTTTCGGTTTTTAGTTGCAGAAGCAGTTGTTGGCAAGTTAGAATGCAAACACTTGCCGCAGATAAAAATTCGTATTTCATCCTTTCTTTTATTTATAATTAAAAACTCAGCACTCGGCCATCTCAGTGCAGCTCTGTGTGGGGGGCTGTATGTTGTGTACTGAATGCTTGTCTAATTAATAACAGGTAAACAGCACCCGTAAAGTCAGCCTGGTTAACTGTTCCACTTAATATCCAATGAATAGATGAATTAAGCTGATAAGTAGCTGAGCAAGCTCCGTTAACTGCTTTGTACAAATGAGAAGAGAGTGATCCTAAAATGTCACCAATCATTTATTGCAACAGCAATGTTTGGCAGAGACAAATTAGGAATTGCGATTAGTTTTGACGGCCAGGGTGCCCAGCATTTTCTGTGCAACTGCAGTCGTTGGTGGTAGCTGAAAGTCATATCCCTAAGGTAGATTAAAAATAAAGAGCCCTGATAAATTGGTGTCATCGATCTGTTTGTCTTTTGAGAGTGGCCCCCAAGCTTTGCTGGCCCGTAGGCAAATACTGAGCGAGTAAATCATGTACCCGTGGTCAGCTCCACGCTGTGTTCTTCCCGGCAGCCTCCGTTTTAACTTTTTTAATTTTCAGTGACTGGAGCGCTGGAAGGTCTTGCTGGCAACGTGCTGTCCACAAGCCGCAGCCCTAAAATAAATGTGGCAGGGCTTTGTAGATGACTGCTGCCTGGCATTAACAACCTCCAGCGTCCCAGCTTTCAGTCTGATTAGCCACCTCGCTGGCTGTAAAAGCGGCGACGTGCAGAGGAGTGGCACGGCGCATCCGAAGGCGAGAGCGTGCCGGGCGATGGGGGACTCAGCTCTCCGAGCACCCGCTGGAGGTCTCGGTGTTGGTTTGGGTTTAACCACCCATGGCGAGAGGAGCGGCCCTGCACCTGCCGCCAGCTCCTGCGCTGGGGGTCCTGCTGGCGCGGGGCGTTGAGCAGGGACCGTGAGCCCGGTGTCGCTCCGGGCTGGTGCTGGGCAAAGCTGAACAGGTCTCAGAGATGGGGTGCATCAAGAAGAGTGTGGCCAGCAGGACGAGGGAGGTTCTTCTTCCCCTCTACACTACCTTGGTGAGGCCCCATCTGGAGTACTGTGTCCAGTTCTGGGCTCCCCAGTTCAAGAAAGATGAAGAGCTACTGGAGAGAGTCCAGCGGAGGGCTGCAAGGATGGTGAGGGGACTGGAACATCTCCCCTACGAGGAGAGGCTGAGGGAGCTGGGCTTGTTCAGCCTCAAGAAGAGAAGGCTGAGAGGGGATCTTAGAAATGCTTATAAATATCTGCAGGGTGGGTGTCAGGAGGATGGGGCCAAGCTCTTTTCAGTGGTGCCCAGTGACAGGACAAGGGGCAATGGGCACAAACTGAGGCACAGGAAGTTCCGTCTGAAC
>Ga0065711_1046035_pt1 | contig 13124 bp, 7 predicted proteins | sample Hoacrofraction12_FD_59098 | JGI IMG/M metagenome (GOLD analysis project Ga0065711, IMG submission 59098) | Hoatzin crop microbial communities from Cojedes, Venezuela - Epithelial fraction 12 v2 (version 2) | ecosystem: Host-associated > Birds > Digestive system > Esophagus > Crop | place... | reverse complement strand
AAAGCAATGGGGACAGGTTGAACTCCAGGCAATTGCTATGAAAGATGGGGAAACCCTGTTTTACTGTGAGGGCAATGAACAGTGGCACAGGTTGCCCAGGGAGGTTGTAGATTCTCTGTCCTTGGAGATGCTCAGAAGATGTTTGAACATGGTCCTGAGCAACCTGCTTTAGTTGACCCTGCTTTGAGCAAAGGGGTGGACTAAGTGATCTCCAGAGGTCCCTTTCAATATCAGTTATTCTGTGTTTCTGTGAAAACATCAAATGTGAAAGTCATAGCTTAAAAATCTAGTGTAACACGTTCAAGATTAAAAGTGTTAGTTTTTAAGCTGTTGAGAAATTTCCAGCAGTTAGAAGAAATATACTTACTATGAGATTGGGGCCTGAACAAGGCTACTTGGTAAAATCTCTGCTTTCTAAAGTTCAACACTGCTGGCATCTCAACTTTACTTATTAATGTGTCTGGTACTATTTTCTTAGCTGCTGCGCATTTTTAAACTTTTCAATCTTCCTACAATAGGTAGTATGTGAGATGTCAAAAATAAGCATTTTCATGAGTCTTGTTACAATGTTGAGTGTACTTTTTTTCAAGTGTAGTGTTCAAGTTTAATTTTCTTTCACAAAAACCTATGGATCCCCTCTTCCTGGATTTGTTTTTGGTCCTACTTTGAGCAGTGTTAGACAGAAAATATTTACAGGTGTTAAAACCGTGCTAGTTACCTTTCTGAAATGTAGTCATCTTGAGCTATAGCTCTTCTGAAGCACTGTGGCCATTTCTAGCAGAGGGCTCCTAAATAAAGTTTCTGTATAGACTCTCAATGAGAAACTGCAGTTAGAAGATGTTTTTTTCAGTGCCAGTGCTAAATTCAGTTTTTAGCGATGCACTGATTAAAATTGCTCAGGCTCAAATTTCATGTTTCTCCTGTTCATGTAACTTTTTAGTTTTTGCCCAAATGATTGCTTGTGATTGTTTCCCATGTGACTGAGTTAATCTGCAGCTGGAGCTAGTCTACTTTGTTGTTTACCTGTAAAAGGTAGTAGAAGTTGTGGAGTTGGAACTGCAACTTGATTTGGGAGTCTCTGAATGTAATAGTAAGACTTGATGCTACTGCTCGTTCCTTCTTTTAGAATATAGTATCTCACTGATGTAGAAAGACATGTAGAAAAATCATAGCAAGGGAAATGAGATATTTATTTTTACCTCCATTTATTTATTGCAGATGGTTTTGGATGTTGGCTGTGGAACTGGAATACTCTCCATGTTTGCTGCCAAAGCAGGTGCAAAAAAAGTGATTGGAGTCGACCAGTCTGAAATTGTCTATCAGGCCATGGACATCATTAGGTAGGAAATGTTGCAAGAAAAGCATGCTAAATGTTGCTGTAAAAAGTTATTAAAAATGCTGTTAATAGTTAATGGTCAGATATCACTCAGTATGTGTTTTATTTAAGTCCTCCTTCGTCCAAAGAATGACCACAGGTTTTGATGTGCGATGAAGTAGTTTGTTCCTCTGGCAGAGGCGATTAGAACAGGGCTGTGGTTAAGAGAGGGTGTTTCCCAGACCCTCCTGCTAATGTTAGCGCAGGGCCAGTTGCAGAGGCTCCAGCTGACTGCTGCCAGTCTGTTTTCCACCTTACACTTTAAATATTGCTACTGATAAAATTGGAAGATTTTAGACAACAAATACTAGAGTTGAGACATGTTCCAAGAGGATGTGAGAAACTTTTCCTGGCTGCACTACTTTGAGTTAAAGAAAAAGTACCGATTTAGATAGAAGCAGTAAAAGTTGTTTAAATGTGTATGTATATAGTTGTTTAATTTTCTATTTCTATATAGGAATTGTAAATAATCATGTAATTTCTATAATTAATTTTGTATTTTTTAGAAAATTAGTTTTATAGAAGTATAAAAATTAGAACTGTAGAAATACAGACATTTGATTTTTCTATAAAATTTATTTTTCTATGTTGAAAATGAAATAACTTGATTCGTCTAAATGTATATATATTTTAGATCATGTTGGAACTGTGACGTTTTTAAACAAAAGCTTGTCATGTATTGGTTAATTTTACCAATTTTAACACAAAATAAAGACATGTAACGTAGCTTTATTTGGCAAATAGATTTTATAATTGTGGGGTATTTTTAGTTTTAACTTGTGGAAAACCTTTCCCTAGTAAGTTTCTCTGTACTTTGGTATGTTTAAGGGACTCTGAAAATAGTAAATGTCTATTACCCTGTGTTTTGTTCCTTTAGAAACTTACTGACTTCTGGTCTAGTTGGAAAGTGATTACTATTGCACTGTAACATTTTCTATAGTTGGGGGGGGAGGGGGGCGGGAAGAGGCAAACCAAACAACCAAAAGAAACCCAAAACTGTTTTAAGAGCATGTACACAGACAGACACGTACAGTCTGAAGAGTCTCTGAGGAAAGTTGTTTCCAGGAGAATTCCAAAGATGTTGCACACCATGTGAACTGTCACAGCATAGTACAGAGTAGAAGGGAGCCCTGGACACGGGTGGGATGGGTCTGGTCCAGTCCTCTTCTGTCAGAGCAGGCCCAGCTCCAGTAGATCACTCATGCCTCGGCTGGTCAAATTCTGAGCATTGCCACTTAGCTCTGAACTTCTCTGAAAAATGTGTCTTGTTTGACTAGCCTCACTCTTACTTTTGAAATACCAAACTGTAATTTCCTTTGCTTCAGTTTGTGTCTGTTGCCTGTCATCCAGTCCCTGTGATAGAAGAGAAGAGCTTGGCTCTGTCTTCTCTTCACCCTTCTGCTAGGCAGAGGTAGACACCAGAACCCCACCACTTAACCATCTCTTCTTAAGGCTGAACAAACCCGCTTCTCTCACCTTCTCCCTGTATGTCATGAGCTTCGGTCCCCCATGGTCTTAGTGGCCCTTTCACCAGACTTCCTCCAGTATGTCAATGTCTGCCTTGAACTGGGGAGCCCGTGACTGGACACTGTACTCCAGATGCAGTTTTGCAAGTGTCAGATTGAGGGGAAAGATCCTTTTCCTTGACGTGCTGCTGACTGAAGTTCAGCTTGTTCACCCAGCCGCTTGTTGCGGGAAGGTGGGAACAGCAAGCAGAGCAGATTTCTAGCCAGCAGGAACCAATCTGTACTGGTTTGTGGGGTTATTCCAGCCACGGGGCAGGTCTTCATCTGGATCTCTGAGGTTCCCATCAGCCCATTTCTACAGTCTGAGATCCCTCTAAATAGCTGTCCTGCCCTCTGGCTTATCAACTGCTCCCCCCTAATTCAGCATTATCCACAGACTTGCTGGGGGTGCATTCTGTCCCATTAGGTCACTAATAAAGGTGTTAATTAGTATCAGAACTAGCATTGAACCTTGAGGGACACCTCTGGTACCCAGCTGTCAGGCTTTGTACCCTTCTCTCATTTCTTGAACCTCATGGTCTAGGCAGCTTTCCACTTGTCTAATGGTTCATTTATCCACTCTACATTTCACTAATTTACCTATAGAGGATATTATGGGAGACTGTGAGTATATGTAAAAATGAAGCAATGGCATCTGAAGACATGAAAGTATTCCTAGTGTAAGACAGGAGAAATGTAGGTGAAAATGTGTACTGGTAGTAGCTGAGGTGTGTAGGATTTTTTGGTTTGGTTATTTTGTGAGAGCAACTGTGGGAAAGAAAGTCAAGGTAGATACTGAGGAATATGGGATTGACAGTTTTTACGCAAGCTTACATCGGACAGAAATAAGGTTGTCTAGGCAGATGTTTTAGGTTAGATACTACTTCACACATTGGCGATGCAACACTGGACACTTGGATGCTGTAAAATTATTCTATTAAATAAACGCTAGTTTAAGAGAAGTACGTAAGCATTAGGTGCAACTTCGACCAAAACGCTTTTATGGTACAAGAACTCATTCTCTAACAGTGACTTTTCCCAGGAGTCCTTGACATCTTCAGAGTGGTTACAGATGTGAAATGGTGTTTTATTTTGAGTTTACTAGATGACAAACTTAGGACTGTTCATATCTTTCAACAAGTGCACAGAAAGTCCTGTATTTGTTATTTATACTTAGAGAAGGAAAGAAGTACCAGCCAACATGTCTTACCTTTGGTGAGGAGAAGGGCAAGCCTTTAAGAAAAGCAACAAATCAAAGCTCTTAAACTCTCTTGAGTGATGAATTGCCACTTGAAGTACACAGTGAACCGTCACTAAGGCTACATGTTTATAGATACCTTCTTCTATAAAAGGCTCAATTCACATTAAAGTTTTCAATTCATGTCAAAACAATTTATATTTGTCTTGTTAAACGTACTTTTCCTAAAGGACTAGAGCTGACAAATTTGTATTGGAGTAACAAATATTTATTGGAATAGTAAACAACCCTGTGTTGCTTAATTGACCAATGCAGTGTGCTTCCACCTGTGATTGAAGTGTGTGCTCAAGAGCTTTTGTCCCTCCCAGAAATCGGGTTCATTTCTAGCATGCTAATTACTAGAAACAGTGCAACCTTTGTGGGTAAGTGAACTGGAGTAAGTGGCCTGAGTGGCATGATTCTTTCCCAAGGTTACATAGTAAATTTATTATTAACTAAATGCTTGCCTTCTCTTTTTCTTACTGTGAATAGCTGCCAGTAAAATTTCTAGTGCAGTGAATGACTTGATTTTTGTCATTCAGCAGTTATGCTAGAAGAGAAAGTTGACGTATACTTCTGAAATAGCATCTCAGCAGTTTTTCCTAGTATGTGTAAACTGCGTTGTTTTGTTTTGCTTTTTTAATACCTTACAACTGAAAACAAGGATGTAATGAATTAGTCTCTTTTGCCTCTTTTGTTTTAAATCATGTCCTTGTATGCGGCCATCTAGGAAGTTATCCTTGGATCTATTTTGTCCTTCTTAAAATATTGTTGTGGACGATAGCTCTTTAGTGTTTTATTTTTCACGCTGAACTTCTGGTTTACAGCGTTAAATAACATATTAGTGATGAACTGCTACTCTGCTAACAGAATACTGTCGTGTGTAGAGTATTTAATTGATCTTTCCAACAGCCCACATGTTCAAGTAGCCCTTTGACCCTTTCCTTTCCCTCCCTTCATTCCGATCTTTTTCCCATTGTCTTTTAGATTGAATTTTTAATGTGATTACTGGTCTGCATTGAAATCCAGACAGAATGTAAGAGTAAGATATCAGCATAGGGAGAGAAGGGGCAGAGATAAGAACTGCAGTGGAAAGATACATTTCTTTGGGAATACTTTTCTGCCCTCTGTAAGAATAGCTGTTGTAATAATGGTATGTGCAAGAAAGACAAAATATGGTTTGCTAAGAAGAAAAATACTAAATTTCAAGCATTTACGTATTTTGTAAGTTCACTGTTATGCAGTTTTTGTTTCAAAAAGCTGTAGTCACGTCACAGTAGCTTCCTCCTTATAGAGGATGATTGTGTCATTACTTGCCTGTGAGGTAATACCTGCTTGCTGCAGTTACTAAGCATTGCAGATGATTTTGGCCAAAATCACAGTAGGGAGGATGCCTTTAGTGTGGAATAACTGTAATACTGATCCAGAGGGAATGTTTGTTCTCAGTGACTTTGCAGCTAGTTTTGTTAAATAAAGAACCAAGTCGTGCAAAACAGCTTTGTAAGGAAGTTAATTTCCATTGCTATCCTGGTGTGATGAGTAGGCTCTAATCACTGTAGACTTACGCTAGAAGGGTCAAAGAAGGAGAACTGGGAACAAGCGACTCTTGAGTGCAGAGAAGCATCATTTTAAATTGTCCACTTCTCTGTTTTCGTGGTTTCTGAAGCTTACAAATTTGCATGCGCAGCACATCAGAGGCATACAGATGTACTGTCTGCCATCTTTGCCTGGCACTTAATCTGCTGCAGTTTTTGGATACTTGAAAACATTCTATCTGAAATATGACTGAGGAGTGTTACGTTTTAGTGCTTTCTTGATTAGTTGAAAATCAATTGTTACTGGGGTGACAAATGCAAAATATAGACATCAGTATATCTCTCTTGACAGCATAAATTTGCACTATAAGCTAATTTGTTTGTGTTGTGACTTGCAGATTAAATAAACTTGAAAATATCATTACATTAGTCAAAGGAAGAATCGAAGAGGTAGATCTGCCTGTGGAAAAAGTGGATGTAATTATATCTGAATGGATGGTAAGGTGCATGAATATTCTTTTCAAGACATAGTAATTTTCAGGGAAAAGTGTGTTGTTTTATTTCATCTGTAAAGTGATTCTTTAAGCGATGCTGTTTTTAACCAAATATTTATCATGCTTGCAACAGTGTTTTTGACAGCGTGGGAGATGGGGTGACGGTCCTGAATATGTAGTACTTGGATACCATTCCTGATCCCTGTTGTTCATGGTCTTTCAAGTCAAGGTGCTTTAGGTACAGTTTAGCTGGTGTGGGCGCAGCAGGAAGTTTCTGTCACATAGGTAGTGTGCAAATCTATAGAAGTACTCTGTATTCCTCAATAATGCTGTTGTAGCTGCTCAGGTGAAAGGAATGGACAAATATTGTGTTAGTCATCTGGCTAGATCATTCTGATGAGTAAAATACCTTTAGTGTGCAAAGACAGCTAAAGACTGCTGACTGTGTGGGGAAAGGTGATAAGGAGGTGAGGAGCGCACGCACAGTGGGAAATCTGTAAATACATACGAAGCCTGAAAACAGCGTTGCTATTCATTGCAGTTTTTAGTACAAGAATAGAATAACGGATATTGAAACTACGTAAGAAAGATGATGGTCAACAGGAGATGCAGTATGCAGTGGGTAAATGAGCCATTTCTTGGAATCCATTGAATTTCAGCCATTGGCCTGTTACCTTTCTTTCGTGTGCTGGCTGATGACTGTTACACAGTTGTGCTTGCTACCTGACATCGATCCTAATGAAGAAATCTGTGTGACAAGACCCAGTGCCAGGCTGAACTTCACAGTGACTGAAGAAGTCTGATGCCTATCAAAAATGTGGTAGGAAACACCTCTTGGGACTTCTTTTGTGGACTTCTGCTATTCAATCTCCTCGTATTACAGACCTCCAAAAAGCACTTCAAAACGCAGGGTTTTTTCATGCTAGTTCGCACTGTTTGGACTTAAAGAAAAAATCCTTTGTCCTTCAAATTTAGGATCAGTAATGAAAACTTACATTCAAAGTTACTTGTCTTGTGTTTTTGTGTGGGGTGGTGGTGGGTTTTTGGGGTGTTTGTTGTTTGTTTGTTTGTTTGTTTTTTCAAACTGTGGCTGTTCTACTGTATACAAAGGCCTTTTCACATGTTCACTATGGATCCGTGTGTATCAACTAGTTTCCAGGTAAAGGTGGAAATAATTGTTTTGATTTTGCTGTGTGGCTTTTTTTTTGTATTGCGTATTTCAGTGAGCTGGAAATCTGCAAAAGTTTTTCCTCCGCCACTACAATGAATGTTATTTGAAGCATGAGCTTAATTTAGTGTTGAGGTCACTAGTTTCAAGGAGGATTTAAGTCATTGGCTTCAACTAGTGGTTTAAAAACAGTGTGTTTGTAGGTGGTGATTTCTGACAGTATAATAACTTCACTAGAAATGTAATTATAGTTCTTTCAGGGATACTTCTGATCGGTTGTCTAATATGTGCACCAAGAATAATGTTCTCAAAATTACATTTCTCATTCTGGAGCCCAACATTTGGTTTTAAAAGCAACTTGTGCACTTAAGAGCTTAAGTCATGTTGTAAAGCAGTGCCTCTAAGGTGAACTAAAGGATTTCGAAAAGCAGCTCTTTGAAGAAATGAAGTATTGAATGTTCTGTGTTTCCCATTTGTGTGCTAATTTACCTTTTAATGTCATAATTATATAGCCATGTGCATTTCACTTCATTAGGGATTCTAAATATTTTGGAATGTTAGCATTTTTATAGGTTGCTGCAATACAGAGATAAAGAGGACAATGCCGTGGAAGTAAGATTGATAGCTGGGCAGTGTATGCACTGTTCCAACACTGTCCAGAAAGGAACATTCTTCATTTGCATCCAGGCAATATATTCCTCTTTGTCTAGCTTTCTTGTGTGAATTTGCTTTTCCTTTCCTTCTCTGTGATACTGACCAGTGAGAAATCTTTTGTTCGTATGTGAATGCAAGTGCTTGAAAATGTTGGAAATGTGAAGTGTAAGAGCAAAAAGGAATTCAGTAGGTGTCAGTTTTCAGCTCTTTATTTAGAGAATCTGTATAGACTAGCAGGAAAAATTTAACGGGAACAGTGCTTTTTTTGTTGTAACAAAAATATGAAAAGTTGCTCTGCTGTTTAGAAAACAAACCAGCTTTTAGGCTGGTAAACATAAAACCCTTCTGTGGGGCCGTAGCTTTGTTTTGCTTGGTACAGAATAGTGCTCAAGACCAGTCCATTATAAGCTTTTTTAGAGCCGTGTATGGAGCATCAGAAAATTTAAAAAAAGTATGAAGCAGCAGAATGAAGGCTGGAGAGAGGAAAAATACTGCATTCCTCAGAATTGTTTCTAGAACAGGTTTTCTGGGAAAGATGGCACGAAGAACAGTCTATTGTAAAAGGTGCAGTGGTTGCCTTATGAGCATCTCCAGCGTAAGAGCTTCTGATGATAATTCTCATAATTGTGTAGGTGACCTATGGCTTACAGAAACTGCTTGCTATTCCTACTTCTCTTTCATTTTAAAATTTGTTCTCTTAAAAGTGTACAAAAATGGGCAAAGCGTCTTAAATATTACACAGTGGGTAGGGGTGTGTGAGTGTGCATGTGTGTGTATATATATAGGCATATTATGTTTCAAATCTGTGTGTACAATCTTCCAAAAATAAATTTTTTCAGTTTTAAGTTCTTCTGGATATGGTTTTGTCATGCTCCGGGTTTAGAGGCTGAATGAAGAGCAACCGTCTCTTCAGTGGTTTTATTTAAGCCTGTGAAAGAAATTAGTGGTGATCTTGCTTTTAATGTAAAGGCTAAATGCATTGTTTGTGACATCTGAAGTATGTGTGTTTGTTAAATTCAGACCATAACCAGGGCATCTGTGTCACTGTGCGCTACTAAAACCAGTAGGCAAACCATTGAGAAAGAGTGGAAGGTGTGATGAGCTGTCAGCTGTTCTGTGGGTGTCCAGAAAGCGGGCTGCTGAAGGTTGAGGCCCTTTTGGACTACTGAAGACCCAGGTAAAGCCATCTAATTAGCCTTTTTCACTCTGAAGACAGCTAGGCATTCCTTTTTAGCAAAACATTGAAGTGTGCAGCCTGACAGGAGGGCTTCTTGTGTGCTGTGACCAGGAGCACGAGGGAGAGCAGGTGGGCCAAAGAGCCACTTCACCCGATAGACCATGTGGCCTTAAGAAAGAACACAAGAACGGCCAAGTAATAGCCTGTTCTGCTAACCAAACTGGTTCTGTAAGGAGCAAGCCTTCCAGTTCTTGGAGAAAGGTTATCTGGATGTAAGAGTGGGTGAATTTTATGTAAGGTCTCACTGCTGGCCTTGTTTTTGTAGCTGTTTCCTTGTCCAGGATGGTTTGATACTCTGTAGCAGGGCTGTAAGCTTCCAATGCGCCATCCAGCTTGGTTGCCAGGACCTCTGGTGTGTGAAACTTGAAAGCCTTAATTTGTGAAACTACAAATTAGTGGTTACAGGAACCAGCCTCCAACATTTTTTTACTTGTCTGCTTGTACCACAGGGCACCTACAAGCACATCTCTTACCTTCTAATTCGAACTGTAGACTTAAATGAAGTACGTTTCTAAGCAAAGGTACAACTAATTGAGTATTTGTATACACTGCCTAGTGGCAATCTGATGCAAACACATTTCTGAAGACACATCAGTGATTTGTTTGCACCTTGGTGTAATGGATGAAAACCCTTGTCAGTTAGTGACTTGACCTGAAAATGGTTTGCAAATGCTCAACTTTCATCAGAAGTTTAGAATTTTGACTTGAATACACCGCTGTTTGTACGGGTGGTGGGAAAGTGTTTATGAGTTATATACACCATAGACTTGCTCTCAGTCAGGATCACATTTGTGTCCGCTCCCCAGAGATACAGAATTTTAAGAAACTATGATGTTTTACTGTAATGAGAGTGATTTTACATACAGCATATAAGTTTGAAATGAGAACTGCTGTGCAAAGCGCGGAAGCTAGTTTTTGGTTCAATTGAATGCTAGACAGGAAAAGATTTGCTGTCAACATTAGAAGGTGGCTGTGTTATTGCACACGTGGATTTTTGGTAGTGTAATTGTAAACTTCATAGGCTGCTTATTGAAAGGATGAGTGCAGAAAGAAACAAAATGTATGTAATGTTTTTCTGGAATGTTCTTACCCAGCTGCATCTGTGTGCAGATTTTTTTTCTCTCTGTATGCTTTTTCTGTAGCTAAAAATATAAAGGTGGAGGTTGAGTGTTTTATTCACTTGAAAAATATCCGCATTTCTTGTTTGTAAGGAATTTTACTGTGAGGGACAATTGTCTGAGATGGTTGTCTCGAATACAGTGTTAGAGTACAGCATGTTCTCATAAATTGCTGGTTTATGCAGTGCTTTATGGTACTGAATATGCAATAGAGGTTTTACCCAAGGAAAAACTGGGAAAGAGATGGACTCTCAAACCAAGGATAGAATCTGGTACTCTTGTCTTTTAATCGTGTCGTTGTTCAGGTAGCTAATATATTTTTTCTCTTCCTCTTTGTTTTTTTGGTTTGTGTCAGATAATCTTGAAGTGACATCAGGATGGGCTGTGAATGGGAGGTACTCAAGATCTGGGTAAAAGGAGGAGGAACTGAGCATGTCTGAAACACTGGAAACCATCTTTTCCTTTCCTTTCTCCTTTACCGTTTCTGTGATGGATATATACAGTGACGGTGCTTTTTTAACACTTACTAGTCTTTCTGTGGTCTTAATATCGGCTATTATTTCTGTTAGTATTTGGAGGTGCATTAATAGAAGTGTTCAGTTTGTAGAACGCAGTAAGAATTTATAATTTTATTTAAGAACTGAGCTTTTATTTTTTGTGGTTTTTAATAATGCTGTGTAAAGAGCATACTAGGTAGCTGAATGTTTTAATTTCTTTACAGTGAAATGGTTCTTAAAGGCATTTTATTTCCTTACATGAAAATATTTTACTTTTTGCCGATGCTAATAATGGGTATCGCTCATCTGTTCTTCAGATCTTCCCTTTTGGTGTTCTCACTCATCTTACATTTGTTTAAAGACACTACAGGGTGTGCATAATAACAAAGTCAAGCCTTGCTTTTGCAATGTGTGGGTTTGCTCTGTCAGTAATGAATTATTTCCTTTTTTATAAATTAAATTGAGAGATCAGCATGAAGGCTGACTTAGCGTGAGGGGAGATGGTGCTGCAGCAGAGCATGCAAAAGAGCTTACATGTAGCTGCTGCTTCTTGTTTGAATGCGCCACAGGTTTGAGGGGAATTTTGACAAGTAAAAGATCGTTTTTCCAAAATTTCCAGTTGTGTGCATCTGTTAATGCAAGATTATATTTGATGTTTTAAATCAGAATCCGTTGCCCAGTCTGTTTTACATACCCTCTGTAACTTGTTCCATTCCAGTGGAAACCTTGTAGTTAGAAACTTCAGTTTAAGAAAACAATACACTTTTTAATACTGATAGGGTTTAAAAAAAAAAGTCTACTCTCTGGGCTAGTGGTTTGATAGCTGCCTTTCATTAACTATTCAGTATTAGCCCTTACTGAATCTGGAGTACCAGACTATGTTACAGGAAATAATAAAATGGATCTTTGATAGAAGGCGGGGGGGAAATGCAGTGCTTCCTGAAGTAGTTAAATATTTCTGCTCAATTTTATCCTTAGGTGTGTTTTCTGCTGTACTAAAAATGCTGCAAATTCTTGCTGTTGTAAACATGCTAATACCACTTTTTGAAAAGCATTCTTAATATACATGGCTTTCACCAATAAATAAAAGTAAATGAAGGCAAAACAAGGTTCCACGAAGGTATTTGATAGAAATGGGTAAGGGAAATGTACATGAAGAGGCATTTTTAATCTGAAGTAATTTGTGTTTTAAGCAAAGCATTTTTCTTTAGTACTCTTCACGTAATTAGGTATGTTTATATACCTAATATACAGCAACTCATATTCAGTGTTGTTGTTTGTCTGTCTTCATGCTTTTAAAAAGCCTAATCTGTCTTTCTTCCTGAAGAATATCATGATGAATACCGAAGCGCTAATGTTAAAAGAACTTCCTATACTTACTTTTTCATCTATTGGTAAAATATTTTTATGTAGTTTTGAATTAAAATGAAAATAATTTTTAGAGTGCTGTAGTGTATTTGAAGAATAGATGAAAATTTAGTGATGCAGGATATTAAGCATCAAAGTTTTGTGAGTCTTTTGTGTTTGGAACAGAATTATAAAATACAGATATAAGGGACATGTAGGAAATGTAGTGATATTCCCATTCCTCTGGATTCGAATTTGTCAGTAGACTCATGCATTTTTAATAGCTGTTTTGTTGGATGGACATGATGTAGGGCAGACATGCTTGAACGAAGTAACTTCAAAGTGCTGTGTATTCCTGTTCCAGATCTGTTTATATGGCGGGCGGGGTGTTAGCTAGAGAGCACCCATTTCGTTTCAGTTTTGAAAACATAAAAATAAGGAATTTCATGTTCATTTTGAGAAAAAAATGGCCAGCTTCTTAGTAGAAAATGCATTGTGTGCCAGCATAACATTTAAGATGTGCCGTGTGTTTAGATTGTGTTTAACAGAGAGCCTGTCACCTTTTATATGTCTTAGTTTAGCCACTAGCAAGACAGAATTATTAATATTTGGCTCACAGATTTGTATCCTAGAGATATCTTTGCAGTAGTTAATTTTGAGGATGCTAATGCACACTTAAGGAAGAACAACACCCTGGGCACTGTTGGGGTGAGAGCAGGAGTGCCCCGCAGCATCCTGGGGCACAGGCATCAGGTATAATTCTCTTCCCAGATGGCAACCCTACAGGTGAGGCAGCAGCCTGTGAAATTACATTCTAAATTACACTACAGATGAGCACAGCACACCGAGCAAAACGCTTTGGTATAAGTAATAAATGACCTGATTCAGTACCATTGATGGTTTATGTAACTTACAGGAATGCTGTAATGAATTGAGGGCAAGGTAGAAGGGCGGGGG
>Ga0065711_1009680_pt1 | contig 13124 bp, 9 predicted proteins | sample Hoacrofraction12_FD_59098 | JGI IMG/M metagenome (GOLD analysis project Ga0065711, IMG submission 59098) | Hoatzin crop microbial communities from Cojedes, Venezuela - Epithelial fraction 12 v2 (version 2) | ecosystem: Host-associated > Birds > Digestive system > Esophagus > Crop | place... | reverse complement strand
AATAAAATAGAATAAAATAATAAAATAAAATAAAATAAAATAAAATAAAATAAAATAAAATAAAATAAAATAAAATAAAATAAAATAAAATAAAATAAAACACACAGCAAAGCAAGATTAGCTGATGGGCATCTGTGTCCCTCTGAGCATGAACTGAAGCCGTAGCTGGAGGGATTGCTGCCTGGAGGATGCGGCAGGGTGAGCAGCCTCTGCCCGGGCACAGGAGCAGCGTGGTGCTCAGCCCTCTTGAGACTGGCTTTCTGTGGACTGAGAGTTTGCAAACAGACACACAGACCAGTCCGGCTGTCCAGTGCAGACCAGTTAAGGAAGTGCTTTGGGAAGTGAGTTCAAAGCGAGGGGCTTTGCACACTGGACATGACAGCCTGGTCCCTGGCTGGGTGATGCTGCTATGGTCTGGGGAGCAGCGCTCAAAAAATTGCGCCCCGTAAGCCCAAAATTGCTGAATGAGAGCAAGAAAACTAGATTTACCTCCAGGCTACAAAGGCTCAGCCACCAACTCATCTGCTCAAGGCTTGCTTGAAAACCCAAGAGGCCAAGAGTGCCTTTGGCGAGAGGCTGCCTGAAAGGCACGGAGGGTTGCTGGGTTTTTTTAGTTATGAATATGACTTTTTAATTTTAAACTAAACATCCAGAGTCTCCTTCCACCTGATGAATGGCAGGAGCTGCATCTTACTCCACTGGCTTGGCTTTTCGTTTATATATTTCTCACGGAGGATGTAGTTGGGTTAAAAGGACTAAACGGTTTAGATGCGCGTGTCTTTCTGCTCTTGGACAAGCTGCACCCAGGATGCCCAAAATCAGTGGCAGTGGGAGTGGAAAATTCACCCCACCTCCTCATCCCGGAGCTCCTGGCAGAGGACACTGCTGGTGTCTCCCACCTGGAGAAATGATAATGCAGAGCATCCGCAAGGCAATTACAGCCCGGAGATAACACCTAATTTGTAATGTTGCCTTAAATTGACAGCTTCGCGTGGAACAAGATAACAGCTTGTACTAATGAACGTGTGATTTACAAACTGATGGTCTAACAGTGTTTTTAACGTGACATAAAAGCCTGTGTAAAGGCAGATTAGCGGTACGGTTACCTGATCTCTCGTCACATCTGCCCGCGCCGCAGCAGAAACCGCTTGGCTGTAGGTTATCGCTGTTGGTAGGAGAGACGGTTTTGCATTGAATTGACTGTATCTGATAAGTTTAAGTCAATCTCTGAATTTCTAATTAGGGGATTAGTTAGAGAAAGGATTTCCTTGCAGAACACTTAATCGTTGTTTTGCTAATTGTCAAGGATCAGGAGTAAGGACCTGCAGTGGCATATTAGTAGCAGCATTAGATGCTAGTGTAGCTGGTTTAAAAAGGATGTGATTGCCCTCTTAAAATAACTGACATGAAAAAGCCGCAATATTTTCATTTTTTCATGAAATGCAATGTTCTGTTTCCCCAGGTTTTGTTTTCAAAATCTGAAACATTTTTATGATTTCTGAAATGCAGTATAACATCGGAACAATTTCCTTTAAAACAAAAGCTGGATCTCTTCCAAGTCATTTAACTTCCAAAAGTTTGAAACCTGCAGTTAAAAAAAAAAAAAAAGATTTCAGTCTGAGCATTTCTAGCAAAAGTATCACAATTATACTTAGCCTGCCATGTGGGATTTCTCTTTACAATGGCTTGATTCATGGGGGAAATTAACTTGTTTGAAAGTAACAGTTTTTACTAGAAATATTCTGCTGACTGTTCTCCTTGCACCTTAGCTGGAATCTGTTTCGGCACAACATCAGGTCCTGGAGGCTGAGTGGAGCTCTTTGCTCCGTACCCGCCTCGTGCCCTCCCAGCGGATCCTGCCCACTGCCTGCTGCAGCAACGCAACTCATACCAATAAGGCTACTGTAATTGTTTCTTAAAAAAAACTATTTAAAGTGTTGAAAACTTCCAAAGTCAGCACTTGAAGAAACATGAAATGTAGTGAATTAATGAGAAACAGAGAATTAATCATTAAAATTGCATCACTGCGATGTGTTCCTGATCGCATCTCCCTTGATGTTCTCACAGTCTGAACAATTGATTAAGAAAAACACCGCAGTACACTAAAAATTGGAAATAGTTAAGAAGAAACAGGATTAGCAAAGTCTTACGGGAAAGGTCAATTATTTCTCCCAATTTATTGGTAACCTGACATCTGTAAACAAATCACTAGAGGAACTCCCCGAAGACTACACTCTGTCCGACAAGACATCCTAATTAATGAGGATGCGCTATGCAAACACAAACAGAAGCAAGGAGAAATAATATCTAAACAGAGCCTTAAAAAAATACAGTGGAAACGGTTACCCAGGAGGTTGCAGGAGATCAATAAAGGAGAAGAAGGTTCAGGAGAGTCAGAATTTGCCATGGTATAAAGATGGATAATCTTTGCAGTTATCAGAGCTAAGATGGCAAAATGGATTTAATGAGTTGAGAGAGGACGTAGTGAGACCGGCTTAAAAAACAAAATAGGGTTGCAATCATCTGTTGTGCTTCACGGCAGCTGCGGGCTCAGCCAGGGTTTTCGGGTGCCCTGCCTGCACCGCTTGCGATGCTCTTGGACTTAAGGAGCATCTCACTGACACTCGGCGTCTCTGAAGGCCAAGTCTTGGAGAGCTCTCCAAGGAGGTGCCCGATCCCACCGTTGTTCCAGCTGAGTTCCCAGACCCAAAGACTGGGTTTTTCTCCTCTCTGGCTGCCGGCTCATGGCTCTGCCTCACAGAGCTCTGTGCCGCGGTGGCATCCTCTCCACCGGCCAAATCCGCCGGCGGCCGGGCACGGCGCCCGCCCCAGAGCCCTCCACGCGCAAAGCTGGATTGTGGCAGCTGATGTTAAAGATTCCTCTTAATCAGCATCCCAAAAATTAAATATGCATAGAGGCATCTGAGATCTAATTTATTTCTTTTGTGTTGTAAATTCCTTTTCTCGTTGGCTTTTTTTAAGCTGCTTATAATTAAGACCTTCAGAAAGAGCTCAGTATGGCTGGAAACCAGCCATAGCATTGTTATATCCGACCTGTTTAAAGTGCATCTCCCCCTCTCCTAGTCAACCAAGAGATTCTTCTTTATTAATGCCAGTAATGATTTGATTCCTTCTTTTTTAATGAGCAGAATAACACTGCATTGAGTCACTGATGTGCAACTTGTTGTTTTTTCCCTCCCTTTGGAAAGTTTTCAAAATATTTGTAAATTTTAAAAGGAGCAAGGAAAGAAAGAAAATGAAGTTGCATTGTGTTTATTTGGCTAGCGCTCCCCCTTCTCTTTCTCATCTGTGGGAGCTGTAATTCATCCTATCGTCCGGGCTGCCACGGGGCTGCCTTCGGCAGGCGGACGGACGCCCAGCGTCCCCTCTCCCCTCCGCTCATCTTTCCTTGCGGAGCAGCACTGCCAGGGGACCGGGCAGGGATGCAGCCAAGCGCGAGGTGCTGTACTGGGGTAAGGGAGCCAACCCGAGGGTAAGGGCCACCACAACAAGGATCAGAGACCCGTGTGCCCACTGATCTTCACCTCGAGGATCTTCTTTAAAGGGTGTTATTGTGACCTTGTAGCTTTGGAAAGTGCTTTGGTGTCTTTGGGCAGACATGAACCCAATACACACACATCCCAGAGGAGCAGCTGGAAATCCCTGTACCAGAGGATCCTCCATAGTGATGGCATGGGCAATTTTCCTCCACAGGGTCCCTCCACTTCCCTCCCAGCCCCTCGCTACCCCTAAATGCTAGGGAGAAGCGGTCTTTTCCTACTGACTGACATAGTCAGATGTGAATAACCAAGGAATCTTTAGAAGCTATAGAAATGTCCAGAAAGTATCTGCATCCAGACACTGGTGGGTCCTGGGGGACTTCAGCTGTAGCCTCATGGTGAGAAGGTGCTGGCTCACCCCATGTCCCCAGGAGAATGCCGCACCTGGGATGTGAGCCCAGCCAGGAGGAATCCACATGAAGGATTTCAAGAGCTGTCACCTATGTAGGGGGAGGAAATGCGGGTGCTGAGCCAACCACGGGAGGAGATGGCACCAAATACACTTGGCAAGGAATGCACCAGGCTCGTGCAGAAAGTCACTACCTGGCTGGATGCTGCAGTTCCAGCTAAGAGGTGATGAAATTTCCAGTCTTGTCAGTCCAGAAAGTCAACAGAAGAGCAAGGATGGCACGTATCAACTGTCAGACACGGGGCCAGCAGAGCCGAGACTGTGCAAGAAGCATTTGGAGGCGAACGAATGCCCTGTGTGTTTAAAGCCGACTTACCAGGGGACTGCTCCAAGGCAGAGAATTCTAAAGAGGGAGATGTCTTTGGCAAGCTGGAGCACACTCCTCGGGACTGCGGATGGAGTGGATGGGCCTTCAGATCTGATCCAGCTCTTCCCATGTGACCTGAGAGACTCTCTGAGTGCCTGGAGCAGACCTGAACCCTCAACCTTCAAATGCAAACCCCAAAGCCCAGGTCTTCAGTGGGGCTGGAGGCACACAGAGAATGTGGCATTGGGGCAGCATGACCCAAATAGCAAATGGAGACCCCAGTATGCTCTTAACCCCAGGCCTTCTCAGAAAGCACCTTTCCATCTCTATTCCTACTTAAGAGAAGCAGTGAGAAGCTACTCCCGTTTCTCTGTGCCCAGGGCTGGGAGCGAAAGGGGCAGGCCGACATACCAGCTGGCTCCTGACAACCCCAGGACACTCCAAACCCCAACATCCTCCACCTCCCGGCTCTGCCCGGGCTGAGCCAGGGCTCTTGGCTCCACGCGGTGCCTCCGGCTCCCTCCACGCCACCTCCTGCGAAATCTGCCGGCAGAAGCATCGCTCCCTCCTACAGCCACGGTGTGCTCTGCAGTGAGGAGTGACTCTCCCTCCAGATGGCTGTAAAGGTTAACAAGGAATTTATTCAGAGTTACTTACAAATCAGATTGTCTTTTTTTTCCGAGAGGGAACAAAAACAAGCACATAATTTCAAGCCCACACAGGCAGTGCAGCCTTCCAAGGTGGCTCAGTTGCTATAGACGACCGCAGGCAGCCGAGCTGTCACGCTGAGCCCCGCGGCATCGCGGGGACCCGCCATGAGTCAGGGGACGGGGGTGAGCTGTGCTTCCGTCCCCCCGCGCCGCCCCCCGCTTGGCACCCGGCTCCAGCCTGGCTCCTCGCCTCCCTCCCGGGATGTTCCGGGGAGAGGGATTAGCTGGCTGCCCAGGCTGCCTTCCTACGGTGTTAGGAGGAGCAGTGCTCCAGGGTGGTGTCCGGTCTCATGTGGCTGTGGCCGGTGGAGATAGGTAGCCAAATGTGACACCTGGTTAAGTGGATGGAGCCTGTTCCTCCGCAGAGTGCTGAAAAATGGCGGAACTGGAGATTTGGGGCAGAATCTGAAATCTGGTGGTGTTTTAGCTGTCCACCGTGGACACTCAGCTTGGAGCTGCTCTGTCCCTGTTGCTCTGCTCCATCTGCCCCCAGGCACCTTTCCTACCCACCACAGCTTGTGGCCAAGCCAGTCCCCACAGAAACTCATGGTTCTACCTGCAAAGCCTCACCCATGGCCAGCCAAGGGGCTGCTCCTCAGGGCGCTCCCAGCACCCCACCAGCTGATGGCTCATGCATCAGCTCTTAGGGACCAGGACCACCAAACCCCTTTGCTCTAGTCTGCAAATCACCCAGTACATCTCTGGGCTCCAAGTGGAAAGTGGTGGGTGCAGAGATACCTGATTTTTTGTTGCTTTTCAAGGCTGACACTAACAGAGCACCAGGTCTGTGATGCTGCAGACGTCTCTAGCAGATGGAGACTGCTGTGAATGTGGAAAGAAGGGAGATGTTCGTGCGTGAAAGCTCCAGGAGAAACACCACACAACCCCATAGCGCCGGGTCTCCCCGGGGAATGCAGCTCTCGGGGAAGGCAGAGTCCAGTGGCAACAAGACTAACGTGGGCTTTCCTGGCCATGACGGACCATCTGAATTTTGGGCAGTGATGTCCCAGGTTTCCCAGGGCTGGGACATGAACGTCGCATGCAGATGGAGCCATTTTACCAGCCTGATAAACTGCCCCAAAAACTCTAATAAAATAGATTTTTTGAGGCTCCAGATAGAATTGGGATTAGACACGGAAAGGTTACCGAGGATATTACTAGCCACGTGAAAAAATGTTGCTCAAATGAGACCAACACAGTAATAAAGAATCACGGGATGTGCTGGTGCATGTCAATCATTTCATACTGCTTCACTCCCAGCTGACACAATACTGATGGTTGGCCAGATGCACAAGACTTCCCAATTTTTTATCCAGGGCTGCTCTTCTGGCCCTGCCAAAGTGGGATATCAGAGCAGTGATGTGCCCCTCATCATTTCACACAGACAGAAATGCGGAGGGCACAGAGGCTGGATTTGGGTGGGAAGAAAGAGAAAAACAATTCTTCCTCCCCTCCCAGAGAAAAGATGATTTACCACCCTGTTCTCAGTGATTCCTCTGGGCTTATTGTGGGGATAAAGGTGAATGGAGAGGTTTGATTTTGGTTTGCAAAAGGAAAACACACGCTCTCAGCTCCACGGGAGCTCAAAACATTGTCTAACATTTTTAAGACAAGTACTTCTGGACAGATTAAATCCTGCTACTCTTGCCAGCACTAAAAAAGCTGATATCTTGGCTACTTGGATGGAAGACACTTCCCCAGCCCACCCTTATGGATGCCAATATAGGAAATGAATGGGTTCATCCCAGCCTGGACACAACTGCTCTGCAATGTAAGCCTTGCGAGTTAAAGGCAGACACTCAAAATAGCCAATATGTTCACCTGGAAATTTTTGAAGCTGTCCTACAGAACCTGGATTACATCTTTTCATGTCATCACTGTTAAATCCCACAGCTGAATGAAGAAGAGGAGGAGGAAGAGCTAAAGGAGAAGCTATAGTTAGTTATTATCGATGATAATAAGCAGAGCACATGCCACATTAGGAATATGCTTATAAAATGTGTTCCTCGGCTGTACATTTGCAACATGTGTGGCTTCTTTTTTAGCATTGATGTGCAGCATAATCCAAAATCTGGCACTGTGGGTTTTTTCCCCCAAGCCTGTCCTGTTACCCAAATTGCTTTGGCTTAAAACACTAGTTCCCTTGGGCGTCTGTTATTCGCAGACCTCATGATGCCAACTGAACAGCTTCCAGGAGCTCTGATGTCTCTCTTTTTATTTTATTTTTTTAATACTGTGAATCATTTTATTCCATTCACCTTCTGGAATAATTCCCTGGAGATTACCAATTCTACTGAGCATCTGCTCATGCAGGAAAACCACGGCCGTTCCTCCACTGGAAGTTTTCGCTCCTTATGGTCATTAAAGGCCTTTCAATCCCATTTCCGAATAAATCTTGGGACAATGCATTGAAACAAGTTGTTCCTGCAGATATCTGTTGCTTGGATTGCCTGGAGCTGGTCCTCACTGCTCCCAAATGCTTGATGCCGAACGGGACCATGGACAGCTGCAGGGGTTCTTCTCTCCCATCGCCTTCCATGGGTCACAGTTTTCCCATGGGTGCACAGGTTCCACCCAGATTTCCCCTAGACCTGACATGGAGGCTCACTGGAACAGGAGAGGGAGGGAGCGGAGAGCGAAATGACAGCTTTTGTTGATGCTCCCAAATTATTTAGGATATTAAGGACAAAGGCTGACTGTGAGGAATTGCAGAAGGACCTTGTGATGAGTGACTGGCCAAGAAAATGACAGGAGAAATTCAGTGTGGATAAATAGCAGTGCACGTGGGAGAAACCATTCCCAACTTCAGAAAGAAAATGATGGGCTGTGAGCTGACTATTAACTCTCAGAAACAAGATCTGGGGGTTATAATAGATAGTTCTCAAAAAAACATCAGCTCATTGCTCAGCAGAGATTGAAAAAAAAAATAAAAGCATCTTGAATGTTAGGGATTACTCATAGAAGAAGAGAGAGCAAAACAGATAAAATCATGCCGTCACTGTATAAATCCCCCGTGTGCCTACACATTGAACACCGCACAGGTGAAAAGGGATGTAGTAGAGCTCAGAAGGCTTCGAAGAAAGATTGGAGGGGTGATTCAACATGCTGAATGGCTTTTGGGCAGGGCATGAGGACGCAGGTGGGGAGCTCCAAGGCTGGAGCTCCACCATGGTCTTCCACCCGTGATGACAAGCCTTTCCCACCTGCTAGGAGACAGCCAGTGGCCACGGCTCAGCCCCTGACTCAGCGGCTCCTCATCAGAGGGTGATTCAAGCCCACCCAGGTACTTCCTCTGGGTTCCGGTTTGGTATTTCTGCTGCCCCCTCCTCTTGCCGTGGAGGATCTGATGGCCACCATGCAAGGCTGCTCCATGGGCGCTGCGTGTCCCCCACGCTGGGCAGCCTGGGCAGGCAGCGTGGGTGCTGGGGAAGAGGAATTGGAGCTGCTTGGCAAAAGAGCAAGGGATGGATGCCAAAAAAAATAAAGTAAAAATAAAGGAGGAAGATCTAGCTTCACCTTCTGTTCTTGCAATTCTTCAATGCTAGCAAGTCTGGTGGGAGGAGGAAAAGGAAAAGAGCAGAAAATCCAGCCCACTGTTGGAGGCAGGATTACTGTGCTGGAAAGAAAAATAAAAAAGCAAGAGAGTTTGGAGCTAAACCCATCCATCACCATGTGAAATGCTTGAGTCCAAATTCCTCTTCCCAGCCCTAACTCTTGGATGTGCCAGACACTGGGGGAAGTTTGCGTCTTTACAGAGGGCGGGGATGAGACCCAACACCAAACACCTTCTGGCATTTGGGATCAGGGCGACGGACGGCTGAAAAGAGAGGAAGAGATGCAGAAGACGGAAGGACGAGAGGAAGGAAACACTCGTGGAAAGTGGCACTAGCGAGGACAAGGGCACATGGGGTGCACCCCGGGGACTTGTCACTGGCTGAGGTGGCACGGGGCGAGGAGCATCGCCTGCATCTGCACCACTGGGGCCACCACGCCTGCCCGGCCCGTAGACGCACAGCACCTTGCACCGCTCATGCCAGCGCGCTGGCGAGCCGCCGCGAAGCGGCTGCTCATGGGAGCACGTTAATGCGGAGCAAAACCGCCACCATTGCGGCAGGTGGAGCACCAGGCGGGAGCGGGGAGCGGATTCGGGCCGGCGAGATGTTAACAAAACTGTTGGTTCTGCTAACAGTCATCTGCAGCTGGCCAGCTCTGTCGTGTGAAGTTGCCTCTGCCCTTCTACCTGGAGGGCTGACATCGCTTTATCAAACAGGCTCTGGTGTCTAAATACAAACACTCTCGATTATTGCTGCATTATCAGTGAACACAGGTTCCCTTTGCAAACGGAGAAAAAAAATTGAGCGTGAACATGTACATAAGCAAACAGCTCCAACCCAGTATTTTTGCAGGATTCGGTTTATCTGCTCCTGGCAGGCTGGTGTGTCGCCATCGGGAAGGATCGCAGGGGAGCGGGAACCGGAGGCCTCCGCAGAGTCAGGCTCCCCTTCTGCTGGCTGCGACCCAACGAACGAGACCGTCCTTGCCTGGACAGCTAGCACATAAGTAGAGAAAGCAGGTCTTGGAAAGAAAAAAAGAGACGCAGGAGTGGAGAGACATGGCCAGGAACATCTACCGATCTGTGGCATGGACAGTCACAGGCCAGCATGCCGCTGTTTCCTGGCCTTGGAATGATGCATCCCCTGAGATCCTCCTTTCTAAGCTCAGATACTCCTCAGGATCCTCCTGACAAGGACAGAACAATCCTGGTAGGGGACAGTGGATGATATTTGCAGCTTTTGGGGACTGGGTATAACGTACATCTTCATTTGGTATGCACGGTTTAGCTAGGGATATTTATTGCTGGGATGACTGTCTGCTCCCAGCGTGGAGCTGGTACCTCCATGGGGCAGCAGATGCCCTGTGTGGCAGGGGCACAAGGGCTGCTCACTCTGCCCTTCACAGAGCCATCGTCATCCATTCCCATTATTTCTTCCTCGGGTCTCCTCCACCATCCACAGTGCGGCCAAGAAGGAATCGCAGCTCACAAGAAATTACAAGGAAGTCAGCTCGTCCCCGTATAAATTATTAATTTTAATCACATGAAGAAATAATGGACTCCGCTGTGCGCTAGCCTTCGCCCACCAGACAGAGTGTCCTTGTGGATGCAATGGCTAGACTCACCCTCCTTGGAGATATTTGCAGTATTTTGCTGTGTTCTGGAGCAGGGAAGGAATTTCCACCCACTGCAGGATATGTCAAACTTTCTGCCAAAAGAAGTTTCCTGTTCTTGGGGTGAATTATTTTCTCATGGTCTACTCCTGCCAGAGTCCTGCCCTGAAATCAAGGAAACTGCCTTTAGGAGAAGATGCTACCTGTGAGAAAGCCTTCAAATTTTGCTTTGCTGTTTCAGATTGGCGCACACGTGAGCTTTCGAGAGCAAACCACTGAGCAAACCCTTGCACCGGCACAGCCGATGGGCCCGCTCCTGCCTGCTCCGCACGGGCCGCTTGTGCACCCCGTGTCGCACGGGGGTGCCGTGCAAGGACACGCTCCTGGTGCGAAGCTGTGGACGAGCTGTCCTTGAGCTGAAGTCCTTGGAAGCAGGCTGCAAACCTGACGTGTTGATGAAGGCAGAGCGCTTTGTGGCGATACACTCGCTCAGGCTGATTCAGTCAGATACCCCAAACTAAAATCANGTGCCTNAGACCCCCAGAGCCTGTATAAAACCTTCACTGTCCACATCCTCAGAGCAAGCTTGGATATGACTTTGCCATCTTCCTAGTCTTCTTCCAGCAAGAGGGCAATACGTATTTATTGCTTTAATCAAATCCATGAGGTCAGCACAAGACGAGAGGCAGCTCTCTCCGGTTCATGCCTGGAGTACGGAAGGAAGGAGGAAGCATAAGCCTGCTCAGCATGACCAGAGCAAAAGCAAGATCCAGATGTCCTCTTCCAAGCTGTCCTGCCCTGTGGCCACGCTTCCCACCGCTGCTTCTCCTGCCGGTGCAGCAGACAGGCACCCAGGACCGTCTTCTGTCCCTCTCCTTCTGCAATGCTCCTTTCAGTGCCAAGTTTGCAAAGGGTCCTTATACAGCACCATCTCACTTTGCTCTTCCGTTTCTCCATACATCAATTTTTTTTTGTTTGTCTGTGGTTTCACAGGGATGTATATGAGATTATGAATAAGGCATTGTGAGCTGAACTGAATGTGTTATTTAATGAACTTTATGAAATATTAAACCATGCCTGATATGAAGCATGGCGAATTCTGTAAGAAATAATATATTACACTTGGGGAGGACTGAAGATAATCGAATATAATGAATGAATATAGAATCAGGACACACAGAGCTTAGAGAAGTTAAGTTTCGTTCATCATGAGCCTGAATTATATGTTCAAGGCAGGTTCTTCCACCGTATGTTTTCTCCTGTTGTGAATGACATTATTGTATTTTTCCTTTTAACATAAATCTATTTTTCGGAAGGCTGCTTCCACCCGAATGGCATCAGCAGATCCCATTAATCATGGTGCTCTCAATCACTCAGAATTATTTAGAGCCTCTTTTGTGTGTCTCTGGCTCTTTCCCCATTTCTGATTAATCTTAAACTAAACCAACTAAATAAATAAAACTGCAAGGATCCAAAGAGCATCTCTGTGAAGATCTTATTTAAGCGAGATACGTGTTGACAGCTTAGGAACCTGACCCCGTGCAGGTTGGGAAATTTCTGCTCCCAGAGGTTTCAGGAGGAGCAAAGAGGCTTTCTGGTCCAAAGATGGAGGCTCTGCTTGGAAAGGAGCTGAAGTTTTGACCTCAGCAGGGCTCAGCCTTCTCCATTTTGGGCTCTTTTCCATCGGGCATATCCCATCCCATATTGTCCTGAGCTTCTTCTGTGTCTACAAGAGACATCCGATGGGCCATGGTGGCCATCTGCCGCAGGGTGTCTTGTGCTGCCCATGTGCCACGGCCAACTGCTGGGATGGGGCATGGAGATGGGTCTACTTTTGGGCTCTACTCTGTGTTTCCACACCAGGGCTGGATGCCAAACTGAGCCAACCTATTCAAGAAATGTGAGAGAACACCGCTGCTTTTGGCATTTCCATACCTCCCTGTTTCCCAGGTGACGATTGCTATAGCAATGCCACCCTCTGCCACCTGCGAGGAGCCAACTACGCCCCAGCAAAATCAGCCCTCCAGGTGCTTCTTCAGCAAAACCCCAGCAAATCTCCAGCCGGACATTTGCATGTGCAAAGGTGCTGCTGTTTCTACAGCTACAGCAGTGACGGTGAAAAGGGGATCGATTTTAAAGCCTGTAGTTGTAGCAACCTGTGGGCTGTGCACCAAGCACACCGCAAGCAGAGCCAAACCCCTACCTGATATCTCCTGGCAGAGACATACCTGGAGTTGAAGAGAATTGGAAACAGTCATTTAATTCCCAGTGTCATGGGCAGGGTATGCTGCAGTAAGCAAGATGAATACAGCGTTTGCCTGTTAGAGAGCCTTTCCTTGACGGAAATCCCAGGGTGCTTGATGAAGCATGCCAACCACGCATCTCCACACGTTAACCCGCGTCCTACATCTTTATATCAGTTAGTGATATATTTTTATTGCTGCTATTCACATCCATATTTGGGGCTTAGAAATATCGTATACATGAGTCACAGACATCAAGGCCTCCTGTCTGTCTGAGTTACACGGCACCCCCGCGGACTGCTGTACGTGAGGATGCTGTGTGCTGCTGCAGGGCTGTCCGAGGAGCCAGCTCGGCAAACAGCAGAGGTTAAATTACGTACGTGCCAGGTTTGGGGTATTAGGGCTAAAACAAAGGTATGGTGTCAGGCAGAACCACAAGTCTTGCTTTAAATGTGCATTGTGGGGCCGGTCTCTGACAAAGGGTGGCTGCTCTGTCTCCTCTCCAAGAGTGCAACGTCCCTTTGCTGTTCAGCTGGCTTTGGCTCTCGCTAATAAACCAATTGATTCAGCTTGGCTATCCGGATTTCTGAGTAATTTCAATATTGAACCTCAGCTGTAATTAATTCAGTCGATACCATCCACACAAAGCATAGGCAATGCAGGGACGCCGGCGCGGCGCCGGGCAGCTGGAGTCCCCCGTGCCCGGGCTGAGCACAGAGGGGGGGACAC
>Ga0065711_1046048_pt1 | contig 13125 bp, 5 predicted proteins | sample Hoacrofraction12_FD_59098 | JGI IMG/M metagenome (GOLD analysis project Ga0065711, IMG submission 59098) | Hoatzin crop microbial communities from Cojedes, Venezuela - Epithelial fraction 12 v2 (version 2) | ecosystem: Host-associated > Birds > Digestive system > Esophagus > Crop | place... | reverse complement strand
TATTTATGCTATGTTAACATACATATTCATTACATTTCCAAGAAATGTTTATCATAGTAATGGCTTTTCCGAGAATTCATTAATATATGGTAATGTCCATCGCACATGTTTGTTTGGCGTCTCTCGGCGGTGGTCTTCAGATTATCCTGCAGCCTCCTTATCTCTGTAGTTTGCATACCTGTTCTCCCAAGGCCTAGGCAACCAAAGGGATTATTCAGGAGTCCCTTATCTTGCAACCGTCTGAATTATTCACAAAGAACCAAGACTTGTTTCTGACCACCTGAAGTGATAACATTCCCTACATGTTACATTTGTTACATTTACAGTTATCACTGGAAAGCTTAGCTACAATGTGACCTCAATGGAGAGAAATAGTAATGGCTCTACGCAGTCTTCCTGTGGTATAAAGGATGGTAACTCACACACTGAAGACACTCTACAGATTGGCAACACATCTGTTGTCTTTAAAGAATACAGCAGCAATGATAACACAAACATCTCATGCGCAGTTCATTGCAGTTAGTACATCGCTTTTTTTGCCAGATCAAAAACTTTAGGTTGTAATGATCAAATTAATATTCTATTAAAGCCTTAAAGATTATGTATTACATACAATTACCTTCCCTCTAGCCTCAATGCATATGTATATAAATAAAACAGTAAAATCTCCATATCTGACTCATGTGGTTCTGACTAATTTTTGTAATGAGGGTCTGACTCATTTTTAGAAAATCTTCTTGGCCAAATGAGAACAAAATTCCTTCACAAAGATGATTACTATTTTGAAGGTATATGAAAGTGGCCATTAGGGGGTGATAGTCATAAAACAAAACAACCCCAAATGAGTAAAATAGTTTCTGTGCATGATTTTTCTCTTATTTTCATCGTGGCAGATGAGTTTTATCTTCGGCTTGTTCATTTGAATCATCCTCCTCTGTGCCAATGTAAGAACAGAAGTTGGCTCTCTGCAACTTAATGTAACAAGAAGTAAAAAGAAAAGTCATATTAGAGAAAGGAAATGAAGAGCCGTTGTTTTGCACTTAGTCTGCACTAAGTTAAAAGCTAAACCAGGAAGGAAGTTACCACCACTATGCTAGACGGGAGTGCTTCAGTGACATGTGCTTGCTCTTGAGAAAACCAGAACTCTTCAGATTAGTACTAGGAATAATTACTATGTTTATTTTAAGTTTACCTGAATTTTTCAAAATCCATGAAGGTGAGTGATCAGCTTTTAAAATAGTCTTTTGTTTAGTCTAAAGACTGATTGCAATTGAAAAGTTGGCATGTGCTTGCGTAAAAGCGATGGTTAGGATGCTGTACTCATATGGACTTTGCAAAGCATATAGATTTTTTTTGTTAGATATTTAACCGACAGAGTTAATTATATGCGGTAATTTGAAAGGAGTTTGTCATTTATTTATATACACAGCAAAATTTCTGTCACTATTTCCATGCAGCTGTACTTTTACTATCTTCTTCATGAAGAGAGTAGTTAAAATACGTATGTTCTTTTATAGCAGGCACTCATGTCTTAAAAAATAACCTTTTTAAAGTTTCTATACTTAAAAGCCTATAAAGCTTTGTACAATTACTCTCTGGTATGAGATGCTGTCTGTGAAAGAGATGTGCAGTGGTAACCTGACAAAAAGTAGAGCGGAATAGGTGTAACTGAGTGAAGCAAATCTTTTAACTAAAATCCCAAATACATCTTCATGTTCCTAAAGGTCCACACTGGATATAGAATGAATGCAAACTAAATGCTTGGAAGTTATGCATTCAGTGCTTTCTTAAAAATCCAGAAATAAATGAATATTAAAGTAGTTTTGTCGCATCCATTCTTAAGTAAGCTTTTGAATACATAAATGTTATAATAAAAGCATCCCTTTGACAAATGGTGTGTGTTCCCAGGCATCACGAAATAAATTATTTATGAAGCATAGGTTTTGGAAAAAAAATTCATATCAAAATATATCCATATTAGGTGACTTATATTTACATTTCTATTTTCATTAACCACAGTGAATAAACATGACAGTAACTAGAATATAATTTATAGATTTTTATAGTTTATAAATGAACAAACTTTGTAAACTGTCATAAGTTTTGAATATTGTAAAACTGATAAGTTAAAGATGTTGGAATAATTAATGTTTTACCTCCATGCAGAAGTAATCAAAGTATTTGCTAGCACAGATGATGCAAATAAACAATGACATGACTATTAGCAGAAGAAAACATTGACCTTACTGTCAAACATCCAAGAATAATTGCATTTTTCCGTGACAGCTGTGAGAGATTGCTCTTACTGGAGATGCTTTATGCTGCAATAGGATGATCACTGCAATTCTGATATCTACATACGATCTTAATCCCAGCATAGCGAAAATAAGATTGTGAAGTATACGAGCAGAATACAGCACAGGATTGTATCTGGAAAATTAGAATTATTGTCGTATTTTAGATGTTCTAAAAACTGTATGACTGTATAGACTGTATAATAATGTCCAAATTACAGGAGAAAGTAAATATGTTGAACTACTTATTTTGAAAATTCCACGGACTTTGGGTCTCTGATCCTCTGAGAACCTTCTGTTGGAAACTGGTTTTATTTCAGAAATTGTGGCAAACCTGAAATGTACAGAATTTGCTGTACATGTTTCAAATTGCTGGTTACCACACAGGGTTGTTGTTGGAGATCTCTGAGATGTGAAACATAGTCACTCTATCTCCCTTTGTGAGGGCTTCCTAAATGAGCAGCAGAGACCTCTGAATTCCGCAGGCTTTTCTAAGATCACGTTAACATTGTGGGTGTTACAGGTTTTTAATACAGAACCTCTGAAATGGCAGGCAAGCAAAGTATACAGTACGAGAAACTTGCATGTTTTCTCCCAGGGGAGGTTCCAACATTTATTTTCATTCCAGAGTGGGAATAAAAATGGAAATTTCTCATTAAACAGAAATTTAGGGTGAAATCAACTTGCAAAAAATGCAGCCTTTAAAAATTTATCAAAAGAATACAGTTCAGCATTGCCAAAAGTGAAATGTTGCCTTTATGTTTGTAAAGCAACCGACTGGTTTGGTTACGAGTCACTGAACCTGTAAACTACATTGCTTTACAGCAGGAGGTTTGCTGTTTCGAGTCTGATGCTCTCAATTCCAGTCCTGTCCTCTGGGTCCAGCTACTTGATGGAGTGTATCTCCTGTAATCTGTCAGTTGTGTATTCCCCAACTTGTTCTGTAGGCCTTGTATCTCTGCAGTATTATGTGACAACTATAATTTCTGCAGGGAAGTGATAAAACCTGCGATTTTATATGCTGCTGAACTGACTCAAAACAGAATATCATGGATCAAATGAAAAAAAGGTCAAGACAATCCAAAATGAAATATTTATGATTTTCTTAATGGGAAGCAAGATTTTAAAAAATTTGGATCTTCTCTGTGAATAATTTCATTTTAATGGAATTGGATTTTCTATGGAAAACCACCATGCGAACAGAGGCTTTTATTAAAGGAATTTTGTAATCACAGCACTTCCTAAGATTAAGCATGCAGGTTACAGATCTTTGAATATAAAGCAGTTTCCTAGAAATGCTTTGCATGGTTCCATCTCAGTGATCTTCTTAACTCTTTGGGCTGTCTGTGTTCAGGTTTCACAAAACTCTTTCCACATTTCTAGTGGTGTTTGCCATTGGGAGGGTGCTTCCCAGTCCTGCAGCAGAGAGCAAGCCTTCTGTGGGTACGGCTCTCTGTCTGCCGTGCAATCCACTGGGGAAGTCTAGTCTTTCTGCAGCCTTACGTACAGTGTTCAACAATATCCATCCCTCCCTAGGAAGTCCACTGTCCTGTGAGACGGAAGAAAATAAAGTTTACTGATGCTTGATTGTAATTTGAATGGCTTTCTCAGTAGAGACCTTTCAAGAGGATGGTAACCATCCTGCCTAACAGGACAGCATTCAGACTTCTTCCACTCTGATAACATGCTTTTTACATGTCTACAACATGGCTCACAGGCAGCTCTGGAGCCTGTTTAGCCATGTGCGAAGTCCAAAAGGGACTTCATAGTGCTGCACGTAGACTGCTGCCACAGCACAGTCAGCGGGTTTCCAAGTCCGCGTACAAATTTCTTGGTGAAAGAGGTATGGCAGGGAACTGCCATTGGTTGACCTTGAGAGCCGTAGCAGTGGGTTCAGACTGGTTGCCCAGACGCGAACACGCCTTGCCATGAGAGCAGGGTAAGCATTCACTTTCTGCTCCTGGCTCATCTCCACAGAGAAGCTCTGCACAAAACACCTCCTGCAGCTGGAAGAATTTGACCTCAAAAGCCTGCTCCACTCCAGCTTGTGGGGGTCAGATTGTAAATGTCTCGAGGAAAATGTTTTGATTTGCCTCAGGGAAAGATCAAGCCCTAAATTTTGCCTGACATTTTTCCTCTTTGTATTAAAATGAATTATTTTCTTACCTGCATAGGATGTGTATTTTACATTTCAATTTATAATGTTTTATAAGGAGTTTATGACTCTCTGATGCAGTGTTAGTAAAATGAAGATAATTGACTTTAGCGTTGGATTTTGGGTTTTATTTCTGTATGCTGTCTGAAATCTTTTGCTGAACTGTTTCTGAGGTCAGCCTGCTGTGCTGTAAGCACAGGTGGCCTGCTGGAGCTGGCAGAGTACGGCTGAGCACTGGAGCAATTAAAGGCTATGTCTTTCGCTCTGTGCATTAGGATTTATGAACATATTACTCCAGTTACTCATAATGGGAGTTAGATGCAGAATTTCCTCTTCGTAGAGATGCAAGGATACTACTGGAATTGGAAGCTCAGCTACAAAAATATATGTTAGTGCTGCACCAGCTCCAGGAAGCAGTTATTTGTATTCACAAATATGCATCTTGTGTAGGGCTTCCAGAACTGTTTATTCTTAAATTTTTTTCCAACTTGAAAAAATAGTTCAAGCTTGACTCAAGTAAAAATGCACAATTTGTACATTGAAGCCCTACTTTAATTGTATGGGTCAGGATTAAAGGCAGGGCAGGGACTGGTGACATAGTGGGGGTTTGCTACAGGCCAGCCGACCAGGAAGACCGAGCAGATGAGGCCCTCTGCAGACAGATAGGAGCAGCCTCACATTCACAAGCTCTGGTCCTCATGGGGCACTCCAGCCACCCCGATATCTGTTGGAGGGACAACACAGCAGGGCATAAGCAATCCAGGAAGTTCCTGGACTGCGTTGATGATAACTTCCTTCTCCAAGGGACAGAGGAACCCACGCGGAGAGGGGCTATGCTGGACCTTGTTCTCACCAACAAGGAGGGACTGGTGGGGAATGTGAAGCTCAAGGTCAGCCTTGGCTGCAGTGACCATGAAATGGTAGAGTTCAAGATCCTTAGGGCAACAAGGAGGGTGCACAGCAAAGTCACTATCGTGGACTTCAGGAGAGCAGACTTTGACATCTTCAGGGACCTGCTCCAGCCTAAGGAGGCAATTGGTGACAGCCAACTTGGCTTCACTAAGGGCAAATTGTGCCTGACAAATTTGGTGGCCTTCTGCGATGGGGTTACTGTGTTGGTGGATAAGGGAAGGGCAACGGATGTCATCTAACTGGACTTAAGCAAAGCATTTGACACTGTCCTGCAGGACATCCTTGTCTCTAAATTGGAGAGACATGGATTTGATGGATGGACTACTTGGTGGATAAGACATTGGCTGGATGGTCGTACTTAAAGAGTTGTGGTCAATGGCTTGATGTCCAAGTGGAGACCAGTGACGAGTGGTGTTCCTCACGGGTCAGTACTGGGACAGGTGCTGTTTAACATCTTTGTTGGCAACATGGCCAGCGGGATTGAGTGCACCCTCAGCAAGTTTGCTGACGACACCAAGCTGCATGGTGCGGTCAACACACTGGAGGGAAGGGATGCCATCCAGAGGGACCTTGACAGCCTTGAGAGGGGGGCCTGTGTGAACCTCATGAAGTTCAACAAAGCCAAGTGCACAAGTCCTGCACATGAGTTGGGGCAATCACAAGCACAAATACAGGCTGGGCGTAGAATGGATTGAGAGCAGCCCCGAGGAGAAGGACTTGCGGGTGTTCGTTGATGAGAAGCTCAACATGACCTGGCAGTTTGCGCTCACAGCCCAGAAGGCCAACTGTATCCTGGACTGCATTAAAAGAAGAATGCCCAGCAGGTCGAGGGAGGGGATTCTGCCCCTCTGCTCCACTCTGGTGAGACCCCACCTGGAGTCCTGCATCCAGCTCTGGAGCCGTCAGCACAGGAAAGACATGGACCTGTTGGAGTGGGTCCAGAGGAGGGCCACAAAAATGATCAGAGGGATGGAACACCTCTCATACGAAGAAAGGCTGAGAGAGTTGGGGTTGTTCAGCCTGGAGAAGAGAAGGGTCCAGGGATACCTTAGAGCAGCCTTCTAGTACCTGAAGGGGGGCTACAGGAAAGCTGGAGAGGGACTTCTTAGAAGGGCATGTAGCGATAGGACAGGGGCTAGTGGCTTTAAACTGAACGAGGGTAGATTTAGATTAGATATAAGGAGGAAATTCTTTACTATGGGGGTGGTGAGGCACTGGCACAGGTTGCCCACAGAAGCTGTGGATGCCCCCTCCCTGGAAATGTTCAAGGCCAGGCTGGACGGGGCTCTTTGAGCAACCTGGTCTGGTAAGGTGTCCTGGCCTATGGCAGGGGGGTTGGAACGAGGTGATCTGTAAGGTCCCTTCCAACCCAAACCATTCTATGATTCTATGATTCTGTGATTAATGTGGAAGACAGCTAAAATAACACTCAATAGTAATTAATTCTGTGCTTGTCAGAACTGCATATACCCTAGCTACAGTAATTTGATACTGAAATTTTACTATGAATACCAAAACCAATGGTCATAATTAAGATTCATGTTTGTGGACAGAATACAAGAGACCGTGAAAGGTGTTGTTGGAGGATTCAGCAGTGTTTCTGTGTATTTTCACTGTGTGGTTTCAATGTCATTGGAAAGAAAGTTTTCATTCTGGTTGTAGCTGTTTAACAACATAATTGCACTGGTGCATTGCAACTGCACAGTTCCAGGGCTAAGTCACCCCTCCAAACAGGAGTGCTTCAATCTCCTTTTCAAGTACAATCAAATCGGATCAGCTTTGAAACAGGAATGTGAGTAGATACTACCACAAATTCAAGTTAGTACTACAAGGGTTTTCATAAAATTCAGCAAAAAAATCTGGCATGAAGGCTGTGAGAAGACGCTGTGCTTGCTTTCTGTCCCTTGTTGATGCAACCAATATGCTGCCATAACCCTCAAGAAAGAAGGTGTATTTCATTCTGAGATGGTTAAAGTATCTGTTACATGATGCCTTCATGCACGTATTTGTCCATATGTCCTATATGACTGTCTTGCTAATACAGTACTCTTTTTTTTTTACAGCTAACACTGTAATTGTGTCATGCGTAGATACCTGTTCATCAAATAACACCACTTTTCCACTTTGTACTTTTAACAATTCTTGCAAAAGATCACTGCAACCAAGAAGAGAAAACCAGACTATTTTACTGAAGGCCATTGTAAATTATTCCAATTTCCAAAATATTCCATGTATTTGCCAGTCCTCCAGGAAAGAACAACAATCTCATACTAAACACACAGAGTGTCAATCCAAGAGAGATGTAGATGTTGATCATCAAGGATCAGGGTCAGTACCTAAAGAAGGTGAGTAGGGGAAGAGAAATAATTTTGAAGTAGTTATTTATAACATAAAAGACAAGATTTTGTTTGGTAGTGATGAGAAAATTATAATGTGCCGCTGGTTCTCTATGGTCTTTGAAAATCTACAAACAATGGGGTTTTTTAGCTTTCTTTGCATGGCTAGGAAATGCAGTTTTTAGGTCAGATTCTCAGTGGCATTCATTCCTGGTTGTCAGTGAAACATGCCAGTAGCAAAATGCTGATTTCTTTTCTTTGAGGATGTTGTAAAAGATTGTAGGGGGTGTGTCATTATGTTCGTGGGGCTTTGTATTGGTCTGGAAGGAGGGTGCTGTGAGAAAAGAGTGCTTTATCCAGCAGCCACCTGGAATGTTTCTGCTGCAAATTTGACCTCTGCCACCTGGCTTTTACGAACACTCTTATATCTCCACCCTTATTCTTTTAATCTTGCTAAATTTTCTAAAATATTTAATGTATTTTTAAGGAGTTGTAGTTTCTGATCAGTTTTCACGCTGAATTTGCTTTTAAATGTCATTGGGGAACTCTGCATGTTGATTGCCGATATTACACGATGATCGGTTGTGAGCAAGTATCTGAAGAACTAATTCAAAGTTGGTAACTGTTCAGATGGCAGCTATACAAGAAGTAACCATTTTTGTCCTTGTAGTCTATGATATCCATAACTGTGTAGCATCAGAAATGGCCTTGCATGCTTCACAGAAGGCAGCACTGAGTAAGGACTGGCACAGCAATGCAGAGAAGAGTCCAGCAACACCCACATCTTCTCAGAGCACTAGCAGTGTATTCCTTCTGTGCCATACACACTTGCAAAGTATCTGGAAACTTTTGGGGAAGAGGCTGTCTCTGATTTTTGCTTTCCTGACATTGTCAGCAACAGGGGCAACAACGCAAGTCTTGAACATAAGAAAAGCAGTTCTTTTCCAAATGCATCATTTGCTTATTACAAAATAGCTGTCTTAACAAGTATGGAAAATAACAAAACAAAAAATATGTGGAAGAACTCTGTTCTCAGTTATACCTGTACAACGTTAACACTTTTGACAATGTTTAACCCACTTGTGTTTCTTGTCAACCTGTGCAAGTCTCACAGCTTGTGTGGTTAGAAGTGAAACAAGGACCTTCTGCAACTGATAGAAGAGATACTAGATGTACACTTGAAAGCTCTGTCATCATATGGCTTTTACTTGGTTCTTATTTTTTTCATTGCGTGATTTTTGTTTCTGTTACCTTTGATAACAGCCGACAAAACAACAAAAACCTGAAAAGCTCTGAAGCTGGTAGTAAAGCAGAAAAGGGACTATAATTTGCAGGGGAAATATATTTTGTATAGATAATCAATACTCTTCAGAACTGCTCAGAATAACTTTACGTGGTATCTTTGTGTCCATTGTATCACAGTCAATAATATAAAATCCTACTGCATGTTTTTGCAAATGAGACAGAGAACTTATTTTATTGTTCTTTCTGAGAGTTGTCTCTTTCTCTGCCACATGTTATGTAACAGTTTTGTTTTGATTTTTAGTTCCAAAAGCAAAAGACTCACTGGAAGTGAAAGCAGATGTTATTTATTTTTATAAATATTTTAATTTCACTACGATTTCCAAGAAAGAAGAAGTGGAGCATAATACTTACTATCTGCTGGAAATCCACATCAACAATTCTATAGTCAGCAGAAGAAATGCACCCGAAGAATACCTAAATCATTCCTGTCTAGTCGCAATGATGGATGACCAGAATGACTGTATGAATATTTCACTGCAACTGAAGTCTTACGTGGAATGTAAGTTACAAAGGAGAGTCAGAATAGAAATCAAACCAGAAACAATATGAGCCTTGCAAAAAATCTCCAGTAGGTAGTTCTCTGCTTTCAGCAACCATTTGAAAGTATTTAAGTATTTCACAAGAAAAGAATACAATTTTGATCATCCCTTAGTAGAAGACCATCTTTAGTAGGCAACTGACAGTTTTTACAGTGATTTAAAGCAGATTTAGATGTGGCTTTCTTTTTTTTCCTCGAAGCAGCACAGCAAAGTAAGTGTCTGTACATTTTTTTGCTTAGCGGTGACAGACTCACAAATTGCATGTATGACAAAACCTGGAATTACTTTTTCCTCTCGCCTTCCTGATAATAGCATAACTCTGTTGTCTTGGAGGTAAATGAAAAAAATTCCTGTTAAATTCAGTGGCAGAAGAACCAGGAGACAGGTTTGACTTTTCTTACTGTTGTACTGCAATATCCTACTACACAGCCTCACTACAGTACACTTAGAAGAGAAATCTTCAGCTGAACTAGGCTTAGTTTTCCCAGAGGACAGCCTGTCAGCTTTTCAAAACTCGCTTTGTGCTGCAGGAGTTTTTGGGCTGACTGCCTGACCATGGTCAGGGCTTCCAGCCCGTCTATATGCAATGCTTGCCATCTGGGAGTTGCTGAATTATTACATTCATTTAGTTTTGTATGGCAAATGCATTTTATGGCGTACCTTTGCTGGAAAAAAAAAAAAGTGTTTTGGAGTTGGCTAAACCTATGTTAAATAAGTCCAGGTAAAATCTTAGAGAAGAGAGGGCAACTTCGTTTTTTTTGACTAAGTAGGTCTATCTCTGAGAGGAACATAGTTTGTAGCTTGCCCTGCTAACTTGTGTCAAAACTATGAGCCAACCACCCTTTGCCAATGGTGATTTACCTGGGAAGTAGTTATCTCAAATTAACAACAAAAATTAACAACTCATCTTTTTTCTATTTACTTCTAAAAAAATTAGAGGTGTGCTCAGGCCTTTGACTAAGCTGGGCTGATACACAAGTCTTTACAAGTCACTGCAAGATGGGGTAGAGTACTTTTTGTATGAAAGGAGCCTAAATGACTGTATAAAAGATATTTTTAGTTCTGAATTAAGAGGGATGAACTGTGCTTACCTCAAAGAGCCATGGGGTTATTGGCAGTTACCTCATGACTCCTCAGTGGAGAAGATACACAAGGGAAGTCGATGTAGGTCTAATTATGCTATTCTAAGTCAAGGAAAGGAAAACAGTGGTTTGGCTATAGTCTGTAATTTGATTTCATATGACTCACAATAACATAGCTGGTTTTTAAAATAGTTATTTGACAATGCAAAGGTATGCATTAACATGCAGCTGCCAAAGAAGTTTGAAAGGTTTTTCAACCAACCAGGGTGGAAAGTTCCCCCTATCCTTTGTCTGTGGTGTATAGTCCTGGCTTGCACTAGTTACTCAGCTAATTCCCTGCGGAACGTGGGTGCATTTCTGCAGCAGCTGTTGTCCGAAACAGCAGCCTGCCTCCTACACCTGGTCCCAGGCTGATTCTTCCCCAAGGCAGCTTTGGTTAAAAGAACTCCCCAGAGGGGTCCTGCTGGTAGCATTTCCGCACTTTTTGATAAGAAAATTTCTATATGTAGAATCTTACCTTCTCCTGTATGTGGAGATGGACCGGGAGGTTGAGAATGCCACCACAGGCCAGTGTTGGACAGTGGAGCCGCTCCTTCTGTGCTCCATCCAGACAAAGAGGGGATATATATTAGCTCTGTTCTACCTTAAATATAAATGTTGATCTTTGAAGCATTTTCTTCCTGGCTGAGTTGCATATAACAGTTTATACAAATAGGAGAAGTTTTCATTCACTTCGCTACATGTAACTGTTTCAGACATGGGGAGATAGATACAGGTGAAAATAAAACTAAATTCTAGATAGGAAACTTCATTTCAAACAACAAAAAAGGCTGGAAGAAAAAGGCATAATTTTCTATTTTGTTTTAAATTTTCGTCTGTGGGGACAGGCATGGTCCAAAAACCTACCAGGATTGAATGTTCTGCTTTTCTCTGCTGGTGATTTCCTGCTTCATTTTATCTCTTCTATGTTTTATGGACAGATCCAATGTGTATGACGAAGATCATTTGGCTCACTATGATTCCAGTAGTTTTTGTGTTTACTATTTCAATTGTCATCTACAAAATAATCCAAGAAAAGGAACAAAACTGTGAGTAACAAACAGTTAATCTGCATGAATTAAAATTTTTATGCAGTGAAAAATGTATACGTTTACAATAACAAAGCTTCTCATTATTAATATGGTTCAGACAGCAACATTTTAATTGTAATACGGTGAAAGCTTCTTATAGAGGGACAGAAATGCACAGATGATTGATACTATCACCTCTCACCTCTGAATTGTGGATGCAAATCCAAGCTTGTTGATGGCGAATGAAATATGGGTTTTTTTTGACAGATGCTTGGTGGCCTAAGTTCCTTAATGATATGAACTTCTGGTTTCAGACTGATTCCAACAGATAAATAATTACAGTTCAACCTTGCTGAAGGTCTGAAGTAGAAATGCCAGTGACCAATATAAGCAGACTGAAATACCCTTTCTTTCCTGAAGATGATTTATCTAGGTCACGGTCAAGAAAAAAATACAGGATAGATAGGAGGAGATATGCACTCAACTGTCTGGCCTAAAAACTGGTTATCTAAATTCAGTGGTGCAGGTAATCCTGTACAGGTCAATCAGGCTGTGCCTTCTTAATCCCAGAGTTGAATTAAGACCAGATAACATTTCTTCTCTTTGCTGTTATTTCAGCAAAGAAAATATTGCTGTGATTCCTGAATCAGCGCTATTGACTATTCCAAGTGATTAAAACTTTGCTATGAAAGAACTTGTCCTTAGTTCAGAGACTGAAACAATTGTTTCTACAGAATGCCTTCACCAGCCAAGACAGGTTCTTCCTATGCAATTAATTTGGGATACAGGCTGAAATCAGGATTTACAGCATTTCTTCTAGCAATATACGGTGAAGAAAGCAAGAATAAAGTGTAGGAGTACCCTGAGCTTGAGACTTTTGAGCAATCAAGATTAGATCCTCTGCACAAAAACAATGCAAAAAATCGACCGCTTATCAGCTGCTGGTCCTTGTTTTCATCCCAAGTCAGAGGTAGGTGGTACAGGGAGCACACACCTTTCATCAGTATGAAAAGACTGTACTTAAGTTGTTACCTGAGATAATAGCTCTTGGATGCTTTCCACAGCAATTTCCTGAGACTTTCTGCCTGTGTCAGCCCTGAGCGGGCAGAATGCCTCCAGACAACCAGCATTTAGTTGCTATTACCAGGCAGATGTCCATTCCCCATGTAGTCCAGAGCGGCCAAATGGAGACCTTGGTCACAGGGGTAATAAAAAAATGATGAGCCATATCCATTCCCCTGCTCATCCCTACTGTACCCACAGGCAGTTTTGTAACGAAAGAGCAGTAGGAGTCTAGCTTTAATCACAACTGAACAGAAGGAAAAGTGCCCACATACAAAATGTTTCTGTGTTTTTTTTGCATAGTGTAAATAATTCATGCTTATATTTTTAATGAATAAGCAAAATAGTTGCTTAAAGTGGCAAATCTGTG
>Ga0065711_1046047_pt1 | contig 13125 bp, 3 predicted proteins | sample Hoacrofraction12_FD_59098 | JGI IMG/M metagenome (GOLD analysis project Ga0065711, IMG submission 59098) | Hoatzin crop microbial communities from Cojedes, Venezuela - Epithelial fraction 12 v2 (version 2) | ecosystem: Host-associated > Birds > Digestive system > Esophagus > Crop | place... | reverse complement strand
TTCAGATATTTGTAGGCATTTATAAGGTCCCCTCGCAGCCTTCTCTTCTTCAGGCTGAACAAGCCCAGTTCCCTCAACCTCTCCTCGTAGTGGAGATGCTCCAGTCCCCTCACCATCCTTGTAGCCCTCATCCTTCTTGAGATCTAAAAAAGAAGTTGTCAGCCTTTGCCTCCAGGTCTGTAAGGTTCATGTTTCCTTCTTCATCAGCCTCCAACTCCATTGCTCTGAGACAGGAAGCAAAATAAATCACTAACTGTCTTAGTCCAACTAATTACAATTATATTTTCAGTGGATAACTATCATCCGTACAGATGAAATGAACTTCATGAGTGAAGAATGGCCATGTAAAACTGAAAATATTTCTGAAACTTGGCCTTAAATGGAGTAGTCAGTGATTTCTTGCTGAGCATTTAAGCCCACTGATTAATATAATTTTAAAGACAAATCACGTTAGAAAAATCCACAAGTCTATAGCATATCTGATGGATAGGAGTTACATAATGTGACAAAATTTTGTATAGAGATTTCTATTCTCTGATTCTATCAAAAAAGATATGACACACATTACTGTTGTCCTATAGTGAAGATTATATAAATGGCGTTCTATGAACTCTAATTTTGAAGGGAACAATAGAGTTTGCAACATCTTTAAAAAGACTAAAAGAAAAAAACACTGAGAACAGGAAATTTATAGGGCACAGATAGACCCTGTCTATCTACAGTTAGTGAGTATATCATCACAGTTAGACTGTTTTAGGTAAACAATGTAATATTTTGCGTACTTAATCTCCTTAATTCCTCGCCACACTTCCCTCCCTCTTAGGAGGATGGACAAGCATGTTTAATGATTTAGATTAAACTCATTTGATGACCTCAGATACTACAGCAGGAAACAGAGCCCTGAAAGTAATCCAAATTCTACTCATATTTGACAGTGTATGTCAATGCCTTGTGGTTTAAAATATTAACATCTTTTACTTCTGAAGCAGTTAGCACCATAAGCACAGAACTGAACATTCTGCTTAAGTTCTGAAGTTGAAAACATGGTAAGTAATGAAAACTCCTGTTTTGTTACCTTATTTAACTATCCTAAATGAAAGCTACTTGTTTGTTTATGTATAAACACATACATGTAAAAGCGATTTATGTTAGAATGTATCATATATGATTCTAGTTGACCTTTAAAAATTAGTTTAATCCAATGTAAGACTAATCTAGGACTACAGACATGGAAGGTGAGCTTTTTTCGGTTTAACTGAAGACTTCTTCGTTGTAAATGTGAGTCATTGGAGGCTCCCACTGTAGTGAATGTAGAGAAGTAGGAATTTTCCTGTTTTACTTCTCCTTGGTCTACTATAGACATCTAATGAGGTTATTTATATCATGCCCCACAAGTGCCTAGTTTTCTGCTTTGAGGAGAATGGAAATTCGTTCGCCTATGATCATTAGCTCCAATGAAAATTACACCTATGTGGTTAAATTAGGTCAGTGTTTCCTACAGTCCTTTAATGATAATCTTTTCCGTGCTGCTGGACAAGGCTAAACATGTTCAAGGTGAGTGTATGCTTACAATCCACAGATCACTAGTGGTCCTAGTGAATGCTCACTAAAGGTACGAGTAGCAAACAAACTTCTAGCTGCCCATTGCCATTATTTCTTTCCTTTATACTTCATATTTATTCTCCTGAATATCACAAAGTGTGGAAACTTCCCACCAATATTGTCTTCACAAGATTCTCTTAAATAAGGGTTTCAGGATTTCACTGGGCGTGACCACATGTTGAGGAAATGTGGGCTGGTGTTTCTTCTGTTTATTGTCTTAGGCTGTTAGCACACTAAAAGTCACTGCACTTTTCACAAAGACAAATAAAACAGAAAGGGAGAAGCTGAAAATACCTGTTGTCCTGATCTGTAATCCGGACTTCTCTGCATTCCTACATTCACGCATATGCAGATGCTTTCAGATCCATATGAAGATCTCCTCCCTGTCTCCACATAGAGACATTTCTTCCCCAAAGTTTCCCTATTGCACCCACAAATATTGCTGACCTTGAATTTTAGGAACTCCATATCTTTGCAAAAGCTATTTCCTAAACCTGCAGCGGTAAAGAAAATCTATGTTTTTTGAGAGAATTTATCTAAAAAGTAGCTTATAGTAAATAAATACAATGAGTTCTCAGACAAAGAATTCTTTCAAGTAATATAATCACTAAGAAAGAGAACTAGAAGAAGCTGAAATTGCATTGTTATGCAATTATTCTAATAATACAATGCCAAAATATTGCATTGATAACCATATATTCCAAATACCTTTGTTATAGTTTGGCTGCAGCCGGCAACAAAAGCGTCACGCGGCCGCCCCTCCCCCTGCTGGGGTGCGGAGGAGAATGGAAGGAAACAGGCAGAAGCTGGTGGGTCAGGATAAGGGCCGTTTAAAGGAACAGCAACCAGAGCGAACAGGAACAACAACAATACAGAAAAGGGGAATACACAAAACAAACCCGCAGAACAGAGCCTGCAGAACAGAGCCGCTCTCTCCCGGACCGGTGCCCACAGTCCTGAGCCGCGAGTGAGTTCCCGCCGCCCCGCTCCCCCCCCACCGGAACCCAGCATGATGGCAAATGGTATGGAATACCCTGCTCTGTTTGACCAGTTTGGATCAGCCTGCCCAGCTATGTCCCTTCCTGGATTCCAGTGAAAATTAACCCTATCCTGGCCGAACCCAGGACAACCTTAAACAGAGAGTGACAATTACAAGATTTCAGCATTTGCAGGAAGCTGGCACAGAGAATATTTGATTTACATACTAGAATGACAATTTTCTGTAACTTAAAAATGGAATTAAAACTATTGATTATCTATTTTTTATGTGTAATAAAAGATAGTGTCATTTATTCATTAACCTATGAAAAGTGAAAAATATTCCATTCATTTTCTCTCTGAGGAATGCACTTTATATGATACATTTTTTGGCAGCGTATTCTCAATTCAAATTGAATAAAAGCTTATATTTTCCTTGAAGCAAGGATTACCATCATTCTAGTGTCTTCCTCCTCTATCTCAAAACCAAACCAAATCAAACCCCAACCTGCAATCCCATGGGTGTTATTTCTGGCATATTCCATATTATTGAGGTAGCGTTAGTGTGAATCATAGAATCATAGGTTGGAAAAGACCTCTAAGATCATCAAGTCCAACCATCCAACACCACCATGCCTATTAAACCATATCCTGATGTGCCACATCTATATATTTTTTTAACACCTCCAAGGATGGTGACTCCACCACTTCCCTGGGCAGCCTGTTCCAATGCCTGACCATTCTTTCAGTAATTTTTCCTAATATCCAATCTCAACCTCCCCTGGTGCAACCTGAGGCCATTGCCTCCTGTCCTATCTCTAGTTAGCTGGGAGAAGAGACCAACAGCTGCCTCACAGCAACCTCCTTTCAGGTAGTTGTAGAGAGCAATAAGGTCTCCCCTCAGCCTCCTCTTCTCCAGACTAAACAGCCTCAGTTCCCTCAGCTTCTCCTTGTAAGACTTGCTCTCTAGACCCCTCACGAACCTCATTCCCCTTTTCTGGACACGCTCCAGCAATTCAATGTCCTTTTTGTAGTGAGGGGCCCAAAACTGAACACAGTACTCGAGGTGCAGTCTCACCAGTGCTGAGTATAGCTGCATGATCATCTCCCTACTCCTGCTGGCCACAACTATGTGAGCTACAATGTCGACAAAAAACATTTTCACGTGTAACTTTTTGTCTAAAGTCTTCTGTTTAATTTGATCCAATTATCTAGTCTTTTGATACAGTAAAAATTTGAAAAATTCCTAAACCCCATGATTTACACCACCTACTCTTACCAGCTACTTTAGGTATCCACCTTAGAATACTTTTTGGCAAAGGTCTTATCTCTTCACAGACCTAAAAGGGAACCCTGATGAACAGATTTCTTTAGACACTTGACTTGTGATTGATAAAGACAAGGTGAGATGGACTCCTGTCCCAAGTGACCATTTGAACAGAGGGCATTGCATTTTAACATAAGCAAAAGTTATTTTGCAGTCTAGTTTCACACCCTCAGTGTATGCTGTACTCTGTCAGGGTTTAATTTGTAATTCTGATAGGACTGAGTATGGACTAATTGTCCAAAGACATCACCTTGTTCTAAAATATGACAAAAATTTCATACATACCAAGTCTGTTTGTATTTATAAACACACATACACACATGCATTTATGTACCCACTAACATCTTGCTCTTCCCTCAACACACCACTATCATGTCTGGGTAATATAAAGTTTGATTAACCAAGAGCCAAGATTTAAATAGCGAGTTGTTCCCTTTCAAAATTTAAGTCAATGTTGCTGAATCAGAGCTTTAAACAACATGTTCTTGCTCTTCACAGAGCAGAGTTAGAGGTGAAAAAAACTGATTTTCACTATGACCTTTTTTTTTCTGTACTCTTTCTGTGAGACATCTAAGTAGAGAAAAGGAATAGGAACATCAGTTCTAATCTCAGCAAGTTAAGTGGACAATTCTTTTCCTTTTTCATCTGTGAAATAAATTGCTAGGATATACCCAGTTCCAATCAGCAAACTGTGTTGAACCTGCTGTTTTTAGATTCAGTGTGGCCTTTACTTTAATGAATCTGATAGGATGTAGCAGGCAGGAGAGGCTGCCTCTCTGGGGACAGGTGTTGCCTGAAGCTGTTGACAGGAAGGCTTTTGAATAACTGAATAAAAACTATGGTCTTAGATCCAGTGATTAATTCTACGAAGGAAAAAAAGGAAGCTGATTATAGACAAACTAGACAAAGAGCATACTGATCTGTAAAAGAATGGCATATGGAAATGCTAATATAACAACTTACGGTAAATGTGAAAATGTTATAGAACAGAGAATTATATTTTATGAGTATCTGTACGAATATATAACAAGAAATCATGTCTATTTTTAAGGTCACCAGCTTAGGAAGCACCTTTGCAAACTGAAATAGTGAAATACAATTAAATTCTTACAGATATTATCCAGCAGCACAATTTTATCAGAAACAGATAAAAACAGAAACCAAATACATTCTTCACAAATGCAATTTAATTGGAAATCAATTAAACAAATAAACTTCTGTTAAGAGAATGATGTTATACTGTTCTTTCAACTTTACATACATAAATCAAACTTGATGTGTAAGGGTTCTGTTGATTAGCTGATATGAAAGTTTTAAAAAAAGAAAAAACCCTCATTTTTTCATTTTGAATTAACAATAGAATTTTATTTTGTAAGTAATTTTTTTTGGTTTTGGGAGATCAAATGTATCTTCTGTACAGTAAATCGATCATGAACACAGTTATAGACCACAAAAAATGTAACTAATATCATTTTACTCAAAGACTAAAAATTATATTTTTCTCTGTAACCACTTCAAGTATTACTCAATAAATTTAAAGTAAATTTAGACAGAGATTATTTAAATAAATACTCAGTGGAATTCTCCTGTAAAGAAAATTTCATAAATAAAGCAACAAGAAAAGGATTTATTGTAAAAAAAAAGGATTAAGATTCATGCTTTTTGATAAATTAATTCAAACTGTTTTCTTATCCGTGTTTTAAAATAATTACGCAGGCCAAAGAAAACTCTTGCAACATTACAAAGCCTTCTTGTATATTACTAAAAATATTGAAGTAATCTCATTGGACTAAAATGTTAAATAACCACAGTTTAACTGACTGTTTTGTAAATTTTATACTACTGCCAGAGCTGGCATAACAGCCCAAATTTTGTCAAGAACAGTGCTGATGAAGTGAAAAGGTTATGAAGTCTCTGACTATGAAAGAAATTCTTTATGCTGAACCACATGTCATAAAATATATTTTTTCATCTCCTCAGTATTCTATTCTAATACACCCTCCCTTTTGGGAAAAAGAGGAAAGCTTTAATGGTGTTATTTTAATAAAACTGAACTGCTTGTGTTAGAAGGCACTGAAGTGTTACCTAAGAAAGTTGCTTAATTTTTGCACTACCCATATGCTTGATGTATGGCTGATCTACAAAACATTTCATTAGAGGATGTCTGCCAGGGATTTTATGGTACAGAATCAGGGGGTACTGGTAGATACTAGTTTCTAATCAAGTTGATGTTTTATATTAAATGACAAAAGCATGTGGTACTCAAGACTGATATCACAGTTATAGCACTTGGTCATGAAAAAATTTCTTTATATTGACGAAAAATTCTTTGAGAAATTCTTTAATAAATTAGTTTAACTGTGTCCGTATGAAATTTCTGCCTATTAGCTCTTGGTACCCTGTCTTTAATTCTGTGGAGTGTCATATCCTACGGTCAAGTGACAAGACGTTCAATATGAGAAAAGTTCTCATCCTGCAAATAAATGTTCCTTCATAAGCATTCTTTCACTGGCAACTATAATACCTTGCAATGTTTCACTTTTAAGTAAGTATGAAGTAAACACGTGGAGAGTATGAGTAAATTTTTATGGCCAAGAAGGTCACTAAAGACTTTCAGGCTCAGTTTAAATACGATAAAAATAATTTATTGTATTATGGTAGCATACTGATGCCCGATATCATACATCATACTGTTTGGCAAACACACAGACCATCCTGAACCTCAAGTCACTTACAGCCCAAGATGTTTAGAGATATAGTAAATGATATATGTGTAGAGGTTCTGCCATAAAACAAAGTATACTTCAGAGGCTATAGTAAATTCATACCGATAAAAGTAGTTTAAGAACACTTCTGATGTTTCTTTCTCAAGACCTTGGGTAAAATGGCAGTTATTTATTTATTTATTTAAAAGACGTGATATCCTGACCTCAATTTATGCCATTTTACTGTATACATCTACTACAATTTCTTTATTTGTTTATTTATTCTTAAAGGCCCACTGAAACCACATGGCAATGTTTGGCAGGTGTTGGTTGTTACACTGATGACCATTCTGGGTGTATAGACTGTGAAAGCACTGTTGGTTATTTTTATGCTATGCCTGTTTCCTGTGTTTTTGTTTCCCTGTGAGGTGCACAGGAGATGACAATCTGATGAAGGGTTTGTTTTTGCTACAAAAACACTTCATGAATATCTGCTCTGATTGCAGAACTTCTCTTTCGACTAAGCACATCTTGATGTTAGTTACAATACAAGACAAATTCTGATTGACTGTCTTTTCTCAGGAAGAAAAATAAAATCATTAGTTAGGCTTGCTTTTCCTTTTCTATTCCTATTATAAACCAAATTGTAATGAAAATTATTGAAAAATTTTGAAGTAAGCAGATTTAGTAACAAACTTCATTCTTGTGTCAAATATAGTGATGATGAATTTATTTAGGGTAACCAAATCTGTTCTGAAAGAATAAAGTAAGAATATATTTTTCCTAATTGCAGTTTCTGCCTAGAATAAGTTTTTGAGGCTCAACAGTCTCTGGAAAAGTTCACTATCCCAGGTAGTACCAACAACATGTGAAAGGTACATTGCAGATATTTTTCTTCCTAGTGAGGAATTTGACACTGTATTTTTAAAATTCAATTCTAATAATGAGAAAAGACATATTGCCTTTCAGTCTTGATAGTGATCTTGTACTTTCTTTGGAATAAAGCATATAAAAATGCCAAGATAAAATACAGCTCTGTTATATTCTGTTTGGCTGTGACATTCTTCAGGTATCTGTTGTAGAGTCACATAAAAAGTTTTATCTGCTATGAGAGAAACTCATTACATTTGGTGCAATTTCTTTCTAACAGACACAGAGACAAAATCTAAGATAACCTTTTGATAATAATGAGAATTCACATAGATTCTTTTTTGACAATGCCTACTCAGAGGTTTCTGAGGAGGTTGAATCTGCAGGCTAGCAATAGAAGACAATGAAAAATTTGGTTAAAAAGTGACTCAGACTATTGAAGTTGTAAAGCAAAAGTATCATTACACTCTTTAAGCATACAACTTAATAATGGAAGATATATGCCTGTGTAACGACATTTTCCTGTCTCAGTGTTTTACTTCCATTGACTGCAATGGATTTATTGTACAGATCAGGGCTGGTATCACTCTCAGTGAGCACTAAGTTCTACAAAAACAATTTTACTTCATTAGTTTGGAAAATTTTCAATATATATGGCAAGAAATTTATTTCCATTTTTTTGTCTCCCTATTCCCTTCCTTGTGTTCATGAAACTTATTTCAACTCATTATAGCTCAGCTCTCTGTGTAGACAGCAAAACCTTGCAGATTAATGTAGATTAAGAATCATATCCTTATTTAAGAGAATTTATTTATTCCCTAGTATTTATGACGCTATTAAAAAGTAAAATACAAAAAATAGAAAAAACTAAAATACAAATGAATACAAAATAGAAGAAAGTAAAATACAAATGAAGAAAACAAGATATAGTTTCAATTAAATAACTCAGTCCTGTTTTCCAAATTCCCAGTACTGCTTTTGAAGATTCTATTATTTTGAAGACCTTCCCATAAAGAAGTGAGGACATTTGAATTAAATCTTAAAAAAATATTTATCTACTTAAATGTTCACAGTCTCTGAGCTTTGTTTAAAATAAATATGAGATACAGCCATTAGGAGTATTTTGTTCATGTTATTTAAAGAAGTTTACAGGAATAGGCTAACAACTTAAATTTGGATTTCTTGAAAATTGACTTGCCAATATAACAAAACAAAAGACTATTTCTCTTTAAACATTTTTAGTTGTATAGTCTAAAATTAAGTACTTTTGCAGATTCAAAAAGCATATTCATAGTTATTAACTGTAAATAAATCATATTCCCTCCTTTTCAGACTGAATCAACTGAAGATTTAAAAGCAAACCAGTGAGAAAACCAAACCAAAAATCCTCTATTTTCACTGTTATCGAAGTTGTTCGAAAAGATTTAGAATATGTCTCTTGTCCCAGCCTTAGCTTTGTTTTATCTTTTTTGCATAAATGAACTTTATTGCACTGCTTTGAGTGTCATGATAGCTTCATGTGCAATTTGTTTCTTCTTAAAACAGCTATCTTAACTGCTTTTATCAAGTTCCACAACAGGATGATTCTTATTAAATCAGATCTTAGAGATCATTTCTGAGTAATGCTAAGCTGTCAAAGTGATTTCTTTAGCTGGGCTGAGGTTCTCTAAGTCACTAAAAGACAAGAAGATTTTATTTCAAGTGTGCATTAGGTGGTCTGAAAGGCCATGGTGATTCACCTTCAATTTCACTGCCAGAAAATTACCATCTGAATTGAGATTTCTGATGTCAGATGTTGGTCATCAGATTCAATTGTCATATAACAAGACTTATATGTAAGAACATTCTAAATTAAAAATTATCCATGCACTTGCAAGATAAGCATCAATGACATGAACAGCTAGCTGAAATGTAAGCCCTGTTAAAACTTCTTACATTTTTCTTCTGGGAAAAAGAAAATACAGAGCAGAAAATTATTAGTCTCCTACTCCTTGAGAACATAAAAGTGGCTTACAGAATCAAGCTGTCCAGGTTAGATAAAACACTTTTTTTCATTGCTTTTCCCAAGAAATTCTAGTTTTTTCTTCCCTCCTTCACTGTTTAAGAGGTCTGCAGGTGAAAGTAGGGAATAATGAAGCAAAACAAACAATACAAAGATGTTTACAAAAGTGCACCAAAGTGAATGCCAAAGCAGGTTTAATTAAAATTAATTCTCTTCTGTGGATGACACTAGTGACTTCTAGAAATATGCAGACTTGAATTAAAATCATGCATAATGGAAAAAAAATAGAAAAAAACCTAAAAACACTAGAACAAATTATTCTTTTGCTTATGCAGACTAGGTGATCTGCATAAGAATGGGTTGGCAGAACCATATTTAAAGGAATTTGTTTGCTTCTTAGATTAAAAATAAAACAGGTTAGAGACATTTGGGTTGTCCCTGACTGCTTTCTAAACTGTACATAGAGCTATCGTGAAGCTCCAGGGTGCAATTGATTGTCTTTCAGAAAACAGAGATGTTTTCATTCAAAATGTGAATAATGAGTTTAGGAAGCTATATGTCCACTCCCTACATGGGAAGTCTTTCTGCTTTGTTGAGTATACTCCAGTTTGCTCTAGACGTATATTGTTCTCTTATTTCAGAGGGAATAACAGAGGCAAGCATCTTGTCTGCAGTGCGTGGGATTTAGTCACGCACTCACTGTCTTGCTGTCAGAAGCAGATGGAGCTGAGGGACAGATTTTTGGCTTGTTCTCTTCACTCTTACATTTCCTTTTGATTTTACACCACAGCCTATGGACAGGTAAAATCTCTGAATAATTGTTCTGCCTTCAAACAGTTTCACTTTGTATCCAAGAACTGGGGCAAGCTGAAGGTGGGGTAGAGCAAGCTATGGCTCCAGTTTTAAATACAACATTTGGCAGAGTTTAGAGACATTTCTGAGTCACAAAAGAAATTCCAGCTCCTGGGTCCCACTGAGTCCTGAACTCCCATCCCATGGAAGGAAGACATGAGTGATGTAATGCCTGGCATCATACTGTCTTTCTGAAAAGCAGTATTTCCTACATCTCACCGCATTTGTTATAAACACTAATTCTGCAGCCTGAGAAAGAAATAAATACAGTCAGGGATACTAACTTGAATTGACTGCCTAATCTTTCTCTGACTTGTAGACATGTACTGAAAATGATGGGGCTTTTTATATCTATGATTCTGTTGGGCACGGTGACACACTGGAACAGTTTGCCCAGAGAAACTGTGGATGCCCCATTATAGGAAGGGTTCAACAGGCTGAATGGGGCTTTGAGCAGTCTGTTCTAGTGAAATACATCCCTGTCTATGGTAGAAGGGTTGGACAAGATGATTTTTAAAGGTCCCTTCCAACACAAACAATTCTATGATTCTATGATTTCATTTTAATTTCTCATACAGGAAAATGTTCTGGACAACTCTAAACATTGCTATACTGAACTGTTTTTAGATAATGTAGATATTTAGACTATATAATCTACTTAAAGTTATTTTAACACATTTCTTTTTCTTCCGTGATGTTTGTTTTATTGATTGACACAATCTGAATGCTTAGAGAAAACTGGACAATTTACTATGGGATAACTGTTGATGTTTTCCCATAATAGGAAATACATTTAGAAGAAGTTTTGAAATTACAATGGCTTTGAACAAGTTTCACATAGTTAAGGTGTTTTGCAAGATAAATGCATAGGTATCTATCAGACATTGTTGGTTGTGTCTTCTCATTTTGCTTAAAGATTGCTTGTGATATTCTCAATATGTATTAATATAACATATATAATACTCAAAAAGTGCCAGAAGCATCCAATTGCCACAAACTACTTAACTCAGGGAGGATGCTTTCTTTTTGTTTGTTTGTTTGTTTGTTTGTTTGTTGCAGAATTTGATGGGATCACACCAGCTTCAACATCCCTGATAAAACTTTTTACATGCTGTTGATACAGACTAAACTGACAGAATTTTTCATCTCAGGATCAGTGTTTTATTAATTCTGCAAATTCTTTTGCTCTCTGGAAAGTCCCACATGACAATATAGTAGCTTTCAGTAGAGATATATCGACAAAGGCAACATGTGCCTCTTAAAAAAATGAAAAGAAGAAAAGGAGGGAGCTGGAGAAGTTTTTCCAGAAGTGGACCTCTGGAGATTCAAGATACAAAAATAAAAGAGAAATGAACAATGGCAATGCATTGCTCCTTCTTTTTAGTTCCTTGTTGTGCCTTGTTGCTCAAGGGCATTTTGTACAAAATTCCCCTTTTAAAATTGAAAATAAATAATGTTTATTTATCATTCTATGAAAAATAAGTCATTTGATGGAAGACGAAAGCTACATTACTCAGTTAATACTTTTTCCTCTTTTGCTGCCATGTATTAAAGTTAATATTCACCTAGTTTTAGTCATCATTACTGTTAGTGATCTAGATGAAGCTGGTGGTCTGGGGTTCCTCAACAACCAATGAAAAGAGAAAGGAGTAGGGTGAGCACCGCCAGAGCATAATGCATCTTTCATCTTTTAAATATTCATATGAGATGTCTAGTATTTTCTTCCTCTCTGTAAAGGAAGTCTCAAAATCAAGTTTAGATTAGACTATTATAATTCCTCTGAGGTATCTATATCTTAAAATAATTTGTATTTCTTGCCTGGACACAGGCTAATAAAACTAAGTTTTGATATCAGGAAGATTAAAACACTGGAAAAAATATTTGTACAGAACATTTCAAAATTTTTCCTTGCTGAGATTTGCCAAATGATTGTCTTTATCTGGATCATAGCAGTCTATCAATTTTTCTTCTTGTATCAAATTGGCTTCCATTCCTCTGTTCCTTTATTTCACTAAAATGCTTTAGTAACATGTCAGTTTTATATCCAGCTCCTTTCTCTGTCCTTTTTTTGGCCATATGAGTCAACTAATTATTTTTTAAATGTGTCTGTGTAATAATCCCATTGGGGAAGTATTATCACAGAATATGTAGGAATAATAGCTGAGCTTCCACATTTATCACATACCCTTAATGTCCCTTAAATGTTTTGTCTGCCATTTTGGGCTCCCCAAACCAGACTGATGTACTGGCTTTCCAGCAGGAAATTCAACAAAGGGACAGGAGCACATGACTTACTTAAGAGGACAGATCGAGAAAGTTGGTTTTGTTAAGCCTTAAAAATGAAGGCTAATGAGTGACCTTATTGCTACTGTCTAATGTGAAGGTACAGAGAAGACAGAGTGGATCTCTTCCTGGCAGTGCACATAGTGGGACAGAAAACAATAGAAACAAGTTGGAACAAGGGAAATTCCAATCATGTAATAGCAAAAAATCACAATGAGAGTAACCAAGTACTGGAGTATTTGTATATGCCAGAGAGGTGAATTTTAGATCAAGAGAAACATTTAAAGCTCAGATGGGCAAGACCTCGAGCAACCTGATCTAAGCTGGCCCTATTTTTAGCAGGAGTAGAACCAGATGACCTCTAGATATCTTGTCTAACAAAAATAATTTTACAACTTACTACATTTCTTCTTGAGCATAATCCGATCAATTTTTTTCATCCCTCTCTCCTCTCCTCTCCTCTCCTCTCCTCTCCTCTCCTCTCCTCTCCTCTCCTCTCCTCTCCT
>Ga0065711_1046045_pt1 | contig 13125 bp, 6 predicted proteins | sample Hoacrofraction12_FD_59098 | JGI IMG/M metagenome (GOLD analysis project Ga0065711, IMG submission 59098) | Hoatzin crop microbial communities from Cojedes, Venezuela - Epithelial fraction 12 v2 (version 2) | ecosystem: Host-associated > Birds > Digestive system > Esophagus > Crop | place... | reverse complement strand
CCTCTGAGGGTGACGGAGCACTGGAACAGGCTGCCCAGGGAGGTTGTGGAGTCTCCTTCTCTGGAGATATTCAAGACCCGCCTGGACGTGGTCCTGTGCAGCCTGCTGTAGGTGACCCTGCTTCAGCAGGGGGTGTTGGACTAGATGACCCACAGAGGTCCCTTCCAACCCTGAACATTCTATGATTCCGTCATTTTGTATTCAGTCATAAGCTTCAAACAATGATTTTTTTTTATCTATAAAAAACTTCGGCTATATTTAAATGACATAATAAGTTTACTTTACATATGGAAGGTCTCATATTATCTGTTTAAAAAAAATCATAAAAAATTACAATGCTAATTTAATAATTGCTCATGTGGAGCAGCAGATTGAAATCATATTCTTTTTTCAGGTTGTCATTTATATTCCCTAAATTAGACTGTAGTTATTGAAAAGTATCCTCACATGTCAGGGAAAAATACATTTGGAAAGCTTAATTAACAACAATTTCTTAAGTAGATTTACAGTCTTAATACTTTATGTCCCCTTAGACTACAGCTTGAGATTTAGTTCCAAATAACTTGGTTCGTACAGTCTACATAGAAATATATTTATTAAGGTAAACCCAGGTTCTCCATCTTTCATTCTGTAAAACAAATAACATATAATTTGTAAAATTACGAGAAACATATCATATCTGGATAGTAAGTAGTATTAAAAATTTTTTTCTTAGACATTCCTTTGCTTTACGTGACTATTACACTTCTTGATTTAAAAAAACCCATAAACTTCTCTTATTCTGCACATCTGCTGTGTAACAAGTCTGTGTTGTAAGTAGAACAATGAGCTAGCATGTACATCAAGCAGACAGTCTGGGGCTATCCACAAGACCAGACTTGGAATTCTTCATGAAGCGTTAACTTTCCGTAATCTTCCAGTCCCTCATTAGAATACCTAAGTTATGCCAAGTCCTTTCTTGAAGAAACGCTTGATAGGCCATTTTTGTTTAAGTAGTGGGAAAAATTTGCATAGATGCACTTCAGGGCTTTTGTTGTCTGATGTCAAAGGCTGAGTCTGATGTTTGCTAGCTTGAATTGAATGAAGGGGTTTTTTCATTTCAGAAGTGAAACTGAGAGAAATTTATTAGTTTGAGGAAATGATGTTCCCCGTTTTTCCACAAGAAAACAAAAAATGTAAAATAAATGGAATCTAGTGAAATATTCCTTTTCATCTAAGTGAAAAGTTAGGTTTTGAGACATTCATTGGTGAAAGAAATAGCAATGTTGTTACGGGATTATTTATCCAGCATATGGAAGTTCAGGGTTAAATATTCTAAATTGTCTGAAGACGTAAGAGTTTTCTAATGTTCAAGGATACTGTAGTTAGAATGTTTGAATCTCTTATTTTGCTGTTGGTTACTTTTAATTGAATATTTAGTAATCACTGAGCGGAAAACTAGAATAATTCTCTAGGCTGCTTTGACATGGGTATCCTGGATTCCAGCATGTACTCTACTCTGAATTGTTAAGACAATTGTTAAGACTCTAGTTAAATTTTCTTGACAAAGTGGTAGAATGTCCTTCCCAGAATACTCTATGAAAGATGTACTTAGAGCAGTCTCCTGATGAGAGCAGGTGAGGATGGAAAGTATATACTTCACATTGTCCTAGGCAAAGACATTAAATCTGTATCTTCTATTCCTGATTACCAGCTTTATTTAGCAGTTGTTGAAATACAAATTGACAATTTTTCCTCCTATGTGTTTGGAGAGCTTGGTTATTACATAAAAAACCCCACACGAGTAAAGGCATGAGACTAATTGATCTTGAAATGATTATTAGTTTTGAATTAATCAACATGTTTTTGGTAGATAGACTGGAAAGTAATAGAAAATAATAGTTGTAATAAAGCGTATGCTTAGAGCTTTCATTCAGAGAACTACTGCTGTAGTCTCAATAAAGACCACAAATTCTTTTCAAATAACAATTCATGCAAATATTTTTTTATTTATTAACATGAAGACAAGCATTAATGTGAAGGTGTTTGAAAGTGAAGCAGTGTCTCAAATGTAGAGTGTCTCAAATATTGTAGGAAAAATACACTTCACTTTTACCTTAAGAAAAAACAACCCACCAGAGTTTTCAGCTCTATTCTCTCTGGGTGAGAGTACACTTCTAAGAAAATATTTATGTAGTGTTCTAACATTTGACCTACTACTCGCTTGTTCGTACAAAATAGTAAGACACCTAAGTACTCCGTTATCAAAAATAAATATAAAATATAATGTAATTACTGCTTTTAAAACAAAATATATCACCTCACTTAGTGTATTCCTGGTACTTAAAAATATTTCCTATTTAATTTTCCTAAACTGTAAAGGAGGCTTAGAATTTTCCATAGCAAATTGAAGTATTGTATTGTCTACACCATCACTCTTGTTTCTGATTTTAGCCAAATTATAATTTTTTCCTGTATAAATCCAGCTAAAGTGTAAAAATGATACATACTGAATGAAATTTACATTCGTGAAACCATAAGCAATTTATTTCTCTTCTGAAATACATTTAAATATTTCATTGTTTGATATTACATATTTTGTGTATCATGTCAATTATGTTAAAATAGACAACTGTTAGAGAATAATGGTTTACAAAATTAATTTCTCTCTTGCAATAGTGATTTTGCACATTTGTTTCCCCGGAGAAACACTCCCTTTGCATTAATTTTAAATATTCTGTGGAGAATTAAAGTACATTTTGTGAAAAGATCTTTCCCTTAACTTAGATGCAACTAAACCCCCATCCAGTTTTAAAAGGTTTTGCCTAAATACTTAAAACTCTTTTGATCCTTATAATAAACTTCCTCGAGACATCTTGTTAGGTTTAGACTCCCTTGCAGATTGTATGAACAAAAAAGAATAAGAACACAAAAATGCGGGTCTTTGTTTGGGATGCCAAATCAAAATTTATTCCAAGTAATTAGTTATTTGTTTCTTATCAATTTGGATCTATTGTTGCCCTGGAATCATTACTGGTTAACTTTTCAGTGGATATGAGGTGTTTCCATTCAATTTTTTATGTTGTAAACTTAATTTGTTTACTCTTCTGTATAGCATGGCTAAGGACCATTTATTGGGCTCACTTTGTTCATTAGAAATTTACGTCAATTGTAATTTCCCAGTAAGAGCTCTATGAAGTCTATTCTCCTTTAAAAATAAAAGGTTTATGATTTATGAAAGTTGGAAACTGAAAATAAAAATATGAAGAAACATCTAGTCCTAAATAAATAATATCAGTGTACTGATTGTTCAGCAGCTTTAAACACAGCATTCTTGAATTTCACATTAGATACTCTTCTACATTTTATAAGAAGATAATTATGTTTTAACTTCAACTGTAGTAGTAATATTGCACTTGCTGGCTTTTTTCTGAAGCGAAGCTTACAAACTCTGTTAATGAATTTTTAAAAATGTTAATAGCATGTTTAGAAAGTGGTTAGACAAGTAATATACAGTGTTTTATAGAGAAACAACATGCTTAAACAAGTATTCATAAAAAATAAACTTTATCTTAAAAAAACTAAAAGTAATTTATCTCTGAGTTAAATTTCACGGAGAATAAATTAATTTTATAAAATTTTGGTGATGATGTAGCATGGTATTGCAGTGGCATCTGAACAGCATTAAGAATAGGCATTTTGGATCAGTAAATATTTATGTTTGGAGTTCAGTGTCAGATAGTGGCAATAGTAGTTGCTTAGGAAAAGAGTAGAAGACACCAGGATGATATGGTATGCTCTTCCCCCTTGCATAGACTCCTAGCTTCGGTAGTTAGTGATTTAGGAACTTCTTGAACACTTGCTTTAAAATAATATGTTAAATAGCTGTAAATAGGGCTTTCTTCTGTTAATCAGTCATTCTTCGAGGGTCATTCTTCAAGACCTTCTGGAGAGTACCAAATGAGTTTGTTTTGCTTTTTTAAATCCAAGCAGGCTGTGTCAATGAGTTCCCTGATATTCACACAATCATATATTCCTTAAAATAACCTTTACTAATGTGTCAGTCATAACCTTCCTCTACAGAAACTGTATCACCCCTTTCCTTGTGTTCATCCCTATATCTACAAGTCGTCTTACTTTTTACCATTTTAATCACTTCACTGAAAAAGTGAAGCACAGCAGCTCATGGCTTTCTCTTCACTTTGAAATAACTTAGCTCCTCGTTTTCCTCCCAAGTCCTGGATACCTGGTTATCAGTGTTGTGTGAGGATCAGTTTTCTTCAAGATTCACCTCTTTCTGAGGATAAATCAGATACAGTAGTGGGATAAATATGTCCTAGGTTCCACCTCAGTTGACAGTATGAACAAGAATACATTGGGTTCGTATTCCTTATTCATAATTTAGTCATTGATCACTATTCCAGGATGGCATTATACATTTTGATAGCATCACACTTTTTCACAAGCTTGTAGCGTTTATACAATGTTGTAAAAACATCACCCTGGGGGTTTACAATACATTTGACAACAGTACATTACCTCAGACATTTTGAGGAGTAAGCACAGAAAAAAATATATCTTAGAACAATGGAGAAGGGCCCAGAGGAAACTTTGTCCAAGTGCTACCCAATCTGAATATTGCTCGATGGAGCCTTAGGTAGTGTGACTCTGCATGTGAGGCCTGATGCCCCGGGATCATTCCATGGGACAATTGGTTTTAGCTCTATAGGCCTCCTGTATTATCTACAATATAAAATCACTCACTCTCATATTCCTCAAAAATACTTTTTCTAAAATATGTGTGGGATCTTATGTGCCACTTTCCATGCTTTTGCTGTCATTTGCAATTTAATTATGGTGAAAATTAGTATTTCCTGACTCTTCATCCCATTTTAGTAGCGCAATGAAAGAAGAAAGTGATAAACATTCAGTGCTTTGAAGAACTTGAAAGCATTATTAGTGAAGAATACAACTAGTGTAAATTAAAAGCAAAGTGGGGATGAACAGACAGTTATAACTATTACGAAAAAGGGTTTTATTTGGGGGTTTTTTTGGAGGGGGAGAAGATACAGGTAATTTATGTTAGACAGCTACATGGTATTTTTAACTTCCCATTCAGTTACAATAGAAATTAACTTACAGGAGGCATTTAAAAATTAAATATACTGTTGTTGACGATTAATCTACAACAGATGCACACATTAACACAACAGATTCTTGGTAGTATCTTCATAACAATACAGTTACTTGATTTATGCAGCCATCCAGTGTCTGCACAGGTGAGATTTATTTTCAGTCAATATGTACTTGATCAAAGGATGCTCTTATGTAAGGCTACAGAGGAAAACCTCTGCCTGACATAAATGTGGTGTTACAGGGATAGACAATCACTTCAATAGTACAAGTACCAATGAAAATTGGAGTGTTGTAGTAAAAGAACAGACAAGGCAAGAAGCACAGGTAGTCATAAGAAGAGTTTAAAACAGGGGGAAAATACCCCACCTCAGGCCCAGCAATTGTTTTCTTTAAAAATCACTTCAAATCAGAAAATGACAAGTATAACTATTTCTCTTTTATTAATGAAGACTGTTGATGCTGCCTTAGAAATTATTACTCTTTTCTCATCAGTAATTATGCAAATTTTTAAAAGCTGTTCTTAATGCTCAGAGAAAGGGCTTGGGAAAGTAATGTTTACAAATAATATGATCCTAATAAGGAAGTTGAATGACCCAAATGATAGATGATTTGTAATCTGATACAACTGTGTTCAAATTTAAAGAATGGTGGCAAAATTATAGTGCTTAATACAGGAAAAATGCCTTCAGAACATAGTTGCGGTTGTAGAAAAAAAGGTGGAAAAAATTATTCAATTAGTATGGCAAACAAAGTGCAGTCATAAAAACCTGCTGAAAAGTGATTAGCAGAGTATTTGTTTACTGAGAGTGGACAGAATTTTCTCTTGGATTTAACTGCAAAAAAAATAGATGAAACTGCAAAAAGCAGCCAAGTTTTGGAGTGCCTAAGTCCTTCTCCTCTTATAAAACAGGGAACAGAAGAGAACAGAGATAATGCTTAACTATGGAACAGGGCAAGCAGAAAGCCGGGAATAGGACTAATATTAATGACAGAAGTATTGTCTGGATTGAGTCTTTGATGATCTATATGTTGGATATTCTACTTTTCATTTTCTTTTCCTGAAGGACTGAGAACAGAAATGAAGTGGTTTGCTTTCTTGGAAAGAAAAGCTTTCCATAGAAACCAAACATTTTTGTCCCTTAAGTGTTTGCCTCTGTGGTTTGATTTCATACCTGGCGGTTCAGCATTTCACCTGTGGTATTTTTGTGAGGCCGTTCAGAGCAGTCCAAGAAGCACAGTGCATTCAGTAATGTGTAGAGTCAGGCCCAAAGGAGTGTGAGGAGGGGAATTTGTCACCGTGATTGCTTTTTACACACATTTTTCTCAACAGAGATAGGCTTATATTATATTATTTCCCAAAGTCTTACCAATGTTCAGAAATAAATTGAAAAATAATTCTCATGAATCCTTATATGATAGTAGAGTACTCAGGTTTTTCCACCATCCCTCTTGGGCAAAGATTTACTGACTACCATGTTTGTACTTCCATGGCCCCCTTTAACCCTCTTTGGATCTTTGGATGGAACAGCCCAGAGTGCTTCCAGTATTGCTTATTTGTAACTCTATTTTGTAGAAACCAGATAAATAATAGTCTAGACCTAGGGTATTTTACTAATGAATACTTAAACAGAATAGTCAGTAATAAAAACTGACAGATGCAAAAAAAAATCTGGAGTGTCTAAATCAGCACTTTCTGGAAAAAAAACAGATAGGAAGACGGTTTAATAATTTCACAGGGAACACTTTCACTGTGCTTACTCCAGCAGAAAACTGCACTTGTTTTGATGTAACCATTGACTATTGTCTCAGGATGGCAATTACTGGGGTAGTGAGGGAGATGGATTGCTCTTTTCTTGACTTCATCAGTGACTGAAGTAGAAGGTCTCGCAAGTAAGCCTGAAACTACTCTTTTTCGTGTTGCCTAAGTTGTAGGGAGGGGAAAGGATGTTACACATAAAGCAGAGGAAAACATAAATCTCAAAATAAGGCAGGGAAAGAAAACCCACAGCCAACCCACAAATAACAAAAACATCCCAAAACCAAAACATGCAATTGCTTCATTTATCATTCCAGAGTAATTAAAACTTCACACTTCCTTGTCGTGTTCTGAGTCCCTGCCATGAACTCTGTTTATGGTATTCAGCAAAGTAATTGGCGGGATGTGGGAGAACTGTAATTCCTGCAGAGATAATCCCAAATCACTCTTGTTTCTAGATTCTGGATGAAAATCATTAGTATGTTTTGTATATTGGGTAAACTATATGCATTTGTAATTTCATCTTTTATGTCTCAAGCCATAACAGCCAAAAGTATACTATTTTGAATACATGAATGAAACCCTTTGAGTTCATGAATAAATCCTGACAACAAGATAAAACTTTGCTTATATGGGGCCTACAGACTACTCAGAACTTCAGATGCTGCTTCTTCTTTTTGTCATTGTCCATCTGTTTCACCTATGAAAATTACTTTAGGAGATTTAGGGTGTAAATTAAGCTGTAAAATGAACCAGTAACTAAAACAAACCATTAAGCATCCTATGAACCTGCTAAAGTGATTTCTCTATACTAACGACTGAAACAATCTCAAACCACTGTCAGAGCCATTTTTAATAATTACATGCCACCCAATAGGCTGGTGACCAGTCACAACCCACAGCTTCCTAATCATGACCTAAGAGTACAAAAAGTAAGCCATTCACTTATGCTTACTGTATGTTTATTTCTTCTGCGTACAATAGGTCAAGTGAAAAAAAACCTAAAATGCCACTATCTAGAGCTTCAAAAATGAGCCTTGAACAAATGACTTGTTCTCCAACACCTCCCCCCAAAGTTAAAAAAACCTATTCAAATATCAGTTTCAATATTTATATTCAATAGGCTTTTAAACTGGTTTTGTGGTAAGCAGTTTTACGTGTTTCCACATGAAATACAATGAGTTTTCATCATTTTGAAACCCTGAGGGTAATCTAAGTATATTTTAAAAATGAAAGCATTTGGAACTTAAATGTGATTTCCCTGTGACCTAATGCCTGAACCACATTAATATGCTGATACCCTATGTTGAGATAGGTATCATAACATGAGAAACGGTACAGAAAAGGCAAAAAGGATGGAAACAGGTATAGAAAAGCGTCTATAAGGAGAAGAACAATATAGGCCAAAGCTTTTAAATATAAAAAAGAAATAAGTAAGAGAGGGTATGAAGGTTTCATAAAATTATGAAAGTTATATTTCAGGCAAATAAGGAACATTCATTCTTCATTTCTTACACTAAAATAAATAGCAACTCTCAATGATTTATCAGACAGAAGATTTAAAACAAAAGGTAGAACTTTTCTGTAGCATACATAATTAAGTTGTGGAAGTCACTAGCATGTGATTTTATAGATAGAGAAGTTATAAATAGATTGAAAAATGGATCAGAAATTCTTATAAGGAAAAATTGTGAAAGGGTATTAAAAATAAAGGCCTGCTTCAAGGGCTCCTTTCAAGAAGCCCGCAGTCCATAAAATTGTAGGAAATTGTGAAGATGTATGAAAGGATGAATCTCATTCTGTATAATCACATTTTGTGACACTCCTGGTGAATTATCTGTTACTGCTCATTGTCAGAAATAAAATATTAGTCTCAGTGTATTTCTGTTCTAACACACCAGTTCATACATTCTTAGATACCATCAAGCAGGGTATTATAATTCCAGTCATGCCAGTAAGATATGTTTGCATTATTTATATAAACCAAAGGAATTATCACAACTGATATGTATCAGGAGTAGTAATTTTGCCTCTTTACAACATTTTGGGGGCTGAAATTCAGAACTGATCAGTTTAAATTGTAAGAATATTCTGTCTTCATTTAAGGCTTTTGATAAGAAAACCTAAGGCTGCTAAGTCATTATTCAAGGCTGCAGCAAATAAAGAATTTAATATTTCACTTGGTATTATCTAATATTATCTAATCATACTCAAAGTTAAGATTTGAGCAATACTTTTAATGTCATTTTTGTCTGGTTTCATTTTCCAGCCAATTAGGAATTCTTATTGGACTTTTCTTCCCTGTACTAAAAGACTTATTAATGAAGATATTTATATATCTTTATTAAGCAGACTCCTAGTCTTCTTTCTTGGCTGAGTAGACTTTTTAAATCTTTCTGTGTAAGATCCAGTAAGCAAGTTGCTGGAGCCTTCACATTTCTCCATCAGCCTGTTCTGTACCCAAAGTTGCAGTGTTGGACTCTAGTATATCTGAATCAACAGAAAAACTACCTGCCAGATAGCACATATTCTCTCATCCTTGGAATGTATAACACAGGTTCTAACATCTTTCACAAGGATATATTGCACTGTCATACAACTTCTTTTCCCTATTATTTTTTATGTCAGAGGATAAACTTTTACCATCATCTCTATTTGCTGAGCAAGAACATACTAGTCCCTATGTCCTCAATGAAATTAAGGGTGAGGTGAAGGACTATGTCAATGAGGCTTAATTTCTGCTTAATAGCTGACACCATGTCTTTCAAAAAAAACCACAACCAGTCTTGAACTGAAGCTTCCAAATTTTTAACAAAACTTTCCAATCCTGTGTATCTTGCACAATTTGAGATTCAATCCCAAAATGCCGGTATCTTTTCTAGTTTGTGTTTTGGATATTTTGGGGGGTCCTTTTGTTGTTTTTTTTTTGAGAGAGTTAATTATAATAAAGGGGATTTTCCTTAAAAAGATGGATTTAAGGAAGTGCTACAGTGTTGAGTGCAATTAAAAGCAGAGTTCAGTTCCTGTGGGAGAGAAATGAGAGATGATTATGACAACAGAAACAGACCTTAGAGTATTAGTTTTTATTCACTTTTGAATTACAGATGAATCTACTAGCAAGACCTTCCACAATCCTGTTAATGGATTTAAACTAGTTAGCTGAAAGTTATGTTTGTACTGAAAATTTTGCTAAATATGAAACTATAGCTTTGCTAAATGTTCCATGCTAAAATCATGGAAATTATTTTTATTGCTGTAGTCTATGCATTAGACATTTATAGCCATACACTGGAATGCTGCCATTCCTTTTGCTCTTGGTGACTTGGGACACAGAGTCCCCAAATCTGTGAAGCAGCGAAGCACAGTCTACTTGCTATTCTATTGTATAAAGATTCAATACACAGAAATAAATCTTAAATCCCCAAATTTGTGATTTCAAAGATGTGTTGCTTTTTAAAAACTAATGCAACTCAAATTAAATTCAAGCCTTATCTATTTAGCATGACTGTTCCTCTTACCTTTTGCGAAGCTTGTTACTGATGCAGGAACTAGGTAAAAATGAAGCTGATGGTTGCAATTGCCTAGTTCAGTTTACATAGTAGGGTCCATAGTACTTTGCAACTTATACTGTATTTCTGGTCTCTAATTTTCCTTCAGCTGCATCCTCAAACATGGGACATAGATTTAAATTCTAAATTCTAGTGGCTTATAATTCATAACAGAAGTATCTGGCATGGTGTTCAGACTGAAAACCAGTTGATGAAAACCAAATGGGTTTTTCAAGAAAATATATATATGTATTTGCCATTAAAAAGATCTTGGAACAAACACTCTCAGCTGAAGTCTACAACTAACCCTAAAAGAAATCACAATTAGGAGTAGGATGCCACTGGTATCTGCCAATGGGGAGAATAATAAGGCAGCCAGCTAAAAATTTGGTAATTTTTATGGTTTTGCATCAAAGAGGGAAAAAAAGGAAGTAGAAATACTGTATCAAATATCTGGTATATATATACTTATTAACATTACGTCAATCAAGAAATAAAAAAGAAGGATTTCTTACAATATATCCATTGGTATTATATTTTAATATATATTTTGTATTAGAGAAAAAGAAAAGAAAAAGTTAGTGCTAACACTATTAAATGTTAAATTAGAAGAGCAAGGCATTCTTTCTATTCTGAAGACAGAATTCACTGTTTAAAGCAGGGCGTCAATAAACTGAGTGACAGATGCTCTCTGTTAACCCCCACCCTCCCACCAGAGGAAAGGAAAAGGAGGAAAAGGCAGAGAGACTTAAAAATTGAATATAAAAAGTTTTACTAATAACACTAATAATACTAATAGTATTAATAATAAGAGAAATAATGCAAATTATACAAAATTGATACTGAGTTTGTCAGAGTTTGTTGCCGGGATGCTGGCGTTCTGCCACCAGCTGCTGGGCAGCACCAGGATGTCCCGGACTGGCCTCAGCAGTAGACAGGAACTGGACTCAGGAATGCATGGATCAGGATCTGGATCAGGATCGCAGGTAGAACAGCCAGCAGGGTCCTCTTCAGAGGAACAGAGAAAGCGAGACCCTCGTGATCCCCCAGCTTTAAACTGAGTATGAAGTGCATGGCTTGGAATACCGCATTGGTCAATATCGGGTCACCCGTCCTGTCTGCCCCTCCCCGCAAGTGTGACCCCTTCCAACTCCTCACTTGCGGGACCTAAGAGGTCTACCAGTGACCTTGGCTGCTATGGTAATAAACAGGGGCCTTTTTCTGTATTCCGTTCCTACCGTTAGCTCAGTAAGACTATTAACATTAGGTGTTATCAGCTTTGGAGCAGACACTGTCTGTAAAATATGCAGCCAGCTTCAGAAAAATGCTGTTACTTAGGGGAACCTGGCTGTAAGGAAGATACACTAGAAGAGAATCGGTTCTGTTTTAACCAAAACCAGGACAGGTATTGCATCAAACAGGCAAAAAAAAGGAAGTAGAAATATGTGTCAAATATCTGTTGTATATATATGTATTTATTAATATTACGTCAATCAAGAAATAAAAAGATGGATTTCTTACAATATAACCATTAATATTATATTTGAAGACATATTTTGTATTAAAAAAAAGAAAATAAAAAGCTAGTGCTGCCATTATTGAATGTTTAATTAGAAGAGCAAGGCATTCTTTCTATTCATAAAAATAATCAGAAACACCTAAAAGTCGTTATTTGTTGAAAAAGAGGATTTAATTTGTCTGTAAATCAATTGAAAGAGCAGAATGGCAGGATATGAGTCAACTAACTTTTTAGAATCAAGCTAGGTCAGTTTTTCATTGCAGAAACCATTAGGACGGTGGTTACTTTAGCTTCAGTTATGAGAAACAGAAAGAATCTGTCTAAGAATATGAAACATTAAGGCAATTTGAGTGAAATATTATTATTAATGATGGGTAAATAGACATCAGTATTGAGTACAAGGACTGTAGACATTAAAAAACCCCACCGAAACAAACTTCAAAAAAGAATGGTTGGGATAATCTGCAGAAGATCTGGCTGTAAGTGGAAGTGAATATATTAAGTATGTAATGACAGACTATCCTAATACAAAAGAAAGATATAAATCATAGGAAGAGAGCATTAAAGCTCCTGGTGCAGCCATAAGGATATACAGATCACAAAGAAATTTGACAAAAGGTGAGAAAAGAACCACATGACTAGTTAATAAAAGCATAAAATAATAGGAAGCTGTGAGGATACAGTAAGAAAGGCTATCACAGTTGCTGAATTACCACTACCACAGGATATAAAATACAATGTTGGAGAGAGTTTATAAATACATTAGAAGTAAAAATAAAACAAGGAAAAACAGGTCCTCAGTGCAAAGCAAATAACAGATGGAAAAAGGACAGGGACATCTGGGAAGTTTCAAGAAACCAGTTAACTCTAAATTCTGGAAAGAAATAATGGAGTAAGTGACAAAAAATTGCTTAATGCAAAATCTAGTTCTCTTTAGTAGCTATATTTTTCTTACAAACTAGGGGAGAAAGAACTCAGTGCTGCCTCTAAATACCTGTTGTACTTAGTTGGGAAAATGCATACAAAGAATAGTGTCAAGAGACAGGACAAGGGGCAATGGGCACAAACTGAAGCCATAGGAAGTTCCGTCTGAACATGAGGAAGAACTTCTTCCCTCTGAGGGTGATGGAGCACTGGAACAGGCTGCTCAGGGAGGTTGTGGAGTCTCCTTCTCTGGAGATATTCAA
>Ga0065711_1046043_pt1 | contig 13125 bp, 9 predicted proteins | sample Hoacrofraction12_FD_59098 | JGI IMG/M metagenome (GOLD analysis project Ga0065711, IMG submission 59098) | Hoatzin crop microbial communities from Cojedes, Venezuela - Epithelial fraction 12 v2 (version 2) | ecosystem: Host-associated > Birds > Digestive system > Esophagus > Crop | place... | reverse complement strand
ATTTTTTCCACCACTTCTATAGAGTTTTTGGACTCCAGAGAGATTATCCATAACAACACTTCAGGGGAAAAAAATCTGTCCATTCTCTAATCCTTGAAAATGGTTGTTTACTCTATTCTAAAACAAGGTGGTCTGCAAATACTGTTTTCTGGAGCCTTTAGCTAACTGAGGTAGGGAGAAGGGAGTTCCAAAATTGTTTCAATTTTAATTTATTCCGAGTCGGATAGGCACTAAATGTCACATAACCTCAAATCCTGGCTGCAGAGCATTCCTCAATTAAAACTCTATTCCTTGGACACTTGTGTATCCGTCTGTCTGTGTGGAGAGGTGTCTGCACGCACACAGCCTTCTGGCCAAGCCATATTCAGGCGATTCCACTGAGATGACAGTGTATTTATGCAAAACTTTTGTGTCTTCTTTTATGGCAGCAGAAGAAACAAAGAATTTTAGGCAACAAAGTATCATAATAAAGATTTAATGAAAGGTAGAAAACTCATCAATATGGTTATTTGACAACATTATTCTTGACCTCTGCAAAATCACATCAGTGACAGGCATAGAGCAGGCTGCAGCCTTACTCTGGAAGTCAGTAATTGAGATTATGTTTAAAGCAATAATAACAAATTTATTTTTCTGTTTCAAAACAATAAACAAGAGAAACATCAAAGTTTCATCCTTTCCTACTCTGTCCCAGAAATTCATTTCCTGACATTGACAGAATGTAGGCCCTGTACAATATTCATTTTCTATTTAACAGCAATAAAGCAGTGTGCGCTGTTACAAAGCTGCAAAGCCTCAATGGTCGAGGTACTTAGATGTGTATTTTTATGACTGTCTTCCCTCCAGCTCCTGGCATTTAACAAACATGAATTTATTCTTGTGGCACTGTCTAGAGGCAAGGAAACGTTGCCTGCAGTTTACAGAAGCAAAACCGCAGGGCACAGTGAATCCTGACCAGCATTACACATCCATGTATCTGTGGCAGAACCGGGAGATTGTGGTTGACATATCAAGCCCCTGGACTTAATAATTAAGAAGACTTAACCTACAAAAACACGCTTTCTCACTCTACAGAACAGGGTACATTTATACAATAGGGTATGTTTCTAGAACACACTTTAGTGTAGTGGGTAGACCCTAAAACTGACTTTAATTACCTAGACTAGGAATATGAAACTAAGTTTTCATAAAGCTCAGTAGTCTTGGATATAACCTACAGAGACAAGAGGCAGAGTAATTTGGAGTACACTGAAATTCATTCTGCCGTAGAAATTGTCACCAGTGTCTAAGCCAGCTTGTTTAAACCCAACCAACCAGATTCCATTGCAATCTCAAACACAGATGTATTTGGGAGTTAGCATTCCAGCCTGGGACATGGGAAACTGAGCTGCCACTTTCTGCTCTGCTTCACACATCTTCCTGCTAAGGAAAGCCACAGTCTACCTTGTGTTTCCTCAGCTTTAAAATAAGGATAGAGCTTTCCTGCTCAGGATAGCACTTTTCTGCCTCAGAAGTTTGTTCTGAGGCAAACTGTAGTAAAAAATCACAAAAACTCAGGAAGCATCGCGGTCATTCCAGAGGAATACTAAAAAAAATGCTTCTGGACTTTCTTTTTCCAGAAAGCTCTCCAAAAGATTATTCTCATTGAAACACAGCTTACCACTGCACATTAAATTCTTAAATTTACTGTTATTAATCTCTTGCATTCTAAATGCAAATATATTCAATTAAACTTATGTTGGATTTCTCTTTGCAAATAATGTCTCATTTATTTCTCATATAAACAAACTAAAATTCTTTCTTCCCTCAAGTTACTTATCTGTAGGTTACATTGGCGTATGCTAATGCTTCTTCGCTACAAATGCTAGCAAGCTTCAGAAATTGCCAGTGAATTTCTAAGCAAAACAGACCCCAAAAAGCAAAACAAAATAAATTATAGCATACAGTATATAAAAAACCTATAGGGTAGAACAACTGTCCTATAATAACGATAATTCTAATTCATAGTTGCACCAAAGTGATATCCTTGATAAACAACTATAGATCCCTCAGCCTGTGGCCTTCCTGAAGTAAGGTCTCATCATTTACTCCTCCTCTCCAATGTGACAGAGTACCAGTTATGGTCTTTTTCCTTCCTACAAACTACAGGGGAATGTGCCACCTTTCTTTTCCAAAAATTTCCTTTGAATGAGTCTCTGGAGACTCACTTCTCTCCCTTAGTACAGACAGCCTTGCCTACCCTATTCCTTTCTGCTCAAAAAAAATTAGAACATCCACTCATCTGTCTCTTCCGTTGTGTCACTGCATTCATTACTCAGTACATCTCCAGCTTCTAAGACAACGCGATGCCGATCCAGACAACTCGTGGAAAACAGACTGCATTTTCCTTCTCTTACAATAAGGCCATCAAGGAGGACAAAGAGATAGAAATTGGAAAACAAATCATGCAGAATGCCTCTGATAGTCACAGCCAGGAACATATGCAAAGGAAACAATAAATAAATAATTTTAAAAAATTCAGATACTCAGGATGGCAGACACAAACCAGCGTCCTTTTCAAATCTGTTCCCTTTGGACTTTACCAGGTTCCAACGGAATAAAAGCTTTAATATTTCATTTCTAAAGCCTTTATGGTAAATCCTTAGAAATTCTCTTCATTTAAGCGTTTACTGACAAGCAAAGCACAAACAGAAAGTTGATTCTGGTAGTTATAAATGGATCCGAGATTAATTGCTGTATAAAACTATGAGGAGTGACAGTCCTTTCATTTATTGCTTTGAGGTGAATATTTCACTTTCTGCAGCAAATCCTTACCTTTAGGATTATATATTTGCACAATAAATAAAGGATTCTCATCACCTACAGCAACTGAGCAGATCCTCTTTGTGCTGCATACTCCATAAATGTTTTTTTATTGTTAATGCAGTTGTTTTCTCCACTGAGCCATGGAGACCTAGCAAACTACAGTAATTATTGTCCTTTCTGAACTATTTTTCCTGCTTTATAGATATGGTCAACTTTTTGGAAAAAAGAAATTAAGTTGCAGTCTAACTTAGTGGAAAGATCTTTGCATCCAGAAGAGCTCTGTAACAGCTCTGTGTGCTTGTACTAGGCAAGCGTCAAAATCCTAGCTGTAATTATTTATATTTGGAATTCTTATTTTGTAATTATTATATGATAGGACCAGTTGAACAATGGCCAAACAATACTGATTTAAACAATGAACATCTGCAGTTTGAATTTCTCTTTCTTCATAGACATAGACCTATACTGTCTATATATAGACTTTATATAGGTATAGAGACATTATAGACGGGGGAGAACCAAAACCAACCAACCAAAATGCAGTCCTGTCATAAAATCATGTTAGAAACATACCTATAAAGAATGTGAGCAACCTGTGGTTCAAAACTGTTCTCTCTGATCCGAGAAATGTCTCTAAAACTCACATGTGTTGAGGAATCTGCAGCCTTGGAAATAGTCAAAGTTTAACTTGACAAGGTCTTGAAAAACGTCGTCTCCACTGGCCTTTCTCTGAGGACAGGGATTGACAAGAAGACCTCCAGAAATTCCTTCAAGACTAAATTATCCTATGATTCCTCTTACTCCTCCCAAGATTAACTCTTCACTAGGGAGTCTCCTTTTAACCAAAACATTCCTATTTAAGTTACTGCTTTAAAATGTAACCATTGGCCCTATTATTCAAGCTTTCTGTTCTTACATCTCTATTTCCATTTCTTTTAAAATAACAAAGTGACCAGGGCTGAAGTGTTTCAGATTATCACCAGTCGCTAATACAATGAGAAAGCAATTTCTTAGGGCTAATTTAATGCGCTTCTGAATCCTGTAATTTATTTTGATTCTGTGTTCTCTCTTCCTTTCCAGGCACTCTGCCAAAGAAGTTAAAGAGGGTTTTTCTGGCTAGATTTCCAATATTCTTCTCCGTTTGGTTTTTTTGAAGTCTACAGACATAGGTGGATTCATAGCACAGAGCCAAGCTGCAGTCATTAGTAAGGATTAAGCCATGTGAAGCTGGTATTAAAGCAGAGAAAGTAAACATCTCTTACTGGGGCAAAGTATACCTTGAGAAGGAGGTAGACACCTTTTCTTCTAGGGCAGATACAGGGAGGAAGATTTCCTAAGAAAGAAATGTTTGGGTTTTTGAGTGATCTTATATAGAGAGCTCTTCAAGAGTTCAGGAAGAGACTTGAAGTGTTTTACCTTCATGACTGCAACTTGTACTACGCAAATGCAGAAGGATATAAATTTTAGGCAATTTTTAAAGAATGGACAGAATGGGATCTCAGCCCATGAACAGTGGCATTATATAATAAAGTAACTTACATCATTATCATCATCATCATATATGTAAAGCAATAAGCACTGGATTTAAATACAGATTTTATACTCCTTTCTAGTCACATATGTGGTAAACAGACCACCCTGACACTCCACTGACCACTTTTTAATGACTCCTTTTTTTGGTGAAGAACACAAAACAGTGCAAAGTGTAACTGAACAGATAAAACAGGCGGAGAGCTGTCTGCCCATTTTTTAAGCGGAAAGCAGGCGCAGACAGACACACAAACCCAGCAAGAAGACCAATCAAATCTTTTTTTTCCTTTTTAAGGTTGTCCTGGAGCACATAGGTCTTCTACAGCTGAGCAATGATCCATAAAGGAACAGCAAGACCAAACACCACAGCCACCTCCTGATGGCTATCACAGGTGTGCCAGCAGAGAACGAATGTAAACCTCCACGCAAAAAGACACATGCTTGAGTGTCCAGATGACTTCTAATATTAAGTGTCTATAATTTCATGGCTTTTGCTCTGTCTGCTGGCTACAGAAACCATTTAGAGACAGTCACTGTCTGTCACACAAAAATACTATGCTAGGAGATTCAATGACATACCATTGCCCTACAGAAAATATACAGGTGCTCCATTTAACAGCCACATGATACTAGGTTGCGGAAACTGTGATCAGAATTTTTAAAATTGGGTTCAAGTCTTATTTCCCAATACTAGATAAAGAAGGCAGGTTTTTGAAAAGACAAAACAAAAAAATAAGGCCCAGACAAGTAGTTCAACACAAATTATCTGACCTCATTTGTCACAGTATCAGAGGCTGGGTACTAAGCTCTCTGAAAACGTTGCTCCTCAGTAACATGCCTTAAAGGGGAAAGTGAGTTGTCAAAGATCTGCATCCTTGTGTACTGAAAGCAAGAGACTAAATTCACAATTAGAACATATCTCAGAAGGTGGATTGTCATCTGCCTAAATCTCCTGACCCAACCAAGGCTTACTCCCATTATAACCTTGCTGAAGCAAACAGAAGAGACAAATGGGAAAGACAGAGCCCTTGAGTTCACATTTAGCTCAGAACATATAAAAAAAGGAGTGAGGTCGTATACGTCACTTTTCCTAGAGATGAAGACTTCTGCTAATTTTAGGCCAGAGTGAGAGTTACTGTAGGGTAAAAACTATCTTCAGCAGAAAATACTACTGACGATATGTGCACTGTCATCTGTTTTTGAGGTTGCTTAATCCATCCTATGTAACTTGTTGTAATACTACTCTATTCCCTACATCTCGTGTACTAATGTATACAAACATATGAAAAACTTAGTCCAGAAAGGAAAATCAAGCATAAGGAAATAGAGCTGTTAAAGCAACAAAACTTCTTATGGTCATTCTCTAAATGAACAAGTTACATGAGAAGGACTTTTTCTGCTCAATCTGATCCTGAAAAGATTTTTTTTTTTTCCGAGGGCCAGTAGAAGAAGGTAAAAGGACAGTTCAGTGATGTCTGCTTTTCAAGGGTATAAGTGGTAACACGGCGCTTTTGAAGACTAACCCACTTAAAAACCATTTAAAACAAAAGTTAACCACAAGTTGCTATTGAAAAAGAATGAGCACTTTTAAAAGCGAACTGTCAGTAGTATCCTGTATTTGTCAAACGCTGTTCTTTCAGTCCTTGATATTGATTAGTATTCCACTTGAACAAGGAGATAATGAAGTAGATTATTTTTTTCCGCAGTGCACCTGACACAATTAGAAAAGCTGACACAGAGTATTTCCCTACTTTCCAGTTTGCCTGCCCCACCTATTTTATTTTCTTTGGAAGCCACAGAGGAGAACGGATGGGAATTAAATTAAGACATTCTAGAAAATAGCTGAGAACAGTAATGAGGTGCATTTAAATTCTATACAGGACACAGGAGGGATGAATAATATAAAGGAAAAATCAGATGTTACATCCTTTGCTAACCATGGAAATACAGAGTCAAAGCTAGTTAAATGACTTTTTAAGGTTTGCTATTCTGTATAAATGTTAATATAGAAAGACAGATGTTTCACCAAAATAACATCTCTCTCACTTTAGAGCTATTTTCCTTCCGACTACATACGCACACACAAAATCTCACCCTGCATGTTCATATACTGAAGATGCCAGAATAAGTATATGAGTGATTGTGATTGTTAATTTATTCACAGAACAAAAAGCAGACAACAACCATATGGATTTCTTCAGCTGGAAAGCACCTGGGCTGGATGGCAGGGAGAACCCTTGGTGAGATACAGGACCACACAGCCTCTAAGAGGCTCAGACCATGAATGCTTTGTTTGTGTCACTATTTAACTAGTTGCTGTCCAGCCAAGTGCTATTACATGTCCACGCGCTCCTGGCTTCCTGAAACACTTGTGTATTCAGCCAGCTGTAGGGTAAAACAATCTGCTTCGGCACCTGTAAAGAGAGCCCCCCGTACTTCGAGCCCCATTCTCCCACAGAGCGGGGCAATACGAGCGAGGGCAGCACACCGAGTCCCTAGCAGGGACACAGGTACGCTCAGAGAGACCAACAAAAGATTATGATACTGGTGTGTAGCATATAAGAAAGGAATGTGGCATATAGACACCGCAAAGGAGTAAAATGCATCATAGTCAGCAAAAGACTCAGGGGAACGTTTCATTTAGTTGTATCTCTAAGCCTTACTAATTTCAGCTGAATTTCTAGGCTTTGCTGACCTAAGGCCTGTAGCAGAGGAGAAATGTGTTTGCAAATGACTGTAGCTGCTTGACTGCCAACAGAAACAAGACAGGAGCCCTTGGGAAATGGATAAAAGTCCCTGCTTCCCAGCACACGTTTAGGGACACCCACATGCAAACACAAATGCAGAAACATAATTGCATTTTTTTTCTTCACCAGTTTACATGTCACTTGATGAACCTGCAGAGTCAGTATAACCCTATGTTGGTTCCAGAGCCCAGCATTTCTAATATGTCTGAATAACTAATTGCTGAATACCAATTAGCTGGGCATAGTCTTTCAGACAACCATAGCCAGACTACCCCTCTCATCACAGCCCTTGCTTTGATTTATTAGCGTGGCTACCCGGTAGGTGCACTCCATTTTTAAATTTGCTACCATTTCTGCCATTCTAGGGATTACCCAACGTTCTCACACACTTGGGATGCTTTTTTTGAAACAGCTTGTGTTTAAAATAGAGAAGACAACCTTTTGTCTGAATTCCATTGAGCACTTAAAAGCAGTCTCCTGGCACTATGAGAAGGCAAGTCTTATTTATGTGCATTTTTAGGCCGCTAGATAAACAGAAGTTACCTTTACTTGGTAGGTATTCTGCTTCTAAATACACTGTATGATCTGCAATATAATATACCAGCTATTCAAATCTGCATGTGATACCCGTGTTTACCAATATTTGCAGAAGTGCACTCTTAAGACATGGAAGTAATCCACAAGAACAAAAATCTGCCCTGAAAGCGGCTGTTTTATGGTACTAGGCAATAACTCAGAACACATTTACATGTCAAGGGTGGGATAAAAACAGCTCTCAAGCCTGAAGTGTACAGCATTAGTATGGTGTATAGCATGGTATTAGTATGGTACCCAGTCCTGATTCTTTTCTTCCCACGCTACTCCCACAGACACAGAGTTCACCAGATCAGTAATGCTGCAAGGAGCTGGACAGCTTCTCCCAGGCAAGGCCTGCAGGGCTTGAGAAAGACCGTGAACACTTTACCTTCCGAAGGCCTTTCCAAGTCTCATCCACGTTTCACATTACATATAACCATTGTGAAGTAGAAGTAAAGTATATCCAATCTGACCAGGGTTTTGGTCATTTCCAGGGACTGTACATAATGCCTTTCCGCAACTTTTCCTCACCACTCACAGCTTTTCTCATGCACTGCTTTGACCTTCATCCTTAGGGAAGATGAAATTCAGAGGATTTTTTTTAGGTTTGGGGTTTTTTTAAGTGAAATGCCAAACTCGCTATTTTTCAGAAACTACATAATCCTTTTTAACAGAAGATTGAACATAATTAACAATATATAGCTAACAAGACACTGTATTCTGAACACAGACTCCTTCTTTCCCTCTGTATAAAACTCTGATTTAAGTAATTTTTTTGCTTTTTACAAGATAGTTTTAAAAATCACCTGCCAAATCCCAAGGACTGGGTGAAAACATAAACGGTTTTCCATTTACCTGACATTCCAAATAAATCTCAGCGTACTAGAGATGCTTAGCTATAAATAACAAATTCCAGCAAATCTTTTCTTTTGCTATCTTCAAACAATGCCCAATTGTCTTCTCTAAACTAAAGAAAGTTATCATCCTTTTTTTCAGTTTTGCCATGGATTCCTTCACTACCTTTACCCACAGCCCCAACTGCACAGCCTGCAGGTATGTGAGACATACATCACCAAGTCTTGAACAGCCACTGTTTGCTCCAAAGAGTAACAGTTAAACGGCAACCCTTTCAGGTTATTTTACTTGTTAATAACCTTCAAAAATTGCACTTGCATTTTTATTCCGTACAAAAAGCATTCATATTATGAAGGATTACATTAATTACACATCACACTATGTTGAATTAGTCATGTTACCTGGCACCACATTTGTGTTGTGTTATAATGTTTCAAAAGCGACCATGCTGTGATAAGCTGTACTCTAAAAGAAAATGACACTTCATAGAGATGTGAAATAATTTTTAATAAAGTGTATTTTCTTAGAAATCGAAGTGTATGTTCTAGATTAACATTCAGACACATTAGAAAGCTCATGGGAAAAGCATGGAAAATAAAAGGGAATGGATTTGAAGTATTACTTTTTTTTCTTTATTCTTTAAGCTAAAACAATATTTCACAGAGTTTGCATTTTACATTTTAAATGCCTACTAAAACATTACATTATGGATATAGCTTTGCTTCTCCAAAATACAGCCTTTAAAATAGGCTGTTAAGATATAGTTTATGAAAAGGAGAGCTTTAAATTCTTCTCAATTGACGATCAGGTCTTGGACTTAACAAAAAGGGGCACATCTAGGGCAGGCAAAAATCTTTACCATGTTGCCATACCATGACACTGTTTTTGGTGTGTCATTGAAAGGTCCAAATGTGAGAGACTTGAGACTGTCATGAAGGCATATCCATAGACTTTTAGCCTTTCACACATTAATAAGATAGGATAAGAAACCTATGCCCTATATGCCAAGTACTTTTGGAATTCTGTTCTTTGGGGGGAAAATCTTCGTAAAGTACAAGTCAGAGAGAGGCATGAAGAGATCAGCCTGGTGACCACAGCATTCAAATCCTATCTCCACATTAGCTTTATTCCAACCCATTTAGAACACCAGGGTCTGCTATCCCAGCAAGCGCCCTGCCCGAGGGATGCCAAGCCTTTGCGTAACTCTTCAATGCCAAACAGTTAAATACTCAACCAGTAACAGCCTGACTTCAAATCCTGTGCTCAGTAAAGCAGCAGACAACTAGCCCTAAGTTCCTTCGATGGTTAGGCACAGCTAGCAGGCTATCCATTTGTCTGAAATCAGAATCGGTCTCGTCCTCAGGAGATTCTGTGATGGGCCTGGGTATCTATTCCTGATGCAACTGCACTGCAACAAATTGGTATTTTCTGATCAAAAGCAACTCCTTTACTCCTATTTTTTAAGGGGCTACAGAAACATTTCTGCTGCTTGAGCATAACACATACAGGACTTGAACAGCTTCTGTTTCCCTGCTTCCCAGAAAAGTGTGAACTGCTATACGAACCCACCTCTTCTGCTTCTTCAGAAAAATAAGAGCAACAAGAATTCCTTACAAAGGAATAAAGCGTCTTTGAAAACAGAAGCATATATCAGTGTTTAACAGTATTCGACAGTTAAGAAAACAGAAGGTCAAACACACCTCTTTGCAACCTAAAATAGCAGTGCTAATGGACATCAATGATTTGTTTTCATAGGAGTGAATACGTAAAATGGAAGCTTATCCAGATAATATTTTCTGTCCTGATTTGCCCTGGGTCACTACTATGCTTAAATAAAGGCATACAAACTGCTATGAAGGACATTAATGCATTGTTATCATTATTATTAAAAATCTACTAATCTACTAAACCTAATCTGTTATAAAGTGGAACACTACCAATGTTTCACTGGCCTAACCCAGCAGACAGTCTGATAGATCAGAAGCCAGAATTACAGTTACTTCTTATCTTCCACGTGACAAACTCTTCACCCCTTCACTTTTGGCAAAATGATTTGGAAACAGGAGCTAAAGTGGTACTGCCTGCACTAAATTTCACAACTTCTCTATTTCTCTTGAGGTGTTTTGGAGCTGGAAAGGAAAGCTTGAAATAGTGGTGTTTTTCCTTGGCAGTCAGCCCCATCTGAACAAATACAAAGTAGTAAGCTACATTTAAATCATCAAGACATTTATACCCATAGTATACAGTTTTCAAATCAGATATTCTGCTGTACCAAGGGTGAACCAAGCCTTCCTATTAAAATGAAGACAACTCCACCCAGGGGCACAGCCATCAGAGCATCAGACTTGTCCCTTCACCAAAAGGAACCCAGAGCCCTGTGACCAGCACCCAGACTCCTCAGACTGTGCAAGACGAGCTCGAGTATCCACAAATGCAAATCACAAGAACTGTGGGGCTTGTAGAGAGTACTGGTATGAAGTAAATGTACAGGGTATCTCAGGTAGGTCACACGGAAAAGAAGAAAGGAGGTCAGGAATGATCCCTTTCAACTCAACGGATCAGTGATCACAACAGCCCTTGGGAAGGAGGAAACCTGAGTTCAGCAGTCAAATCAAACCAAGCAGAGGAGCTGGCATTTGAGCACAAGTTTCCTACCCTCTGAGATGGTGTCCTGCGCATGAACAGTGGCAGAAATTTGGACTGAGAGGAACTTTGCGTACAAAATCTTCAGCCCCTCCATGGAGTTAGAAACTACGTCAGTAGAAGTCAGGAGAATCTTTATGTTATCTAAATATTTAATTCACTTCCTGTGTTTGGTACTCGAAATGGTAGCAAAGGAGTTTTCTTCAACCTTAAATCAAGGTTTTAGACAAAGCTTTTATGTTTTGTGAACACTTTTACCAGCCTTTAAACGGCTGTATGTGAATAGTCTTCATCATACTGTGCCTTGTGCACAAGGCACAATCATCTCTAATTTGCTAATTGACATTAATTTGACATTGCTAAAAGAAAGAGAAAACTTACTAACAGACTTGATAATATTTAATTTGCAAAGAATGAACTTGATTCATTTTGAGGAATATTTTATACCCAGTTTTTTTATGCTAGATACTTGTTGGATTTTTCTTCTTTTGGGGGGAGGGAGGAAGAGGAAGGAGCAGAAGAGCTACAAGAATAAAAAGCATCTTCATGGCCATAAGTCTATCAAGCAATCCCCATTAAATAATAAAATTTGGGGAGTTCCATCTGGAAAATAATTTTGATATTTGTTTACTGAGGATACAATCGCTGATTTTAAATATTAAATATGACAAAGGAGAGTTATGTTATACTATTTCCTTAAAAACAAAAGTAATAGCAACAAAAATTGCCAAGAACAAGAAAGTTCTTTTTACTTTTCATAGAAATAAGCATGATATCTAAATTCACTACTCAGAGAATTCGTTTCACACAGGTTAGCTCTACAGGACATTCCTGTCTGAAATTACAAACGTTCGAGTACCTAATTACAAATGTTGCTATAAATAAAGTACTTTGTGCAACTATTTTCGACATTATGCTGAATAACTACAGTAAACATTATACTTTAAATATGCTGAAATGTTATGAGTGTTCAGATTTGGTATCCTTGCATTTTTGTTCTGCGTGTTGAATATAATACTAACAAATACTTAACTTAGTAAATTACATTCAGTTACAATTTTTTTTCCTCTCATTGACACATTCATCTCCAATTCCAGACTCATTGCAAGCTGTACTTATTCCACACTGAGCTTTCAACAATAATATCATTATACTGACAGTGCCTATCAATTATTTCCTTTTAAAGCTGTTAATTTTTATGTTGTAAACACCATCAATAATCAGATGGAAAAAAAATTTTTAAACCCTGATAGCCGTTATCGCTCCATTCTGTTTTCTTCTCTCCATGACAATTGCTACACAGACAATAAATTCAGAATGAAGTACAAGCAACATTTGATGTGTAGCAGACATGTCATCTCTGCAATACATTTCAAATGTCTGTAGTTGCTTCATCCTTGCCCACCCTCGGGATTTCTCGTTTCTGTGCTGAATGCCACTTTGACTTCCAGCTAAGGTTATTAATAAAACTGCAACAAAACCAACAAAAGCAATGGTATAGTAATCAGTAAATCAATTACTGATTGACAACCATATTTCATACAGCTTATGTGGCATGTGCCCACAAGGCAGCTGACTGGGGAACAGACTGCACTGTGGCCATGAACTCCTGTGTACACTGTTTCACTGTAATGCATTTCATGCATTTCATGCCTTGAAATAGAATTTCAGCTTCTGAGTGAAACTGCAAAGGATCAGAGAATGGTGAAAGTACAAAGGTGTTGCTTTCTCTCTAGAAAACAGAGAGGGGAGAGGACCGAACGCTGTAACAGCAAGTGGAATACCAGCTGCAGAGCAAGTGCAACCCAAGCATTGCCTGAACACCAAAACTGACATGTCACTGTGTCAAGGTCAAGGACAGTCTGCGCATTCCTCTTTTGCAGAATATCTTGGAACAGTTGTCTGTATGAAGAAAAGAGAAAGACCGAAAAAAAGACCGAGAGAGAGAAAAAGAGAGATGAAGGAGGGA
>Ga0065711_1010022_pt1 | contig 13125 bp, 11 predicted proteins | sample Hoacrofraction12_FD_59098 | JGI IMG/M metagenome (GOLD analysis project Ga0065711, IMG submission 59098) | Hoatzin crop microbial communities from Cojedes, Venezuela - Epithelial fraction 12 v2 (version 2) | ecosystem: Host-associated > Birds > Digestive system > Esophagus > Crop | place... | reverse complement strand
CCAGGTTGCCCAGAGAAGCTGTGGCTGCCCCCTCCCTGGCAGGGTTCAAGGCCAGGTTGGACGGGGCTGGGAGCAGCCTGGGCTGGTGGAAGGGGTCCCTGCCTGTGGCAGGGAGTTGGGACTGGGTGGTCTGTAAGGTCCCCTCCAAACCAAACCATTCTGCGATTCTATGAAATCCAAGTTAGGAATAGTTTTAAAAGGAAAAGTAAAACCCTAAATGTTTAGCAATTAAACAAAAGGCAGCTTTGAACATACCCAGCAGTAAGCCGTGTGTTGCATCTCCCAGAAACTGTGTTCTAGATGCTTCTGCTGAAGGCAACACTCCTTCCTCCAGCGTAGGGAACTCCGTCAGGTCACTTCTACCACAAGTCAGGCCAAGCTTTGTCTCCGAGGCAGTAGTTACATGGCTGGCATCCACTTCTGCCGGAAGCTGATACCATGACTGAATTCCCTAAGAATAGGTGGGGAGAAAAAAAGTGCTCAAGCATCAAGAAAGTTTTAAGACTATTTCCAAAGCAAATAAAGACTAAGTTGTGAAACAATGGAATTACTGCTTCTAAATTTTATTTCTTATACAAATACTCATTTTTTAATGTAAAAGAATTATGATGCACTATGAACTGCTGAAGTCCACAGTCAGTTCTCACTACTGTCCATGTTGTCATTGCTCACTATCTGACCTCCAGCCTTCATCACTTGTCTGAAATTGAGCTCCATCTCCAAATCCTGCCACTGCAGACCTTTCCCAAATCAGAATGAAATCTCTCACTTAGAAAGCAAAATCTTGATAAGGACAAATGCTTCAGTAGGATGCTGGGCCAATACAGTTCCTGACACGGTGTAGTAAAGATGGTTTGCACTGTACAACTGGGGATTAACAAGCAGAACACTTCTGATTTGTCTTTCAAGAAAGTTTCTCATTCCAGAAATTCTGAGTTCACACAGAATTCACAGCTGAGAATCCTAGCCAACTCTTTGGTGTATTTTAAGAAAAAGAGTTTCAGTTCATGTCCAAATGGAAAGGAGCATCTTTAGTTCAAGTAATTCATTAAAGAATTTGCACTGGGATTACTGAGGAAGTAATTAAACAGATAAATTTTAATTATAGAAAAGGCACACACCAGTCTTCAGTGCAGAGAATTATGACTATCAGTCATTTATAAGGCAAACCATTATCATCAGCATATATAACTTATGATTACATGTATGTTAATATAAGCAAGAAAGTGTCCCATTGAATTGGCAGAAGTACAGTACTATCCATACTTAATAGATGCAAGCTCTTCTACCTTTTGAAACACTACTAAGGTATTAAAAACTACTTTTCACATCAGAATTTTGCTATATGAACTACAATTTTGGCACAAAACTTTTACAATCACATGGAAATAAAATTTTTGTCCAACTCAGTCTTTTCAAAACACCTGTGATCTTATGCAATTCTCAGAGTAATTAAGTATTTGGCACCATATCCATCAGATAGAACTACTATGACTGTATCATGATGTGAGTACAGTTTTCCTTAATGATGTGCAGAACACGTCATTAAAACTAAGGTCTGAAATTAGTCAGATTTTGCACGAACTGAAGCATGGCTCTGCGCTGACAGGTAAATCAGCTGGTTTGAGGCAGACAGATCTGACAATGTAAGAGGCAATAGCAGGACCAGGACTACAGCAAATTACAAACTGAATACAGATCAAAGATACTGTTGCAAAGACGAAAACATTACACTGGAAAATATACTAGGTTTATTACCAGAAAACACAAGGAGGGGATAAGGGGGAGGAAAAAAAATTAAAAAGAAAAAAAAAAAAATCACTGAACTGCTAGGGATTCTTTATTGAATACGAAATGTCAAAAAGGTTTGCAGCACTTGGATCAAGAGTAGACTAGATGACTTGTCAGAGTTCACAACAGCTCTATTTTTCTGCAGTTCCAAGATATAGAAACACAGACTTTAACAGGGTGAGGATGGTGGAGGTCTGAATTATACAGATAAAGGGCTTCATATTACTTTCAATCACATAATTAACCTTCAACCACAACCAAAAGAAAGCACAGGACAAATACCCAATTATTAGCAGCTTTCTGACATATTACTTCTCCTAGGGAGATCCCACTGGTAGCTGATGCCTGGGTTTCGCTGCTGCTGCGGCTTAAGGATTCCTCCTTCCAGCCACAACGTGGTGGAGTTGTTGCAATAGGCTAAAAGAAACAACATCTGGTTTTAAAACAGAAAATAATTTCTTGGTATTTCAACATGTGTATATATTTAAGTAATGGACAATGAAATATACAAAATACTCAAACCACCCCCAACACCAAAAGCGAAGCATCTGCCTCAGGGTACTTGGGCAGTGACCCAAATTCCATCCAGAGCCCCAAAACCTAACCAAAAGGGGCAGGTTCATATGCCACTTCTTTTTTTCTGCGCATCAGCCAATCGTTTCTGAGGGCCAGAAATTTATTTCTCATTTCCAACCCATGCACACACAGCTCTGAGTAAATCACAAAATACCAAAAAGACTCATCACCTTGCTCAAAGTCAGGTTCTGGCATTTGGCCTGTCTGGTTTAATAACATTGGTTGCTAGGTGCTTTAATAGTAATTTTTTAATTTATTTTTTAATATTCATTTATTATTTTCTTAAAAACAGAAAGTTTTTATTTATATCAATGTTGTAAACTAAATTTTAAAAGGCATCTTATGTAAATACTTTAAAGCAAGTCTAGGTTGATTTCTATATTATAATTTAGCAACACTTGACACACTCTGAGGGCATGAATTGAAGTTAAATTGGACTTCTGCTAGAAAAGCAGCTGCAACATTTTTTCTCCAAGAGGTAACAGAAGAAACTGTTCTGAAGTCAGAATGAAATTTCTCTTCTATAATACCCCAGGCCTGAAGTCACAGCGACTGTAGCAGCTTTCCCCAGCCAAGACAGACAGCCAGGTTCAAAAACAATGGTATATATTTGTGAAAATAGACATTTCTGGAACACAGCAACGTGACAAGGGCAGAAGGAAAAGGTCACAGACTGAGAAAAGGAGACGGTCAGTGAGCAAGAAGCAAATGATTTCCCAGAAGCCTGCCTTCTGCATGAATAATTTAAATACTATTGGATATGTGCCTTCAGTTGTGAAGTCCTACTGTGATAAATGTGGTTTTTTGTTGTTTTGGTTTTTGTTTTAATAGATTTTCTTATAAATTGGTCTAATATTCATTTGGAAATTTCCATTCAGCAGGACAGATCTACCTTGATGGACTAAGCATAACATTTGCAACCTTTATCACAAAAAGAAGCAAACAATTAAAGTTTTCATGAAGACATGAATTACATTCTAAGTGAAGAGATCAGACACAAGCTTAGAGAAAGGTCCAGAACGCAGACCTGTTTCAATGTAAAAGAAACATGTAAAATTCAGCATCTGAGATTGCTTTCTTTAAATGTGAGTATTACCTACTAGATTAGCTAAATTGACACCTGAATTCTGTTTCATTCTTCTTATGCACTAAAAAGCTGGAAAGGATGTGAATAAAAGCTTAAGGTTTATTTTTTTTAGTTTATTACAACACTGCTAGTCTATATTGGAATTTAAGAAAGGTGAGGTCACTCTTGACTATTTATGTCACCTCAGGTTGAATGTGATTCCTCTACAAAACACAACAATACCTCCAATCCATCTATAAAAAATAGATCACAGCCATCACAAATGAATCTTTATCCACCTCTTATGTTCCGAAGAAGTCATTAATTCTGCTACAGAGACAGCGGATTTACAAATTTCAGAGGTAAGCTGAGGAAAACCCCTTCAATTCTGACTCGCCTGTTCAAGAGACACCTGAAATGACCACCACCCAATGGCTGGGTTGTCACCCGCAGAGAGAGAGTTTGGGCCTTCCCTCTAATTCCCAGTTACCAGACATCCAAGCTCCCTGGGGACAGCTTATTTTCACCCTTGCCAAGTCTGAGAACGTGCAGAGCTAAAGACAGGACGAACTTCTCTTGCCTTTGAAGAGCATTTGGCCAGGGGACTGTCAAGATCCACCGGCAAAGCACCACACGGACACCCGTTAGCTCCAGCCCCAGTCCTGCCCGTGAACGACAGAAATTGCCCAGGAAACTGCCACCCACTTCACCAGTAAGATGCGGTTCCAATTTAAGATTTTTCCTTTTTACCTCTTAAATGCCCAGTTTTTCCTTTAAAATAAGCCACTTGCTCAAATACCCAACTGCAAACTAAAGAACATCACTGGGGGAACACATCTACTTTCTTCAGGCACAGCTACAAAAACCTCCGCTCTATACAGTTATCTGACAAATTTTTGGAAGGACAACAATTTCCAGAATTTCAGTACCACGCGCCATCTTAAATCCTTCCAGAAAACAGCATCACTGAAATAAAAACATGGCGTAGCTTTCTATACAGGTCAGCTCTGTCAAGTAAATTACCCGGAATGGCAAGAATAATTTTGTCCAAGTTTAAAAAAGCTACAGCACTCAAAAGGAAGATTTTTATTACTGATCATGTGTAACTCACACCTATGAAATTAGGACTCAGCCAGGCAGAAACTACTCTTCCAAATTAATTCCTGGCACAACAGAAGTTTGTCTGGGCTTTGTGTTGGGACTAAAGATAATAATTGTAGCCTGTATGCATACGTTGCATCCCTGCTGCATTCCCCTAGTTCCTATTGTTCATACTAATCAAGTCATTAAAAGAAGCAGCACTGAAGTGTACATCACAACAGCTCTGAAGGCAAAGCATTCCAGTAGCTATTTGGTAATTTAATTAAGGCCTATTACTGAAAATTTGGTTGTACAATATTCATCTTCAGAAAAGGGCAATTTTATTAATCCAACTAGAAAATAATAGCGTTAGGTACTGGAAATTAATAGCGTTAGGCAAGGGACCCATATTGTGATTAGAAAACTAATTCAAAAAACAAGGTACTGATTTTATTTCGATATGCTGAGCACAGCTAATTAAGTGGCTGTTCTAGAGGATATTAGAATAGATGAGTAATGACAGCATTCAAGATGCACACAATGAACAAAAGGCTAAACAATCGAACTGTGCACGTTCTCCTTCATTCTCCCTTTTCAAATGACCTTCTTTAGCCTATGGTGAGCAAACTGCTCAAAATCGTTTAATAATTCGTATACCTGTCAGCCACTTCAATTAAAATCCTTTTTCTGGGCTGCAGCAGTTACATCAGACTTCCCTCACTCCACCCACAAGCATGCCAGAGGAACTACTTCGCTTGAAAAGAATTCTTCAGTTCCCAAAACCCACTGATTCTTTTCAGAAAAGAAAAAAAAAAAAAAAAGTTGACTGGCAACCTAAAGAACATATGATCAAGATAATAATTTCATTAAACTTTATAGCCAAACTATGAATTTAAGCCTTCTTCCATACAGTTTCAACGCACCCAGAGTGACATATTCTTTGTCACAACACTGGAAGAAAAATAACATGAAAATCACCATCTGAACAGGTTTCTTCTATGTGTAGCTTCATATATAATCTTTTACCAAAATATTTCATTATAGAATGAAAAAAAAAAGAGCACAATTCACTATCAACTGAAATCTGGAAGAATCTTCGTTGGAGCAAGAATTTAACTTGAACAAGTCTTAGGCAAATGGGAATAAAATGAGAGTACAGAAGGACAAAGCACAACCGAGCTTCCGCTTTGAGGAAATTTCTTCCCCAGAAGTATTTCCTCTTCCCAAACGCTCCCATAGCACTTTTCAAACCCCATTCATTTCACATTAGAATTTGGAACAGGCTTGACCAGTCTTATTTGGGGAAAACAGAGCCAGAGATGTATCATACGTGGATTTCTGAAGAAGAAACTGGTGAAGAAATCCTAATGAGTTATGATGCAATTACTACAAATAGCAATATTCTAGAAGATTCAGAGTACGATTATACCCCAAGCTACCAAAGGCTCAAATGCTCACCCAGAAGCACAGGAAGGCATCAAAGTAGTATTACTACTACTAAGAGAACTTTACATAGTGCCTTCCATGCAAAGACCCAAAAATGTTTCACAAACACTGATTCACAGCACTGCTTTAGAATGTGCATGATAAATATTTACCCTCCTTTTACTAGGCACAGAGAACTCAGCATACAACAACATGAAAAATCAGCAGCAGAGCTGATTCCCCAAGTAGTATTATCTGACCATAATGCACTTCTCTTCTTTGATGCTCTAAAATTTCAGCTGTCTTTGCCTCTACGTTGTGAAAGTCAAAAAGAACAACACTTCTTTGGAGTTTGCTCCTCCAAAACTTCCTTCAAAGAAAACAAAAATATGCAAATTTTACACAACTTCATATATCCACAGCTACATGTATCCAGATGTTATGCTCTGAAGTCAAAGAGAATCAAAAGCCAACCGTGCTCGAGACAGTGAAGTAACAGGAGGACCTTAAGGAAGGACGATCACTTCCTGACGTCAAATACTCCCCACAGGAGTAGGATTCTCCTGCTAGCACCCGAGCCTGATCTGCGTTTTCACATACCAGATGCCCCAGCTCAGGGTGACAGGGCGCAAGACCCACATACTCATCAGCTGCAGTTCCTCATGCTTGCGTACGTAAGGCTGTGGTACGCATTCAGCGCCGCTCTTTAAAGGAACCTGACATGGCATTAACAAAACACAATAAAGGAAATAATCGCTCCTTTTCAAGGACAGCCAAGCCACTAGGACCTCATGGATTTGCAGCTGGAAGGAAGCAAACAGGCAACAGCACATTCTGTTTCATTATTTCATTTTTAATCCTCATAAAGAGCCGTATTAAAGAAACGGCACAATGGAAGAGACCTGCCTCATATTAGCGCTGTATGTACCAGGGCACAGGGTACATAACAAAGCAGTTGCAAGCAAGAAATAAATTAGGATTTAGTCAATGAGTATAATCATCTCTGAGGCCTTCCATATAATTAAACTCAAATGAGGAAAATTTAACAAGGTTTTTCTTCCTGAAATCCAATACATCAAAAGTCAGCTTTTGCTGTTAAATACATAATGAGAGGAAAAGACAAAAATAAAGCTGAACAACTACAACCACCTCCACACAACACAGTGCCATTAACTTAAATGGGAGGAACAGCAGCTCCTGTTTGGCATTCGTAACTGATGCTGCATTTCGTAGCAAGAAATATTTTGAACCACTGAAAGTCTGAATATCCACAGAATCATAAGGGTTGGCAGGTACCTCTCTGGATCATCTAAATTCATCACACTTCATCTCATTTCTTCCTCCTAAAACTCAGAGGTACATGGCTAGGTTAATTCAGTACAAGTCTGCATTTCAGGGTCCTTATCTGTGTGAACATAGAATCACAAAACCATTTGGGTTGGAAGGGACCTTTCAAGGCCACTTGTCCAACTCCCCTGCAATGAGCAGGGACATCTTCAACTGGATCAGGTTGCTCAGAGCCCCGTCCAACCTGGCCTGGAACGTTTCCAGGGATGGGGCATCGACCACCTCTCTGGGCAACCTGTGCCAGGGCTTCTTCACCAACCCTCATTGTAAAACATTTCTGCCTTATAACCAGTCTGAATCTACTGTCCTTTAGTTGAAAACTATATTACCCCTTGTCCCATCACAACAGACCCTGCTAAAAAGTTTGTCCCCATCTTTCTTATAAGCCCCTTTTAAGCACTCAAAAACTGCAACAAGATCTCCCTGGAGCCTTTTCTTCTCCAGGCTGAGCAGCCCCAACTCTCCCAGCCCTTCCTCACAGCAGAGGGGTTCCATTCCTCTGAATATGCAGCTCCAAAATCACCAACCCCGCAAAAACAGGCAGTGGAGTTCAGAACCAACTCTTCCAACACCAGTGAGCATTTACACCTAATTAAAGTAATCACATAACAGTGCCAGAGGTAGACCGCACTCTGAACTCACCTTTGCTGGATTTCATTTTGCTACCTGGGACTTATTTTCCCCCTTTTGTCAAGAACATGCCCGATTCTGATACCATTTTCCAAAGCATTCACCTCTTTTCCCAGCATAGCTTTACCTACTTATTTTCTAGGTCTCACCATCCACTAATCATGCGACCCATCAATGAAAATACTTAACAGGAAAAACCATCAAAAACTGTACCTGAAATGCCTTCCAAACTTGCTGCATAATTTCTTAGTTTGTCCCAAGATCAAGAACTCTTCCGAGGTCACAACACAACCACACACTGCCACCACTTTAGCTACTCCACGATACTCCCTTACTCTCTCCATGATAATTAAATGGGTTTGAAATCGGTTGTCCTTAACAGTCACCCTGGGTATTTTCTTAACAATTTATTTCAAGTGGTTTTAAGTAGTTTGGTATAAATTCTTGCATTTCTGTGCTCTTATCACCTACTCCTAGTCGATAAACAAGCATACAGTATAAAAACCACAATTAATCAATTAAATAAACAACATCTCACATTTCAGACAAGCATGAATTTGACTGACTGTGTACAAAATTAGTTTTGAATACAGGCGTAGAGAAGTCTCCATCCTACAACCCCCAGGCACATTTGCCGACTAAACTGGACCCAAAGGATGTATCATGGAAATCCCTTCGCTGGAGGTTTCTTCACAGCTGCACAACTGAAAAAGCAAGCAGAGGTGTGAGCTCCCTCCCACCACCTGTAAGGACAGTGCAGTGCAAGCCTCATGCCACTTGGAGTCAGCAACCCGCTGCTGCGGGGCAAGGTCTTCCCAGCTGCGGGGAAGGAACAAAGGAACAGGGCCCAATGGCCACATATTTACCTGTTAAAACATGGAATTGACCATTGTGGCCAAAAAAATTAAAGAAACAATTGTGCCAGAACACTGTCTTAGACCTACCTGCCCCTTTCACAGAGCAATATCAGCTTGTAATAAACAGTCAAGGAAAACATTGCACAAAAGCACTTCAAAGGCTACATGCAAACTCGGAATTTCCTTAATGCTAGATAAATGCGACTGCGTTTCACAATAATGCAACAATTTAATTTATCGTGGCTTTACAGTCCATATCAACCTTACTCTGTGAGTCACAACACAAAGTAAAAAAGTCTCATTCAAATGCAGAATAAGTTTTCACATCGGAGGATTTTTTGGCCAGAAGCCCAGTACCACAAGTTGTATGAAAATTGTTAGCATTTAAGTCCAGCTACTGAAATCGGTAATAAAATTCCCGTTGTCTGCAGATGGTTCAGTACTAGAAGTTCATCTGTGAACATATCAGTAATTAGTAAGATTTCAAAAACATATTTCAAAAAATGTAACAATGATTTGGTGCTGTCAGGTATGAGAAACACAAATTATTTAAGCAGTACCTTGTTTCTTCAGCAAGGACTGGTGTGCTAGCGCTACTTTTCAGACCCACCCCATTCCCTCCCGGCACGAAGGCACCACCAACCAGCACATCAGGCGCTGTGTAAATTCTGAATAGTTTTACTACTTTTGTGCAACAAACATTTGCCTCTCTTGAATGGCCACCAGAGATCAGAACCAGCGCAGCAGATCTCACGTACAAGGGAAGATTCACGACACAGTAAACTGTCAGGGCTGTGCTGAAAGCGTTCCAGAAAGGTAACCCCTATACGGACACAATCGACGCTGACATTGCAGAGATTGTTAGCGCATCATTTTCAATCTCTTAAAAACAGTAGTTTCCACTGTCAGGTTTGTAACATCAATAGCTTTATGGAGTATCCTAAAAGGACAATGTGAAAATTACTCACTGCTGATCTGCAACAAGTCTGCCTATTTTTGCCCAGTTTCCTAGGAAAGCGAGGCTTCCAAGGCTGACAGCACGCTCTTCAGTCACACCTCAGCCGTCAGCGCTGTCAGGCGATCTGAAAGCCGATTACGGTAACGCACCTCAATGCCTGAAGCACGTCTTATTCATGTAATCACAGTGTAACTTACGTTGGAAGGGCCTCTAGAGGTCACCTAGTCCAACCTCCTGCCCGAAGCAGGGCTAAACTTCAAGGTTCAACCAGGTTGCTCGGGCCTCATCCTCTCAACTTACAATCATAGAATCGTTAAGGTTGGAAAAGACCTCTAAGGTCATCAAGTCCAACCGTCAACCCAACACCATCATGCCTGCTAAGCCATGTCCCAAAAATCACGTCCTACTGCCAAGGATGGAGAGTCCACCACCTCTGCGGGGTCCTGGTCTGCCACTTCATCACCCTCCTCGTGAAAAAATGATTTCCTTGTCTCCAGTCAGAATTTCTCCTTACTGTAACACATCACTGCTGCTGCTTGTCCTGTCACTGTGCACCTCCTAGAAGAGTCTTCCTCTGCCTTCTCCAAACCCTCCTTCTGGCAGGGAAGCACCACTGCCAGATCCTCACCTTCAGCCTCCTCCTCCTCACGCCAAACCCACTCAGCCTCCACAGCCTCCCCTCCTGCACGACGTGCTCCAGCTCCATGACTATCTCGGTGGCCTCCACCAGACACGGGCCACTTTGCTGACCTCTCTCTTGTCCTGACAGCCCAGACCAGGAGACAGGACCCAGCTGTGGCCCTATGAGTGCCAAGCAGAGGGAATATCCACTTCCTTCCACCTGCACAAAATGCAGCGTGCAGCTGGCCTTCATCCCTGCGAGAGCACACTGCCAACTCACGTTCAATCTGCTGTCCACCAGCTGCCAGGCCCTCAAGGCCCCTTCCAGAAGGGCCACTCCATGGGCAGTCTGTCCTCAGACACTGCCAAGGGGTTGTCCTTGGAGGGGAGGGTTCTGTCCCAAGGAGAGGCTTGGTATTTGATATTGTTGAACTTCATGAGGTTCCTCTTGGCCCTTTCCTCCAGCCTGCAGAAATCTCTAATTTACTTCCAAGTATTTATGCTGTTTCTCCACTGGTACTGTTCCAAACCACCTCCTCTTGACCACACCACCATTTCAGAACACAGCTGCAACAGACCCCATTTTTTTTATTATATCTTCACATGCTCTCTCTGTAGCACAGGTATTCCAAATGTTTAATATGCTGCTAGTGTGCCGTGCACGTTATATATGAATTACTTGAGTCGAAAACATGGCAATATCAATCATAAGGTGGTTTTCTTCAAAGGTAAAAGCCTCCGTATTGCTTTGAGGGTAGTTATTTATCACATAAATCTACTTTCATCTGGGGAAATGATACCTCACTTCCTGCACCAATTACCTAGTTCGTTAATGTTTAAAACGATACAGATGCTCCAGAGACCCGCACCCCACATTTCCTCTCCTCTCGAGATCCAGTCCTTGCACGGTTTGCTGTAGTGCCTGGATTGCAGATACTGCAGCAGAATATTCAGGTTTAGTTCAGAAATAATTTTTCCAAAATAATCTTGTTCCTCGGATTTTCTAAACAGCTGCTTTCCTGCTCTGACAAGGTGTCTACAGCTTGCACTGAAGAAGCCAAGTTATCCCCAGCACCCAGTTCTTCGACAGCAGATACAATTCATCCATGTTTCCTACCCGTTTATTCAGGTCACTTCTCTACCAGCAATGAAATCTTCGGAATCTAAACCTTACCGTTTAGATCTTTGAAGCATTTCACTCTTTGGAATTGTTCTTCTCTTTCCTCTCATCAGAAAACCTAAACAGAAAATGTTGAGGTAAGAGAACAGTGAACAAGCCTTCTTCTCATAGAGAATACCATTGCAACAGTCGGACTCCTTCTAAGTTATGTATTCTTAGAGACAATAATGTTAAATAATTGTAATACTTGTATTAAAAATACACCCTTAAGTATAATGTGGAAATTCATTAATCCCTATAGAACACAAAGAGCAGAACCATGAAGGTACCTCTGTCAGACAGCACGTGACTTGCATTCCTGCAGCCCCTGCTTTTCTCCGCAGGGTTAAACAGCCCTTCTCGTCGGGACTGCAGTACGCTCTGCATCCTCCTCTCCTCCATCACAAGCTTCAGGTGCTTCACACGCTCTCCAGAGCGGGAGATGAAATCAGGGCGATGCGCTGCAAGAGCCTCCTAGAGATGGGGTGACACAAAACAAAGTCTGAAGTGGCCAGACTGTTTCCCTACAGCTGGAACAATCAAAATATCTAACACCATTACCAAAGCATGAGGGGAAAAAACATCCTAGTAGTATTTGGTATACAAAATGTTGTATCCTTAATAATGGGTAGGTCCTCAGAGATCTTATTTAATAAACTAATTGTCAACAACCACAAAACTGACTGGCCAGAAAGGAGAAAAAAAAAAGAGAAAAAAAAAAAATCGCTAAAATAATTAGCAAAACGGACAGAAATCTCTTCTCAAAAGAGCATAGCCAAGTTCAGAGTTGGGCCCACAGAAGATTCTGTAACTTATTACAGTTTCCCTTGCTACAAACCAGTGGGCACATCAACATTAGCAATTAGTTTTGGATCAGAAGGGGAATTTTGAAAGCGATCTGCTGATACCTGTTTGCCAGACTTCAATTTCCACCACAGAGCAGTCTCTGAGCACATGAGCAGATGCAACTGAACTGAGAGAACCTTCAGATGTGTACCTCAATTAACACTTCCTAATTTACATTTCACTTGCTGTGGACGATCTCTTTCAAAAATATTTCTGTACACTACACCTATATTACACCACAGATATTTAGAGTGATCACACCTGACCTGAAGTGCCCACACACATACACTGTTTGCACTGTGTCAATTAAAGCCCATTTTAATCACGTAGTGTGTGCATCCCACAGTATTCTTTCTGCATGGAAGCAAATGTGACTTGACATTATGTCACCTACATTCTCTCTAACTCCTGAAGACAAAAGATTTAAGCCCTGAAATACTAGATCCAATCAAACAGATCAGCATATTTGAGGTGGATTGAGAACTGGCTGAATGGCAGAGCTCAGAGGGTTGTCATCAGCGGTGCTGAGTCTAGTTGGAGGCCGGAAACTAGTGGTGTCCCTCAGGGGTCCGTACTGGGCCCAGTCCTGTTCAACTCCTTCATCAATGACCTGGATGAAGAGTTCGAGTGCACCCTCACCCAGTTTGCTGATGACACCAAACTGGGAGGAGTGGTGGATACACCGGCAGGCTGTGCTGCCATCCAGAGAGACCTGGACAGGCTGGAGAGTTGGGCAGAGAGGAACCTGATGAGGTTCAACAAGGGCAAG
>Ga0065711_1046044_pt1 | contig 13126 bp, 4 predicted proteins | sample Hoacrofraction12_FD_59098 | JGI IMG/M metagenome (GOLD analysis project Ga0065711, IMG submission 59098) | Hoatzin crop microbial communities from Cojedes, Venezuela - Epithelial fraction 12 v2 (version 2) | ecosystem: Host-associated > Birds > Digestive system > Esophagus > Crop | place... | reverse complement strand
TAACATAGCATAAATACCTAGTAACTGTGTCTCTTCGGTGCACACGTTTGGAGGAGAGATCCCCCGTGTGCCCGGCGCCGCAATAAAGAATACCTGCTTAATAGTCTGCCGACTATTGAGTCTTCAATTACGGCTTTTCACGGCATCAGTTGGAAAAGACCCATCGAGTCCAACTGTAAACCTAACACTGCCAAGTCCACCACTAAACCATGTCCCTAAGTGCCAGGTCTACAGGTCTTTTAAATATCTCCAGGGAAGGTCACTTTTCCCTGCTACATGGTTGCTGCTTTGATCCAACTGCTGTTAGTTAAAATATTCAACCTGAATAGTCAGTATGTATGTATATATATATATATATGTAGAGAGACAGATATATATGCTTTCTGTTGTATCATAAACCCACGGTGGGGGAAATAGGGATATATGCAAAAATAAACATCACCACTTCTCAATTTTGAAACAGGATATCACCACTGTTTGTGCAGCAGCCCTGTCTGGAGCAGGGCTACAGGGATTTCTGTGCATACAGGGCCCAGAGACTGCTAGCTAGTGTGCAAGAGAATGGGGGCCGCTGCCTCTTGGCTGCTTCCTCCTGGGCAGACTGTGGGCTTTGGTGAGAGGCACTGCTCTGCAGGGCCAGGAGCCACCACCCTGCAGGACACAAGAAATCTGACTTCTCCTCAGGACCTTCAGGGACTCAGGAAGAATCTGAAGTCCTGCCTCTGAGAGGATGAAACCTCCAGACATTCAGCGCACTGCTGGTAGCCGGTGCTTACACAAGAAAGGAACTCCCAGTTCCGATGAAGTTGTCTCCTCACATGAAGCGTGACCATTCTAATAAGCACTGATCACGTAGCAACAACAGCTGCCCTATTTTATTCCTTGCCCCTTGCCCATCCCCCCCATTGAGAATAGTGGAGAAAAGGCTGGGAAGTCAACTATGGCAGCTATTTTGCCCACTGGCATATTGCACTAGACAGTCTGGAGTTCTCAGCTTTTTCATATTTGGACTAATGGAACATTGACAGAAAACTGAGCTGGTTATTTGTTCTTTTTATTCTGTAGATGAGACATTTCTCAGCTATGACTTCTGAAGTCTTAGTGCACTCCTAAGACACAGAGCCTTCTAAGATCCAAGGATGTCAACTTACCTGTCTTTTACCCTTTTTTGGAACTGTCTAAAAAACCCCGTAAACTGCAGTGATATATGAAAAATTGATAAGTATGTAAAAACCCTCTGTTAGATTTTTCATCTGAGTCTGCTTTTTTCATGGAACTGCATACTTTATAGTTTGACTTTTACACTCTGTTGTAATGACTCTTTCCATCTGAGTGCATTGTACTATAGGAAGCTAATTGACTTTGACTTCTCTGCTTCTGTTCCCAGTGGGATAATGCCAGTTGTATTTTTTTATTGATTGTTTAGAGCAATTAGCAGAAAACAAATTTCTCCAAAGAACAGATAATTTGGTTTTGTTGCTCTCTACCATTAAAGCTAAACAATTTGTAATCTGAAAAAAAATAGTAGGAAACACATTCCATCTCTTTATTAGCTCAAGAGAGACAGGTTACCTCATCATTAATGTCATCGGTAATTAGCGCTCTTGTGCTGCCACCATCTGCACCAGTGGCTGGCAATCTGTCAGCAGCTTCAAATGCCAGGGCTGATTGTGTTTATCTGTGCCAAACAATGGGCAGACCGTATGTGATCCTGAAATTTGTAAACAGTAGTTGGCTAATGTAATTTAACTAGGCAGTTTTGTTATATGTGTGACTGCTGCCCTGGGAAGGACACGAGACTTTAAACCTCCAGGGCAATTCCCAGTCATTGGGTCACCAGCAACCAGGCTCAGAATGCCACTCTCAATTAATCAGGTTTCTGATGGTCACAACTGTTTTTTGTTTCCATTTGGGACGAGGTCTGGAAAGGCGCTGTGGTCAGAGTGGCAGGACCTGCACTCACATTCCATCAGCATCACTGCCCTCAATGGTAACCAGCAGATAAACTCTGACATGTCTCACAGAGGCCTCATTAATTGGATAGGCTTCTTAGTTGTTATATAGTACGTAACTTCTTTTCTACTCCAGATTAAAAATAATGGATTTTATTTACACCAAATGAAGTTTCTTCAATTTAAAAAAATAAAAAAAGCCAGGGAAAAAAGTAGTAGTTCTATAATATTTAGACACTAATCTTAGTGTTTTACTGACTTTTTATTCTGTTATTCTTCATCTAAAAAATGCACCAGATTTGAGTTTGATTTTGTTGTTTTATTTTGAGGAGAAAAAGATCTGAAAATTCTGACTGCCTAATAAAATAGCTTGAAAGGGTTAGAGACTCTTGAGATCCTACACACACGGTTTTGAAAGCTTGTTGTAGTGTCTGCCATGCTTAAATTTGTATTATAGTTACTATAAAGTAAATTATTATACATGGAAGTGGTTAGTGAGTTACTTGCTTAGTAATTTATCATTGGTACTCTCCTGATCTATGCTTTCAGTCATGTGAACAATATAGACAAGCACAGGTGGAAGTTAAGTGCTTTCTTTGGCACATGGCTTTGAAGCCTACATTAAGATGTATAATTTTGGGTATCATATCATGGAATATTATGATTAGTGAATATCTATTAATAGTGCTTATTGTTAATACCTGGTCATTTTCCTCTCCAGAGCTACTGGAGCAGAAAGCTATTAAAAATGCAGGGTCCCACTGGCATTGTAGAAAAATCCATTTCATAGTTATATGCTAGCATACAATTTTCAAGGGACTGCTAAATGTTTGCGTTTTATGCATGAAGCCTAAGTATGTTCAGGGACTAATCTCTTTTTCTGATGTGAGAACATGGAGCTGCCCTAGAAAACTCTGAATCTCAGTCAAAGGTGAGAGGAATCATGAATTTCAGAGAGTCTAATATAATTCATTTCTAAAGATCTGGTGTTAGCAAGAGGTGCAGTTGGATTAGTTGGTCTTTTAAAAACAGATAGGAATAGAACTTTAGAGGCAATAGCAAAATAGGGTACAATATGAAGCATACTATGAAAGCTAGAATGTCTCAATATATTAAGTCTCTCTTGTGAAAAAGAGTCTGTGTATATATATATACGTAGATACATAATTTGGAAGGTGAATGATGTAAGGAAGGTGATGTTGTAATGAACAAGAAAGAAGGAATATTTTATGACTTAATATTCTAAAATGTTTATTTAGAAATGGTAATTTGCAGTTGTGAACTGATCCAGAGGAGCTTGAATTGAAATACTCATTTGGGTTTCAGTAGGTTTTAGGTCCAGCCCATCTTTTCCAATGTTTATTGGATAAATTTACTCCATGCAAATTTTTACAGAATTTGCTGCCTTCAGATACCATAAGAAATCGTCTGTCCTAAGGAGTGTACACTAAAGACAGAATAAATATGGCATGAAAAAATCAGGTGTTTAATATCCAAGAGGAATAGCAATATAATTTGTAAGAAACTTTTGTTCTTCCATTCACTTTTGTGTCATTTCAGTAGTTTCTTTGTGTGTTGTGCCAATTTGCATATTATAGAATATAATTTTAAAGATACATATCTGTTCATCCTAAGGTAACAGAGGATCAATGCAGAAAACAAAGTCATTTTAGCTTTAGGATTAGAGGAGGAAAAAGAAGTTTTAATTGCAGTGTAGGGATGTTCTAATATTTAATTGTAACCCCTCCGCCACTTTTCTACATGTAAAGTGAAAAAACATTACAGATACTAAAACTAAATATGTTGCAAATACTGTAAATCCAGTGTAAGGGTTTATTGTATCACTGAGCTCTTTAAAATGTTAACATTCCTTGGCTTCATTTAGAAGTATTAACTAATTCCAGGTGAGTCACCTCAGACAACAAAGCCCACTGTTGGTAGACATCCATCACACAGAGCATGACGTAACAATTCTCCAGGGGCATGTGTAGATGTGAGAATATTTTGTTATGGTGTGGTGACTAACATTCCTTTATTTCTCATTATTTTATGCTGTACTCTATTATATAAAACTTAATTTCTGTTATAGTCCACATTCAGTTAATGTACATACATCATTTAATGAACATAATATACCTTAAAATATGAAATTATAGCCTTTCTACCCCCCAGGTAGACTGTCAGACATGGTGGTATAAATTAATATGTAATGCTGCAAAGCTAAAACGTTCCATTTAGCCAAGAGGACTGAAAGCAGTTCCCAGAGGCAGGGCTGGAGCCTTCTGCTGGAGACCACTGAAATCAATGGAAAGACTTACACTGACTTCATTAATTGCTAAAATAAGGGTGGGGCTGGAAGATGAAGAGAACAAATTAGGGAGGCAGGTTATATTTCTGTATTAGCAGTTCTGCATTAGGTAGTTCTTCTTGGAGATAAGTAAGTGTTCAGTCACAGATTGCTTGAAAAACTATTCTACGGTATTTCTAAGTGGCTCTTTGTGTATCAGTATGATTTAGCTGTTTTCAGGTATAAAATGCATCCATTGCTTTTACTTGAGCTAAAGAGGAAAGCTTAGTGTTGTCATTATCATCAGAAGCAATCAGAATCATGACCTGAAATGCAGGTGGTTAAAGTAATCTCAGATTTTTACAAGTATCCTGCCTGGCCTGTGAGGGCCATGTCAGAATTGCGCTACCTGGCAGAATTGAAGTCCCTTTACTATCTGCTGTCCTTTTTATGTTACTTGCACTAAAATGCCACTGTTATAGAAAGATCAGGAAGAAAGGGAATTTAAGTTAAAGGAAGCAAGAATAAAAAAATAAAACCCACAACAAACAGAATGAATCAAGAGTGAAAATGGGGAATACAGAACTCAGCTTAAATCCCAGAAATTATGTGATTTCTGTTTGCAGACTAGCATTCATTATGCTGAAGTCAACTACTTCTGTTGCTTAGGTCTTCTTATTTTTATTTCTTCAACCTATGATCCAGATTGGAAAAGTTATCCTTTTTTCCTATATCAGATTAACCCCCCCAAAAAGCATTCTCAAAGATTAGATAATTGAAAATAATCCATATTGAGTTTTAAATCTGACACTGAAAAGTAAGAATGCCTATTTGTGCAAAGAATTTTGTGAAATCTTCCAAGACCAATTTATTAATTGGTCACACGGCAGCTGTGAAAAGGCCAATGTTTTGTTTTAGCCAGAATGAATGCACAAGATAAAACTGAGTTCACCTTTTAAAAAAATTCCTGTAAAGCAGAATATTATGCCTATGATATTGAATCTTCTCCTTTTCACTCAGGTGGAATTTTCATATGTTATTTTTCAAAACATCTGTTGAGTTGAGATAGAAGAAACTAAATAACCCATGATACAATTTTTCATTTAAAAATATGATATAATAATATAAGATTATTATAAAATGTTTCTTGATTGTAAATAATATACATACAGACAATGGATGATTAATTGCAGACAAGGATCAATTAAGAAAGGTCATATTAATTCTGACTTACTTTGTCTCTATAATTATCATTGGTCAAATGTAATTACATACTTGTCAAATTGCAGCTCTGGAAAGAAGGGTTAAATATCACTGTAAACTGCAGGTTTTAAAAAGCTAATTAATATATATTTCTTGACTATTTTTAGGTGGAATTTTTTTTTGTTTGATGATGCAAACAAAGCTTAAAGCAATCAGACCTGACTCAAAACACACTCAAAATCCTCATTTAATTCTAATAAGACTTGGACCTAATTGTAGGAGCAGAAATGTCTCAGCACAGTATACAAAACCTTAGAGTTGACAGAGTCTTACGTAGATGCCACAGCAAAGTAAAATTTAATAACAAAAATTCTTCTGCTTCTGACAAATAAGCAAAGTGTTGTCAAATAACTTCAGTAAGTGCTCCTAGTAACTATGAGAGCTCCATTACGAGCAGATAAAATCTGGGATCTGACTGTTAATATCTATGTTAACAGAGGCTAGAGAGAGACAGGATGGCTTCTTGCATGAGTAAATGACCAGCAAAGGAGGAATTAGGGCCCTTTTTAAATTACCTCTCCTTGTGGTAGTATAGTGAGTTTGTTGCAAGAAGGATATTCTACTAGCTATACTTAATTTCTAATTATGCACTAATACTAGGCCTCAACGTAATGATCTGCTACTGATACTCACTTGCAAAGTACAGTAGGTGTGTGTATATGTGGGTGTATACTAACTTTCCTGGTTATCAGTCAGAATTTGCCAATGATGGAAGAAAATTTTCTGACTTTTCTCATTCTCTTTATGGTAGGACAACTTCATGTAGCTTTTGGCATGTTTCATTGCTCTAAGCAACGTGGCACTTCTGAATTTTCAGGTGATTTATTCTGAATTTCAATCCCCTCTTCCTTTGGCCTATAGATGTTGTGCAGCACAGCCAGAGCCAAGAGGAATGTAAAGCTGTAATTTTGTTGAAGTATTGCAGTGACATGAACACAGTCCTCAAGAGTCCCATACTTGGTAACACATTATTTGAATTTTGCTTTTTGAGAATGTAGCAGGATGGGCAATATCCTGTCTTTGTGAGTGTGAATGCACAAGCACATGCTCAGAATCATCACGCTACCGGATGTTAACAGGAATATCTATAGGCAGCAGATTTACTTGCCGGGTTGCAAGGTATCAGAGCGTTTGGGAATCATTTTAGTTGACAGACTCTCTCTGACTAATTCTGGATGTGTTCCCTCACCATTATAGATATGAGACTAAGCATCTTGCATGATCTATAAATGAAGAGCTCTTGACAAAAAAAATTAGACAGTGTTCATAATAGTGAACATCAACTCCAAACTTTTTAGCTTCTTCTTTTTCTCCCAGCTTCCCACTCACCCTTCACAGCTTTTCTTCATTCCGTGCTATTGTTGGATACATCTTCTTCAGATTTATTGTATGAACAGTCAAGTTTTGAGATTCTTTCAAGACATGCTGGCACTGGCATTTTCAATCTATAAAGCTGTCCAGAGCACTTCAACATAACCCTCTTCTGGCAGTGCTGTGAGCAGTGCATCAGTGGTGGGTATCAGATCTGAGCTAATGCAAGTCAGATGGTGCCTGCTGATATTTATGGGGCTGGAAAAAATAAAACACATTTGCCCAGAATGTTGTAGCCTATTTCAAATGCAAGTAAAGGGGTCATGAATCTGAATCCCTCATCTATCATAACTGCTGGAGGTAGAGTGTGGCTGGGACAAAGCCAATCCCATGCATTAGAGCTAAGCTGTGAGTTAAGGAAAAGAGAGGTTTAGTAAGAATAATCATTGACAGAAATCCAATGAAGTGAGCAGAGGCCTACTGATACAATCCCACTGCAAGCTTACTTTTCACATCCTTTGACCACAGTGTGAAGGTTCACTCTCTTTCTCCTTCATATCATGAAGCATCTCATGTTGAAGAGGGAACACAAATCATATCCCACACCAAAGAAGAAGACATCTAGAAAAACGTACTAAAACTTCTTTCAATCTCTTTTCTCCTGGAAACAGGTTGGCTGACAGGGATATTAAATGCATGCCATTGATTCTCGCACCATTAGTTTTGACATGTGAGCTGAGAAAATTAGCAGAGGTTTTTTACTTTTCTTTCAATGTTTGGATTGTCACAAATAATTTGATTTTGGGTACACGTCACCCTTTAGTTAATGTAGCCACGCCTAAAATATACTTCTTTGGTATGAATCTGAGCTGTGTCCTGGAGCCAGAATGAAGTTGTCTCAGGTCCTTATGGACTTGAATCGACAACCATCAGACATTCACTTTATTGACATCCGTGGTAGGATAGAGAACTGCTTTTTATTTTTGCCAATTCTGTCACATCAAATAATTAAAATTTAGAATATCACAATCACTCTTCAGTGATAAAAGGACACTTTATTTTGGCTCCTGTCTTTTGAGATGGAGTGAGTTTTGAACATCAGCTTGTGGTGTACAGTTTCACAAGTGGAGGTCTTGGAAGATTTCACAAAACTCTGCACAAATATGCTTACTTTGAATATTAGACTTAAAACTCAATATGGATTATTTTCAATTATCAATCTATCTCTGAGAATGCTTTTTTGGGGGCTAATCTGGTATAGCAAAAGAAGATAACTTTTCCAGTCTAGATGCATAGATTGCATATGCACACAGGAACGGAAATTGCCCACAGAGCCTCCATGCTTGAAGTGCATTCTGTGATTATTTTTATAGTCAGCCATGAACACATTCTGTAGTAATATTCCACTCCTTTTTTTTTTACAGTATCAAATGAAGACTGAGACATTAAAGCAGGGTGTAAGAGAAATGAAAAAATGTCAGTAAAAGCAGCTGATGAAAACCTTATTAAAAAGGTATGCACGTTAGACTTAGTTCCTTCTGTAATGTATATGTTCTTAATAACAGCTCTGAATTCTGCAGGGACCTATAAGTAATGAAGAAAATTGGTCAAGCAAAAAAAGAAGTTATTTGAAACCAGAGTGCTGTTGAGTCCCATAATATGCAAACTGTACATTGGCATAAAATAAACCTGTGCCCTGCTGATAGCTTTTATATTGTTCCCCGTGTATGTATCAATTTGTTTGCTGGGCTGAGTTTACTCCAGTAAATGTTTTATAGTGAGAATTATGTCCCCAATTTCCATAAGTAGTCAACATTCATCGTCAATTTAATATCAATAACAAGGCAAAATGTAAAACGGGACAGGACAGCGTCTCCAAGGAGAAAGCTGCCCTCTTACCTAGAATGGAAATCTTCTGGTGTATCTTTCTCAGTTGAGGAACGGAAGGGGAGAGAAGAGAATGATCAAAGCATTACAAATATTCCGGGAAAGAAGCTATAGCGTGGAATCAAGTCAAAGGACACCAACATGAAGAGTCAGGCTGTACAAAAGACAAAAAAGAAGGAAAACAAAACCAATGACAAAATAGTGAAGGGAAACTACTTATTTGCCTAGAAAGACAGAAACTAAAGAGGCAGGAATAGAGTCTGAAAGAGTCTGGAAGAGAAACAAAACCTATTGACTGGGAGCAAAGTTGCACAAAAGTTGTAATGTACCAGAGTATGAAAAAATATGCGTTTGAAACTCTTAGAGTAATGTGAATGAAGAACAAAAGGAAAAACCTTGTGCTCAGCAAGGTTTTGAGATGGGACAAGCATGTCTTGCCAGGAAAGCCTTAGGCTCTTTCTTGGTTTCTTTCTTTGTTGTACTCTGTCACAAGGTTGTTGATCTGAGGGAGCTGCCTGGAGTAAACCTGATGATAGCAAGCTGGTGGAAATTATGAAGCTAGAGAGGTGAAAGAAAGCAAAGAGTTCAGTATTTCCTTGCCTATGGGAATATGGGATAGCAGAAGGCAGGAGGGAAGGGGTGATGTGGGACAGTTAATAGATTACAAAGATGGTGGTCTTTTGGAGGAAGTAGCGTTCATTCCTGTAGATGGGTTGCTGGGCATGGTGAATGCAATGCCTGTCAGATGCCTGTAAATGTGGTCTTGAACTGCAGTCCTGGAATTCAGCCATGGATTTTTAGTAAATACTTTTTGAAAATATGGTGTTACAGGATGTGCCTTCACAGAAATCACTTTGCAAAAAGTAGATTTTATGGGGCATACTCTGGATGAAAAAGATGATTTATGTCCTCAATGATCTTTCCTCTTCTGCCTTGTGGAGAAATCTTCAGACTGGCCAGCAGGCCCAGAACGAAGAAGGGTGCTAGGCTGCTGCTGGAGAGATGATTTTATATGTGAGTACTGGAATTTCTCTTTGGTCCTGCCATCATCAATATCAGCTATTTGTTTGTTTCTTAACTTATGCAAGGTACTTCTTTAATATTAGAGATGAAAATTAATACATATATCCCTTTTGAAACATGAGCAGCTGTTACAGAAAATTATACATTAGCAAATCAGAACAATTTTTAATTCAGTATTAACTATAAACTTGAAATCACACTAACACTGAAATGTAACTGTTTGTTTCCTATGCATCACTACATTTGAAATAGACTGGGGACATGCACTAAAGTTTCAGCTGATCACGTAAGAAGTGAGGAAGGGCTGCTCTTGTACGGGCTCACCTCACCTGCTGTTGGCTGGGTGTCTAACACAGGCAAATTGTCTAAGGTCTTCCTGTGATTACTGGAGAGAGCCAGCACAGCTCCATTCCATTTACCTTATGGTGTCAAAATCCTCTTTGCTTCTTACAGTATGAGCTGGAGCTCAAGTCTTTATACAGCCTGAATGGTTTATGAAAGAAATCTTCACTGTGAATTCCCAAGAAAAAACAGAACTGCTTGTATGAAAATTTTCCTCAGGTTTGTTCAAATATTAAGTCAAAAATCACCACCTGTTTGGCTTCCAGATGAGGGGAAGCAACATTTGTACAACTATGCCCAAGTACATGACCCAAGAACGCAGGTATACTATATATTTTCTAGTCTATGTAAAGGAAAATATCAAATGAGCAAGTCTATCCTTTAGTATGATAGGCAAATTCTCGGTGTAATTCCATTTAAAATTGAAGTGTCTTCTGTTTTTAAATATTAGTTTGACAGACAACAAATAAGAAATCTTAAAGCTGGTAGATACTAAACAGGGGAAAATGTGGCCATATCCCTGAAAACCTTGCAACTGACTTTCATAGTACACAGCCACTGATGTGACTAAGGATATTACCCACTGCATCTCCAAACTACTGAGCTGCTTTATTTTCAGATGTAGCTGTGAAATAATGTGTAATATTATTTTCACTTGATGATGTCATTGAAAGAAATCTCCCAGAGAATACTAAAGACCATTGAAAGAAGAAACACTCAGTTGCTCCAACTAAAAGAATATTGGTTTAAATATGCTGTATGCAGGCACCATTACTTGAACACAGGTTTTATTGCACAATACAGCTGATAGCAATGATACATCTTCCCCCTAAACTTGTCACTCCTCCACATAGCAATACTTAAGGAGGCAAGTTATGTCACATTTTATGGCTAGGAGAATTCCCAGGGCACTAAGTCAATCTCTTTCAATTTGGTGTCTCGCATCAGTGAAGTAAATGCCACAGATCCCACTGCACACATCATCTGAAAATATAATGTACTAGAGATCATGGTACGGTGGTACATTAAAATAATGGGAACTCTTTTTTTCAATAGACTGGACACAGTGGACAAGTAGAGTATGCTTCACACGATAGCATTCATTGGTTTGTCCATAAAGGACAAGAATAAATAAAAGCCATTAAGTTTCATCTGAGTATGGTATCAGGGTACACGCCACAGTTTTAAGCTGGGAAAATTAAGTCTTTTTTCCTTTATTTATGCTACTTGTCTCAGAGTTAATCAGCTGTAACACCAAACTAACTCCTTTCACTCAGGCACAAAAGCCTACAATATTTCACAGAATTAGGAACACAGGTGGCTTGTTGTCACTGAAGCAAGAAAGTATGACATAGAGGTTTATTTGTATTCCTCAACAACTGTAAGGTATGCAGAAACATGCAAATGGTTGCGTACAAATGGCTGTTAACATTCTTCTTGAGTACTGATATAGTAAGAAAGTAATGTGTAAAAGTTCGTAATAAAAAGGTTCCTTACTTTCTCTTGGTAGCAGAGTTTTAATTGGTTAGCCACAAAGGCACTGGGATAAGAGGCTAGAGAACAGTTTAAATGGATAGCAGTCCAGGTACAGCCAAAGGAAAAGTACACTTTAAAATAGTGATTTTACAATGTTTTTTTTTGACAAACAGAGCACATTCAAACTGAACCATGTTCTTAGAACCCATGATGCACAGTATCAGGTAAACATAGAGCTTAATGTTTTCCAGCAGACCAGCTGGAGATAATTAACCAGGCTGAGACACAGGTCAGTTGTCTCTGAAACACAATTTGGGAATGAATACCTAAAAATACCTATTCTGATATTAGTCTGCTTTTTGTATATAGCCCATTTCAAACTACTGTCTTAAATTTGAGTTAATTTTTAATGAAATTTAATAGTTTCTTTCTCTGTAAGCCATTTTATTCTGTTTCCCTTCACCCAGCATGGGAGAGGGCCCATTGTCTGTACCAAGAAGAGAAGAAATAAAAAGAAACTGAGCACCAAATTCAGCTGAAATGTAAGCAGATGCAGTTTCACTGAATTTAAGAGTGAAACCTGCTTTCCTATTTATTTAGACAGTAGAGCTCGGTTAAAGCTTAATGCAAGAGCCTGCATAGCTAGATGATTGGGCAAAGTTACCTCTGCATGGTATGACATCTCAGGCCTGAAGTCCTATGACAGCCTGTGGCTACTCAGTGACTGTTTCATCCTCCCATGTGCTAAGAACATTTTCACATCGTATTGTTTTCTTCCCATTTCTAATCCCAAATTCCTCCCTCTTTTCTACTGTCCTGATGTTATAGTTCTCCTGTACCAGTTCATCCTGTTTCTTTCTTGTCTGTTCTTATCCCCTACTCCACTTCGAGCAAACATTGCTGTGTTGAATCTTGTTTATCTTTCTAGGGAGCGGGGGATGACGAGCCTTAATTCAGTGGTGTCATCTCGGAGATCTGCCAAGGTGATCTGGGAAAGTTAGTGAAATCTATAGGAAAAAGGTGAAATGTGTAGCGGCACAAATGCAAGAACTTTGATGCTCTCTTCACCATGTGAAGCAAGTTTGCTGACAACACCAAGCTGTGTGGTGTCATTGACACACTGGAGGGAAGGGATGCCTTTCAGGAGTAGTCAGCGTGGATTCACCAAGGGGAAATCATGCCTGACCAATCTGATAGCTCTCTATGATGACATGACTGGCTGGGTAGATGAAGGGAGAGCTGTGGATGTTGTCTACCTTGACTTCAGCAAGGCTTTCGACACAGTCTCCCATAATATCCTCCTAAGGAAGCTCAGGAAGTATGGGCTGGATGACTGGTCGGTGAAGTGGATTGAGAACTGGCTGAATGGCAGAACTCAGAGGGTTGTCGTCAGCGGCGCTGAATCTAGTTGGAGGCTGGTAACTAGTGGTGTCCCTCAGGGGTCAGTACTGGGCCCAGCCTTGTTTAACTTCTTCATCAACGACCTGGATGAAGACTTAGAATGTACCCTCAGCAAGTTTGCTGATGACACCAAACTGGGAGGTGTGGTAGATACACCAGAAGGCTGTGATGCCATTCAGCGTGA
>Ga0065711_1046042_pt1 | contig 13126 bp, 7 predicted proteins | sample Hoacrofraction12_FD_59098 | JGI IMG/M metagenome (GOLD analysis project Ga0065711, IMG submission 59098) | Hoatzin crop microbial communities from Cojedes, Venezuela - Epithelial fraction 12 v2 (version 2) | ecosystem: Host-associated > Birds > Digestive system > Esophagus > Crop | place... | reverse complement strand
GCATCTGTACGTATCGCTTCTTAAATGGAATCTTCTGTTATATTCGACAGGGCATAGAGGGGGCAGATATTGATGTGGCGGCACACGGTGCTGCCGTCGTCTGTGTTTTCGTTGATGTCGAGTTTTCCGAAATTTTCCAAGGAGGTTCGTATCGCCTCGGTGAGATGTTTTGATTTCATAAACAGCCTCAGGCTTTTCATTTTGCCCGATGTGCCTGACTTTACTTCGATTGGCATCACCTTGAGGTCTTTGGCGATAATGTAATCCACCTCCGACGTGGTGCCGTTTTTCAGATTTTCCCAATAGAAAAGACTGTGTTGCACCTTGTGGCTGCTGTATTTCACCAATTCCCACCCTGCCACCATTTCCGTGATGGCACCTTTGTTTACCAAGTCTTCTGCCGCCCCCGTGAGAATGAGGTCTGTAAGATTTTTAGACCCTCCGAGGTTAAGGTCGAAAATACGCAACAGCAGTCCACTGTCAAGATAAATGTATTTGCAGAATTTCTCATTCGTTTCTGCACCCAAGGGCAAGCCGTTGGCAGCCGTATGCATCACGGCTTTTATGATACCAGCGTCGCAAAGCAAGTTAAGGGCTTTCTGAATATCCTCTGGCCTGTGCCCTCCCTCGACGTGCCGGTAAACGAATTTTTTGCCTGTTTGCACAACCACGCTGTGCAGTGTGTCGCGCAACAATTTCACGGGTACTTTGTCGGCATATTTGGGAAAGTCATCGTAGTAGCTCTGCTGAATGTCTTCTTGTTCAGCGGCACACTCCGAAAAGTCGTTCGTGTCAATCCACGCCGCAACGCTCGCGGGCATTCCTCCCACGAGCAGGTATTTACGGAATTCGTTCACCAACGATGAATGTAAGGCTTCAAAAAGGGGCTTGTCGTGAGAGGCCTGTTTTTTCGCCTCCACCCACGATGCTTTTCCATTAGCTATAAGAAACTCGTCGAAAGACAGCGGATACATAAAGAGCGACCTAATCCTTCCCACACCAAAAGAGCGGATTTCCTTGAGTGCGAATTCCAACAACGACCCGGCGGCGGCGACATGCAGTCCGGGCATGTCTTCCTTGAAAAACCACAGGCTTTTCAATGCCCCTGGACACGCCTGTATCTCGTCAAGGAAAAGCAACGTCTCGCCCTCAACTATTGGCGTGGTGAAGTATTGCGACAACTTGGTCGTGATATCTTTCACGTCTGCCGTGTCGAAAATGCCGGACAGCTCCGGCTGCTTCTCGAAATTCACCTCGATATAATATCGGAAAGAACTTGCCAAATGGCGAATGGAACTGGACTTACCCACTTGCCTGGCTCCTCTTAACAACAGAGGCTTGCGCCTCGGACTGTTTTTCCACGCTGACAGGTCAGCATCTATTTGACGGTTTATATACATAGCTTTGTTTTTGGGGGCAAAGATAATGCTTTTTTCTTTAATATGCAAGATTTTAAACGTTTAATTGAAAAAATAAAGAGGAATAATCACCGAAATCTGAAAAAATAAAGAGGAATAATCGCCAGAATCTGAAAAAATAAAGAGGAATAATCGCCGAAATCTGAAAAAATCAAGAGGAATGGCATTTTAAATCATTATGCCTTTTTCTTAAACTTCCAATATTTTCAGATACTTTAAAGCAGGCGACAACACCAAGACACTCAAAGTGGCAGTGAAATAATCACTCCCCTCCCCTTTTTTTCACTTTTTATCCGAAAAGCTTGGAGGTTTAAGAAAAAAGCATTACCTTTGCAAAAAATTAAAGATTATGGCATTAAAATATCCTATTAACGTATATGATTTCTCAGAGATGATTGACGACGGCTACTTGTATGTGGACAAGACCGGGCTGGTGTTTAACCTGGTGACCAACTACAAGAAAGTGTTCTTCGGCCGCCCGCGACGTTTCGGAAAGTCACTCCTCACTTCGACCTTGGATTACTATTTCCAAGGCAGGTCTGACTTGTTCAAAAATTTGGAAATCTATAAGCTCGAAAAGGATTGGAAGAAATACCCGGTGCTGCATTTCGACCTGAGCACAGGCTTGATAACAGACGCTGCAAAAATAGAGAGCGATTTGAACATCAAACTGCTGAAATATGAAAAAGTCTATGGCAAGGGAGAGGGTGAAATCGACCCCGGACAACGACTCGGAGGTATAATAGAGCGCGCAGCCGAAAAGGCTGGAATGAAGCCTGTGGTGCTTATCGATGAATATGACAAACCTGTACTTGATGTCCTCGGAGATAAGGACAAGTTGAAGGAGGTAAGAACCGTGATGCAAAATTTTTACGCGCCCTTAAAGGCAGCGAAACTTCGCTTCCTCTTTATCACCGGAATAACAAAATTCTCGCAGATGAGTATCTTCTCACAACTCAACGACCTTGAGGTGATAAGTATGCTGTCTGAATACGCCTCGCTCTGTGGTATTACGGAAGAGGAGATGCTCCGCGACCTTGACGAGGGAATACAGGACATGGCGGATGACAAAGGGTGGACGAAAGAGGAGTGTTTCAAAAAACTTAAAGAGAATTATGACGGCTATCATTTCTCACATAAATCCCCCGATGTTTACAACCCTTTCAGCTTGTTGCAGGCATTGAAAAAACATGAATTGGGTTCTTATTGGTATGCCTCCACCCCATCGTTCCTCATTGAGCAAATGAAGAAATTTAACGTTAGTCCGCAACTTTTAGGCCGACAGCAGTCATACGCTTCCGCTTTTGATGTCTCTATAGAGGATATGCAGAGCATCACTCCCCTACTCTTCCAAAGCGGATACCTGACTATAAAAGGTTACATTGAAGACCCCGAAACATATTTCCTCGACATACCGAATAAAGAGGTGAGAATAGGTTTGATGGAATGTATGGTATCATTTCTTGGAATAGACAGTGTTATTCCGGCACGCAAACTTGCAGATGATATGTACGTGGCATTCAAAACCGAAGATTTCGACAAGGTGATGCAGCTCTTGCAAACATACCTCGCCACTGTGCCATACACCACGATTAAAGACAGTGAGGGGCATTATCAGTCTTTGCTCTATGTGCTTTTCAGTCTTTTGAGTAAGAATGTGCAAGTAGAAACACGCACATCACGCGGAAGGGTGGATGTGGTGGTGGAATCGCCAAAATACATCTACCTCATTGAGATTAAGCTAAATAAGTCAGCAGAAGATGCCCTTGAGCAAATCGACCTGAAACAATATGCCGACAAATTCTCATTAGAAACAAAACCAATAAGAAAAGTCGGAGTGAATTTCTCCAAGAAAACAAGGAATATCACAGACTGGAAAATTGTGGAATAAGTTAATATGACGGAATTCATTGGAGAAATTTAGATGAAGATATAAGTTTTGAGAGTTTCGGCTACGAAGATGCAGAACCAAGTGCTTTCCAAAAATTTTTCCTTACTCATAAGGAAATAAATATTGATGAACTGGCATATACAATAGGTATAACACCCACTTTACTTTATGATTACATACACGGATTTAAGCAGCCGACGAAAGAACAAGAAAAAGAAATACAATCTGCACTTCATAAGTTGGGGAACGAGTTAGCATCTGTACGTATCGCTTCTTAAATGGAATCTTCTGTTATATTCGACAGGGCATAGAGAGGGCAGATATTGATGTGGCGGCACACGGAGCGTTTAATTGCAAAAATAAAGAGGAATAATCGCCGAAATCTGAAAAAATAAAGAGGAATGATTACTATAATCCGGGAAATTTAAGAGGAATGGCTTTCAAAGTCAATTTGTTCGATTTCTTAAACCTCCAACATTTTCAGATAAAAAAGCGGGAATTTTTGCGTGATTGGAAAAAAATGTGTAACTTTGCCGCTTGAAAGAACCCTAAACACGAAACAGGGAAAGTCCTTTCGGGGATAAATCCCATTAAAAAGATTACGCAAATGACTGTTTATGCTATTATTACCATTGTGACACTGTTAACTGTTTTTACAGTGCTGATAAAAACGTCGCTTCCATCCGACATCGTATTTCTTTTCGGATTAATGGTGCTGCTCGTCACAGGAGCCGTGGACACACCAACGGCACTCTCCGGATTCTCGTCATCGGCAGTGGTGAGAGTCGGAGTGCTCTTCGTCGTGGCGGCCGGGCTCTACTGGTCGGGAGTGCTCAAATGGGCAGTGAAACATATAATCACTTACCCCAAGAACTACTTTGAGGCACTTGTGAAAATCATGCCTATCGCGGCAGTTTTGAGCGCAGTGATGTCTGACAACACCGTGGTTGTGATATTCACGAAAGTGATGAAGATGTGGGCGAAGAAAATCAACGTCGCAGTGTCGAAACTCCTTATCCCCATGACCTCCGCGGCACAGATAGGAGGAATATTAACTATCATCAGCTCCACACCCAATGTGGTTGTGGCGGGACTCTATCACGACCACACCCAACAAAATCTCGGGTTCTTCAGTATCACCCCCTCGGCGGTGATATGTTTCATCACCCTCTGCGCCACCATGCTATTATTTCGGAAACTGCTGCCCGACCGCACCAACCCCGACGAGGGTTTCGAGAAGACAGAGGAATACACTGTGGAGATGCTCGTGCCAAGCGACTGCCCCCATATAGGGCAAACAGTTACAGAGGCGGGGTTGCTTAGTATAAAAGGCGGAGGGCACCTCATAGAAATTGTGAGATTCGACAAAGAGATCATAACTCCCGTGGCGGAAGACGAGTTTATTATGGGAGGCGACAGACTCATCTTCACAGGAAAGATACCACTCATTGAACAGTTGAAAGCATCCCACGGCCTCGTGGCATCGACAAATCACGTGTTCTCCGTAGAAGACGTTGACAACTCCCAGAGAAAGGTGACGGCGGCAATGGTGAAATTCAACAGCAACCTGATAGGAAAGACAATCACCAAGAGCGGGTTCGAGAAGAAGAATGGCATTGTGGTAGTCGCACTGTCGAGAAACGGACAACGTATCGACGACAGCCCGCGCAACATCCCTATCCTCGGAGGCGACACGCTGCTCATAGAAATGCAGAAGAAAGAAGCCAAGGAAGTAGAGAAAAACCTCAAACTCGATTTTGTAATAACTGCCAATGAAGACCTGATAGAGACAGGTCCGAAGACTGTTCTGTCATCGATTATACTCGTGGCAATGGTCATCGTCACTGCCATGGGAATACTGCCGATGCTCGAGGCCACTATGCTCGCCGCCGCAGCCATGCTCGTACTCAAATGTTGCACGCCGAAACAAGCACAGGAAAGCGTAAAATGGGACATCCTCCTGGTGTTTGCCGCATCCATAGTTTTCGGAAAGGCAATAGAGCAAAACGGTATCGCCGATATCGTCGTACAGGGCATCCTGAGCCTCAGCGGAGAAAGCAAACTGCTCACTATCACCCTCCTCGCCACCGCCATGCTCATCACTACAGAGATAATCAGCAACACGGCAGTGGCAGCCCTCTTCTTCCCTATCGTTCTCAACACATCCCAACAAACAGGAATGCCGCTCGAACCCCTTTGCTACCTGCTCATGCTATGTGCGTCGCTCGCCGTCGCAACCCCCACCGGCTCATCGGTAAACACACTAATTTACGGACCGGGCGGATACAAATTCAGCGACTATTTCATTCTCGGAATACCACAGAAAATAGTGGCGCTGATAACTACCGTGGCAACTATCTATCTGCTCTACCTGTAAAATAAAGACGCATGAAAATTCTGAAACTCATACTCAAGATATTAGGAGTTCTCATCGCCCTCTTCCTCACCCTCGCCGGGGGCGCATGGTTTGCACTCAACTCGAAAAGTGTGCAAAACAGAATCATACAGGAAGCCACACAAGTGCTGACAGAAAAACTGCAGACGAAAGTGGAGATAGACAGCGTGCACATCAGTTTCCTCGACGCCGACCTGCATTTCTACGGAATGAGAATCGACGACCGCCAACAACGGAGAATGCTCGGAATGGAAAGAGTGGACGTGGACATGGAGCTGATACCACTGCTCTACAGAAAAATAAACCTCAACGAGGCGAGGTTTGCAGGTATGAGAGCACACCTCACGAATGACACCATCAACGGGGCAAACTATCAGTTTGTGCTCGACGCATTCAAAAAAGACACCACAAAAATAAAAAAACAGGAAAACGACACCATAAAGAAAAAGAAATTTGAACTCAACCTCGGCAACATCACTATCGAAGACGCGGAACTGACATACAACCAATACCAAGGGACACTAAAAAACCTAAGGATTAAAGGCAGAAGACCAGGAAAAAGAAAAATCTCCGTGGAAGAGATAGACGCAAAATGGAACTCCATGTCGAAAAACGGCGAAGTGAGCAACCATGCGACGATCAGAATGCTTAGTCTGCAAGAGAATGGGGACGAGAAAATAATAACCACGCACTCGCTGAAATTCGCCAACGACAACCATAAGCCGAGAAAGAACGCCGGAAAACCCAAAAAGGGATTTTTCGACGCACAGCACTTGGATATCACAGCACAAGTGAAGGCGAAGCTCAGACAACAGGGCAAAGACACTATTATAGTGGACATAGACGAGTGCAAGGCGTTTGACGAAAAAACGGGCATCGACATAAGAAAATTGAAATGCAACGTGGAGATAATAAACAAGGAAAAAGCCCGGATAAAAAACTTCGAGGTGCAACAAGGAGAACTGACGACACTGAAATTCAACAACGCCTTAGTGAACCTGCCAAGCAAAAAAGCAGGGAGGAAACTGGCCTTCCAAACCTCCACAGTAACAGGACAAACCCAGCTCAAAGACATCTCAAGAGCCTTCGCACCGGTATTGCAAAACTTCACCACCACAATAAACGTGCAGACGGTGTTTAGCGGAAACGAAAATATACTCGTGTTTAAAAACTGCATCGTTGGCACACCAGACAAACAACTGAACATAACCGCCAACGGCAACATCAAAGGGCTGAAAAACAGCAAAGCACTCGACGTGCATTTCAACGTCGGAAGCATGTATGCAAGCGTGACCATGGTGCAAAACATAATAAACCAGTTCCCGCTGAAGAGGAAATTTATGATGAAACAACTCAATGCCCTCGCGTACATTAAATATATAGGCGACTTCCACGTGATTTGGAAAAAAGAATTGTTTAATGGAAATCTAAACACTAAAGCGGGCAACGTGGCTTTCAACCTCACTATCGACAACCTGAGCAAATATCTCTACGGACGCATAAACACCAAAGACTTCCTGCTCGGCAAGGTCTTCGACATACCCGACATCGGAAGAATTGTTTGCTCCGCCGATTTCAAATTCGATATCTCAAGCCAAAGAACGGCTGCCATAAGAAACGGGAAAAAAGGAAAACTGCCCATCGGCTCCGTGGATGCGAAAATCGACGAGGTAAGCTACAAAAAAGTGTTTGTCAGAGACATCACCGGACAAATAGAAAGCGACGGGCAGGTGGCAAACGGCAGCGTAATGCAAAAGAATATGTTTGTTGACCTCCTCTGCGACTTCACTTTCGACAATGCCGACGAAATGAGAAAAATGAAAATCAAGCCAAACTTGAAAATGCACAAAAAATATGTGGGAGAGGACAAACTGAAAAGAAGAGAAGAGAAAAAAAGACAAAAAGAACTGAAGAAACAACAGAAAGCGGCGGAAAAAGAGGCAAAAGCTAAGGAAAAGGCCGCTGAGAAAGAGGCAAAAGCTAAGGAAAAGGCGGAAAAGAAAGCCGCTAAAGAAGCAAAAGAGGCTGCTAAGCAAAAGGAAGCAGCCTTGTAATTGTCAACTCTTAATTGTCAGCCCTTAATTGTCATTTGTAATTTTCGGCAATAAACTGGTCGAGCTCCACCAAACCCTTGTCGGTGCACAAACCACGGAAATACACCAAGATGGTATTCTTGAAAATATCCGTCATCGGGTATTTCAGATATAAATCACCATGGAAGATGCCACCGCTGCGGTTCAAAAACACATCGATCATCAGTTCATAGTCGATATCGTCGCGGAAATAACCCTCGGCCACGGCAAGGCGGAACACCTCAAGCACATTATTACGGTGCATAGCGCGTTGCGACTCCATGTGGGCGGCAGCACGGGAAAAACGGGGCGTGTCAACATAAAACAGAGGATTCGTAGTGCGGAAATTCTGAAGCTGCATACGGAAGCTCTCCAAAATAAGGTGCATCACGTTGCCCTCATCGTAAAGAACCTTCAACTGTTTGTTGGTAATCTCGCTGACATAGTCCAACACCGAAATCAACAATTCCTCCTTGTCGGAAAACAACTCATAAAGAGTGCGCTTACTGCACGACACGCTGTCGGCTATGTCGTCCATCTTCACACTACGGATGCCGTTAGTGCGAAACAACTGTGAAGCAGCTACGATAATCTGCTCGCGCAACACCTCACGATACTTCGTAGATTCAACAATTTTATGCATATTAATTCATTTACGCTGCAAAGATAACAAAAAAATGTTATAATAGCATCATTGTTCAAAAAAATTTAGCGATTATCAAAGTTTTTTTACTAACTTTGCAGCGGCAAAGCCGCTAAGTGAGAGGTGGCTCGGCGAGCCGATGCAATATAGAGCCCTCCGGCAGGAGCTGCCCCGACTGGGTCGGGTTTGTCTTAAAGAAAAAACTCTCCGGCAGGAGCTGCCCCGACTGGGTCGGGGTTGTCTTAAAGTTATTTTATTCGGGATTAACAAATTAATTGAGAAAGATATGGCAAAGATTACAAAAGAAAAGGCTCTCGCCTACCACCAGCAAGGAGGCAGACCAGGAAAGATTGAAGTAGTGCCCACAAAGCCCTACAGAACACAAACAGACTTAAGTTTGGCATACTCACCAGGAGTGGCCTTCCCATGTTTGGAAATACAGCAAAACCCCATCGACGCATACAAATACACTGACAAGGGCAACCTCGTGGCAGTGATCAGCAACGGCACGGCTGTGCTCGGCCTCGGCGACATCGGAGCCATGAGCGGCAAACCCGTGATGGAGGGAAAAGGACTGCTCTTCAAAATCTACGGAGGCATCGACGTCTTCGATATCGAGGTGAACGAGAAAGACCCGGAGAAATTCTGCGAGGCAGTGGAGAAAATAGCACCCACATTCGGAGGCATCAATCTTGAGGACATCAAAGCCCCGGAATGCTTCTACATTGAGGAGAGGCTGAAGAAGACCCTCGACATCCCCGTGATGCACGACGACCAGCACGGCACTGCCATCATCTCCGCGGCAGGACTGAAAAACGCACTCGAGGTGGCAGGGAAGAAAATAGACGAGATAAAACTCGTGGTCAACGGAGCCGGAGCTGCAGCCATCAGCTGCACCAAACTCTATTGCGCACTCGGAGTGAAGAAAGAGAACGTGGTTATGCTCGACAGTAAAGGTGTGATCACCGCCGACAGACCTAACCTCACAGAGCAGAAAAAACAATTCGCCACCACACGCACAGACATACACACTCTCGAAGAGGCCATCAAAGGCGCTGACGTCTTCCTCGGACTATCAAAAGGCAACGTGCTCACACAAGACATGATACGCTCGATGGCAGAGAACCCGATAGTCTTCGCACTCGCCAACCCCGTGCCGGAAATATCATACGAAGACGCCATGGCAAGCCGGCCCGACGTGCTCATGAGCACAGGAAGAAGCGACTATCCCAACCAAATAAATAATGTGATTGGATTCCCCTATATCTTCAGAGGCGCCCTCGACGTGCATGCGAAAGCAATAAACGAAGAGATGAAGCTCGCCGCGGTGAACGCCATCGCCGACCTCGCAAAACAGCCCGTGCCTGACGTGGTCAACGACGTGTATCACGTGAGCGACCTGCAGTTCGGACCCAAATATTTCATTCCGAAACCCGTGGACCCAAGACTCATCACCGAGGTGAGCGCAGCAGTGGCAAAAGCTGCCATGGACAGCGGAGTGGCACGCTCACCCATCACCGACTGGGATAAATATAAGAAAGGACTCCGCCAGATGCTCGGACTCGAGACAAAACTCACGCAAAAACTCCATGAGACAGCACGCATGCACCCGCAAAGGGTGGTGTTCGCAGAGGGTGAGCACCAGACAATGATGAAAGCGGCTGTGCAGGCAAAGACAGAGGGCATCTGCCAGCCGATACTCTTGGGCAACCCCGACCGCCTGAACCGTATGGCACAGCGTCTGAAACTCAGTCTCGAGGGCATCGACCTCATCGACATGAGGGCCGACCAGGAGCAAGGACGAAGGGCAACATACGCCAAGCACCTCGCAGAGAAGAGACAAAGGGAGGGATACACCTTCCAGGAGGCGTATGATAAAATGTATGAGCGCAACTACTTCGGTATGATGATGGTGGAACTCGGCGATGCCGATGCCTTTATCACCGGTCTTTACACCAAATACTCCAACACCATCAAGGTGGCGAAAGAAGTGATTGGAGTGAGGAAAAACTATAAGACCTTCGGCACCATGCACATCATCAACAGCAAGAGAGGCACCTACTTCCTCGCCGACACGCTGATCAACAGGCACCCCACTGAAGACATTCTCGTGGACGTGGCAAGGCTCAGCGCACACACCACGAAATTCTTCAACGCCGACCCCGTGATAGCTATGGTGAGCTACTCCAACTTCGGCACCGACACCGTTGGCTCACCTTTGGCTGTGCACAACGCAGTGGCGAAAATGCAAGAGCTATACCCCGACCTCCCCATCGACGGAGAGATGCAGGTGAACTTCGCACTCAACAAAGAGCTCAGAGACGATAAATATCCGTTTACAAGACTCAAAGGACTCGATGTCAACACTCTCGTGTTCCCGAATATGAGCAGCGCCAACTCAAGCTACAAACTCCTGCAAGCCATGGCCACCGACGCGGAAATTATCGGACCGATACAGATGGGACTCAACAAAGCCATACACTTCACTGACTTCGAGAGCAGCGTGAGCGATGTGGTGAACATCACCGCCGTGGCCGTCATCGACGCATACGTGGAGAAAATTAAAAGACAAGTGGAAATCTCTGAAGACCTCATCAGCAAGGCCGAGATTGAGCAGAAAATATAAAAAGCGTGAATAAATATGCGATTTAACAGCAAAAACAGGGAAAAGAAAAGAAAAATGAAAGAAAATTATTAAAAAAAAATTGCCATTTGTTTTGTTTTTTCCGATTTTTACTGTAATTTTGCAACCGATTTCGGTAAAAAGATGTCTTTTTGACATAAAAGAGGATATTAATTCACCTTTATAAATTATACAAAAAATGAATGCAGCAAAAGTTATTGAAACTCTCAAACAGAGATTTCCTAACGAGCCGGAGTACATCCAGGCAGTAAGTCAAGTCCTCGCTTCTATCGAGGAAGAGTACAACAAACACCCTGAGTTTGAGAAAGCAAACCTCATCGAGAGACTTTGCATTCCCGACAGACTCGTGCAGTTCCGTGTTACATGGGTTGACGACAAAGGTCAAATCCAAACAAACATGGGATACCGTATTCAGCACAACAATGCTATTGGCCCGTACAAAGGTGGTATCCGTTTCCACTCAAGCGTGAACCTGAGCATCCTGAAGTTCCTCGCTTTCGAGCAGACATTCAAAAACTCACTCACCACACTCCCCATGGGAGGCGCAAAAGGTGGTTCTGACTTCTCACCGAGAGGCAAGAGCAACGCCGAGGTGATGCGTTTCTGCCAGGCATTTATGACTGAGCTCTACCGCCACATCGGTCCCGATGAGGACGTGCCCGCTGGCGACATCGGCGTAGGCGGACGTGAGGTTGGCTATATGTTCGGCATGTACAAAAAACTCACTCACCAGTTCCAGGGCGTGCTCACAGGAAAAGGTCTGGAGTTCGGAGGCTCGCTCATCCGTCCCGAGGCTACAGGTTATGGTACCGTTTACTTCCTCAACAGCATGCTTCAGACACGCAACATCGACATCAAAGGTAAGGTGGTGCTCGTATCAGGTTCTGGTAACGTGGCTCAATATACTTGCGAGAAACTCATCCAGCTCGGCGCAAAACCCGTTACTCTGTCAGACTCCAACGGTTACATCTACGACCCGGACGGCATCGACGCAGAAAAGCTCGCTTACGTTATGGAGCTCAAGAACGTGGAGCGCGGACGCATCAAAGAGTATGCTGAGAAATATGGTTGCAAATATGTGGAGGGCGCAAAACCCTGGTTTGAGAAAGCCGACATCGCTTGTCCTTGCGCAACACAGAACGAGATTAACGAGGAGGCAGCAAAAGCTCTCGTGGCCAACGGCGTGATTGCTGTCAGCGAGGGTGCCAACATGCCTACCACTCCCGAGGCTACCAAGGTGTTCCAGGACGCTAAAATCCTCTACACTCCGGGTAAGGCTTCCAACGCCGGCGGCGTGGCTGTGTCAGGTCTCGAAATGAGCCAGAACAGCGAGAGACTCCACTGGACACGCGAAGAGGTGGACGACTACCTGAAGAGAATCATGGCAGACATCCACGAGAACTGCGTGAAATATGGTACTGAGCCCGACGGTTATATCAACTACGTGAAAGGCGCTAACGTGGCCGGCTTCCTCAAAGTGGCTAAGGCTATGATGGCACAGGGCATCGTTTAATCCCTAAAACTATAAGCTATGCGAATATACAAAATATGCGCATTGGCAATAACTCTTATGCTGTGGGCACTCAATACGAGTGCCCATAGTGTTTTGCGCAATGACATAAGAAGCCTTATGGTTTATACCGACGACGGATGGGACAGAATGCCTGTCATCGACCTCAACTCCGATGAACATATATATATCGAATTCGACCAGATGTCGCACGACTACCACCGCTACACCTATACTATAAACCACTGCGAACCTGACTGGAGCCTGTCGGAGGAAATCTTCGAAAGCGACTACCTCACAGGCATAAACAACAGTCCGATTGACGACTATGAACTGTCGCTGAACACCAACCACATCTACACCCACTACACCCTGGCCCTGCCCAACGAGCAGTGCGCATTCAAGATGAGCGGCAACTATCTGCTCACCATCTATGACGACGATGACGACCGCACGCCATTAATAAAAGCGAGGCTTTATGTGGTGGATAACCTCATGTCGGCGGGCTTCACCGTGGAAACCAACACCGACATCGACATCAACAGAAGTCATC
>Ga0065711_1046039_pt1 | contig 13126 bp, 10 predicted proteins | sample Hoacrofraction12_FD_59098 | JGI IMG/M metagenome (GOLD analysis project Ga0065711, IMG submission 59098) | Hoatzin crop microbial communities from Cojedes, Venezuela - Epithelial fraction 12 v2 (version 2) | ecosystem: Host-associated > Birds > Digestive system > Esophagus > Crop | place... | reverse complement strand
TCACTCTGAGGGTGCCGGAGCACTGGAACAGGCTGCCCAGGGAGGTTGTGGAGTCTCCTTCTCTGGAGATACTCAAGACCTGCCTGGACAAGGTCCTGTGCAGCCTGCTCTAGGTGACCGTGCTTCGGCAGGGGGGTTGGACTAGATGACCCACAGAGGTCCTTTCCAACCTCGAACATTCTGTGATTCTGTGATTCATCTGTGAGAGCATTCATGCATTTTACACAACCTGTTGTTGGTATTTTTAATATTTTCAGTATCTATGATGCTATTTCCATTATTTTTGAAAATGGAAGTGTGGCATTTCATACAGTATGTTTGATAGCAAAGATGGCTTAGTCTGTAATCTATCAACAAGTGTAGACAAAAGACATTGACCTTTAGATAGAAAGCTACAGATCTCCAAGATGCAGTGTTTGATGTATTTAGTACTCCATTGTTAGAATCTCCATGTTTTATTTATCCTGATGTATTACCAATAAAGAAGAAGGAATTCCACTAGAAATTGGCTTGAGCTCCTCAAAATACAAATGATTTACTGGTTAATTTAATTGACTCTGGTTTTTGCAATATTTTTAAAACTACCATCCCACTATATTTTCAGCATATATGGACTAAATTCCTAATAAGATGAGTCAATAGTAAATGAATTGTTTCCTGTTTCTGCACATCGTAGATGCAGACGATTTTAGTGACCTTGTGATTTCTTTTGTAGGTTGACAGGCTTGAAGCCAAGGTTGTTGAACCTCTGAAAAGTTACGGGACCATAGTGAAACTTAAAAGGGTAGGTTAAATGTCTGTTTTGTCACAAGGTACATTTTGGTGTTCTGGCCACTCAGTTGAAAACTTCTACTTTGCAGGGGGGAGTGGTTCTTATTTTTCATACTGCAGTAATTAATCTAACTAAATTATATAGTAATACATCTGACTTGAAGCTGTATGTATGTTGGAGGAAAAAGCTTTGATGTGAAGACAAGGATATTCAGATTCTTGGAGCACAAGCACATGCTAAAAAAAGGCATTGTGGATAGTGTGAAACTTCCTGCAGAGTGCAAATTCAGGCTGTTTATAAATAATGTCATTCTTTTATTATTATTACTATTCAGAGTTCCAAAAGGTGAATTACACATGATGCTTTTGGCTCTTAGTCACCTATACACTGCTGTTAACAGCTTTTCTAACTTAGAATTGTATTCCTCATTGAAGTTCATAATGTAGAAGACACTTTTTGAAACTGATAAACAGGTAGTGGCCTGAATCCCTCTCTGTCCTGTAAAGTCATCAGGGTGACCTGAAGATACACAAAAAACTGAGGTCTCTTCGTTCACTGTGTTCTGCAACCGTTTATATAGAAATTTGATATATTCCCACAAAATATCTGTAATTTTTTATCCTTCAAGAGAGATAGCTTGAGCAAGTAAATTTTAATAAGCAGTTATTAGTTTATAGGATGAAAACAGTTCTTTGTAATATTTGTATATTATATATGTATTATATAGGGATTACCTTCATCCTGTAAACACAAATTTTGTAATTGATGTATATATCTGTATCATAATGTACATAAATTGAAAGGTAAAATGATCATTATTTGATGTTATTTTATGTACAAATGTCTTACAGCATGTTCATCATGGTTAATTTGAGTAGATTGTGCCACTGCATCTCAGACTGAAGCATCTTCTTCCTAGTAACTAGTGATAGGACGAGAGGCAATGGCCTCAAGTTGCGTCAGGGGAGGTTTACATTGGATATCATGAAAAATTTCGTTACTGAAAGAGTGGTCAGGCATTGGAACAGGCTGCCCAGGGAAGTGGTGGAGTCACCATCACTGGAGGTGTTCAAAAAAACATGTAGATGTGGCACTTCAGCACATGGTTTAGTTGGCATGGTGGTGGTGGGTTGATGGTTGGACTTGATGATCTTAGAGGTCTTTTTCCAACCTATGATTCTATAATTTTTCGTATGTTTTTGTTCTTGTATCTTTTCAATATGGTGAAGAAGTGGAGTACGGTGTTCAGAACTTACTGCACAGCTATCTCACTTGGTTGTCAAAGAAACAATTATGAAGGACATGCATCCTGCACTGGAGTGGTACTACACCTGGTAGTCCTTAGCAGACTTGTAGACCATAGAGCCTGTATCCAAGAATTTGGTATCTTAATAGTCACTCTGAAACCCAGTTTGTGAGACCTGGAACTAACTTGAGGGTGGCAGACAAGTTTCATGTGTTCGTTTCCGCAGAGTTGCTGAGGAGACATAGAGCACTGCAGCAGTGCTTGGGGCTTCCAAAGCATTCAAGATACTGTCCTGAGGTGCATTGCCACTGATAGCCAGGAGATGCTGAGAACAGCATGAACTGAAGCCAGGTCATCCCTTGCAACAGTGAATGGCATGTCCTGTTGTCTTTGCCACTGATAATGCCAGAAAGCATTACATAATGTTTATCTTAGCTACAGTGAGGAGTACAAGAGCATTCTTAAACTGTAGATGGGATTATCTATTCTATCAACGTACGTTTGAACTGAGAGAGACTTCAGTAAAGATGTAGGATATTAAATGATTATTCCCCACACACCCACCGCTAAGTACCATAACCATGGTTAAAACTTTAGCTGTCTGGTCTTCATTTGTCATCTCTAAACACTGGGACATTTTTAGTGAAGAAGGAAGTTCTGTCACTCATGTAAAGGTAGCTCACAGTGCTAGCTGTAGGACTGCTTTACCTGTAACTCAATTAGCAGATGAAGTAAAACTGGGCAGAATATGTCATTATAGCACTTTCTATAAAGGGGATGTTCTCACTGCTGCTTGTTAGATCTGTTCCAGGGTGTACACAAACTATTTTTTTGCAGTATCTGGAAAGAACTGTTGCTGTTTCTGTCTGGTAAGATGTCAGCGTCCTGTGATACTAAATGCTTTAAAGATACCTGGGTCAATCAGAACAGTGTTGTCCTTAAACTGCTAATGCAATAAAATTGTTCCATTCACAAGTCCTGGTTTACTATGCCGAGTAGCTCTCTGGGGCAGGACTTGGCAGCTTCACTGGAAGCTAGTGTAATATTCTTGTCCTGTAATGCAGCTTCAGTGTAGGATTTTAGCGTTTTCTTTCTGCGTCATTGTTCTATATATCAATCTTCACTTCTCTGCTTTTTGGCAACTTTGTTCCTGGTTCCTTTTCTTCATATAATACAGAACATCATAAAACCAAGGTGATCCACCTGCAGAAGAAAGGACTGGTTTGCTTTAATAACTTCAGTGACTACAGCAGGTAACAGTACAGTGATGCAGATCTGCTGGCTTGTTGTCTGGTGGATGAACTGTAGCTGTACTTCTGTATGGTTTGAAATTAGATGGCTGACCAAAGTTCTTATGTGTGACTTGAATTCATAGTTGAAAGCCAGAGGGACTATGAATAACTTTATATTCTCTGTATCTGTCCGTTATCTCACTGGCTATTCCATTCCATTCCATTCCATTCCATTCCATTCCATTCCATTCCATTTCTCTTCTCCTTGGGTGTAATTAAAGCATGTTTTCCAAAAACGCATCAAATCTTGGTCTGAAGATGCTGGAGAGGAATGTAGGACTGTATGTGGTAGTTAGTGGTTAGTTGATGTTTGTGGTGTTTTGTTTCAAATGAAAGACTTCACCTAATCTTTGGGTCTTGTATGTTCCACTGAGATTAAAGAACTCTGGGATGCTCTGTTTTTCTTCTGAATGAAGGTATTTAGAAGCTAGTAAGCACCATTTTTCATTCCTTTCAGTTAGCTAAAAATGTAGACCTTAATTCTTTCACCATAATGGCATTTTCCCCAGATTTTGAATATTTTTAAAATATTTTTTTTCTGCACCCTTTTCAGTTTTTCAACATCCTTGACAAAATACATATGTAACTGTGCCCTTATCTTTGTACATCCAATACTTGTATATAGCTCCACCACTACAGGTACAGTAGCACCAAACCTTTGTCAGGCTTTGGCCAGCACAGAGAAGTACGATGGGTGTTGTTGCCACAGAGAACAGAGGTAGACAAGGGAACAGTGCAGTCCCTGTAAGCATTTCCAAAGTCACTATGTGCTAGGAAGAAAATACTGAATTTTATTATGGTAACTTTTGGGGTTTCATGACGTTCTCAAGTATACTTTGCACGAAAGTCAGGACCCTTTCAGCCACAGCGTTAAATCGGACTATTTTAAATGGGCCTAGTGCTGTTAACAGGGTGGAGTCATTAAATAACACTAAATAAGCAGCTGTGACCATTAGATACAAAACTGCTTTGTTCTATGGCAAAAATAAATGTTTTTCTATTCTCTTTCTCTACTTTTAATTTAAAATTTAAAATGTAAAGCATTAGAAAGTTTTTTCTATTACTGCTTTTTCTTGCAGCTGCATGGTTTTCATAAAGGAGAAGGCTCTTTCCAGCAGTCTTTCAGATGGCCTTAAAGGTGGTGTAAACTCTTTTTTGAACAAACAGCAGCATGGGCTAGAAATGCAGTTTTTATTATCAGAAACCAGCTGTGTGTCCCTAAAAATGAAGCAAAATGACAGTCATATATCCACAGACATACAAACAGACAGTAAGGATAGAAACAAGGAAGAAACTGCATGTTTTGCTCCTGGCCTTATGTACAGACTCGTTGAAAACAAGAGCTCTCTGAACCTTGGCACGCTTATGCTTGTCCTTGACTGGTAATCTGATCACAGGATCACAGAACTTTGGAAGAGACGCATTCTTGGTTGCCTGCCTTTCTGGGTGAAGGAAACCTACAGCCATGTTGAAATTCTGAAATCCAGGGAAAGAGCACAGACAACTTCCCCAGATGACAGTTTTTAATAGCTTTAATCCACTCTGTTCTGGAGTGGTAGATAAATGGGAACTGCTCTTTTTAGAGGAAATGATGGTTTGAAATGCATGCCCAACTCCTGCTTCAGATTTCGTTACGCTGATTCCTTTGGGCTGTATTTGTGCTCATTCTAAGGTACTGCTCCTTTACATTGCAGCCATCAAAATTAATGTCATTTCCCATACCAGGGTCAATGGAGTGATAAATATCTGACTTACAGTTTTAGATTCCATGTATGCCAAACTATTTGCAAAATACAGTTTCATAGCATGAACAAGCATTTTAGAGTGGTATGTAAACATATTGCCATGGTATGACAACAAATTGTCACAGATGTTCCTAAAATGCATCCTACTTCTCCTTTGGAAATGACGAGCAAAAATATTTATCAACAGTTTCTGCCTTTTCTAGATCAGTGAGTTTCATGTTCTCCAGCTACATGATTACTAGGATGTATTTTGTTCCAAATATATTTAAACACCTTAACTGCATATATAAATATATGAATATTAATATATAAATATGCAGTTTAACCCCTTCAGCCATAGATTTTCTATGGCACCTTAAGCTCTGTGTAGCAGTTTTGTTCTTCATAACTTCTGATTGGTACTGACTGCTGCCTTTTTGGGTTTTCTTTCTTACTGATTTCTTTGATGATGCTTTCTAGTTCAAATGCCACCTTTATTCCATTGCTAAGTCCAGAATGGGCCTGTCTTCTTACTGCTTTGGAGATCTCAGCTTTTGACCATCTGCTATACCTTTCATGAAAAGCCGTAAATATCTTTTTCCCCCACATGTTAAATTATAGTGTGTGCTACAGAGGCTTGGGCAAGGTGCTAAACTCTCTTAGTCCGCATTGACTACTTCCTCAGGGGATCATTTAAAAGGATAAACTCAGTAAAATCTGGTTTTGTTTAAAGCAGTTTTGTTCGTATTTTCTAGGCAATGCATGTATGAAGAGAAGGGCATTTTCTGTTACCCTAAACCTATTATCCTAGATCTATTTCAGACATGTCTAAAACATTTTATTTCCAGGATGATCTTAAAGCAACTTTAACAGCAAAGAACCGAGAAGCCAAGCAATTATCTCAACTGGAAAAGACACGTCAGCGGAATCCATCAGATCGACACATTATTGTATCCTGTATTTCCAGTGGCTATAAGAAATATTTTTAGAATTTCTCAGGAATTAAACTATTGTATTTAGAAAGTAGTAAGAGAAAAATGTGCTTTAGAGGGACTGTTGCCTATGTTGATATTGAATCTTTTCTTAAACTTGGTGATGAGTTACAGCTTATAATAGCTGCTTTGTTACTCACTCCCTTTTTGATTGAAAAGAAACTACAAAGTATTTGGTATTCAACCAGACTACTCTTCCTTTCAAAAGACCAGTGACCCTCCCCCGTATACTGTTCTGTAGCACAGAGGGAAAAATTAAGCCTCCGCAGAATTTCCATTAAAATCTCAATGAAGTTTTAAATTCTGAAGCAATCAGAATCTAGGAAATGCCAAAAAAAAAAAAAAAAAAGGTGATCAAGGCAATCCTGCTTCAGTCCCTTTATGCCTATGTATTATAATACAGCATTTAAGTTCATTATGACATGCTGTTTATTTTTTCTTACACTTTAGCATTGCACTCAGGAGTGAAGCAGACCAACCTATTCTTTGTTGGGATTTCATCAACTTTATTTCAGAAATTAGGATCTTTCTAGTGACTGTGGCATGGGATTGCAGAAAGAGTGAAAAAAAATGTGCTGGTCAAATGCCACCCAGGAGAATTACGTTTTATTTTTGTCTCTGCCAAAGAATTCCCATTTAATATTAATCAAATCAGTTAAATCAAGTGATGGCTAATTAGAGTTCCTCACGTATCCATACGGATGTCAGCCATAGGGTTAGAACTTGAGCTGTGATGCAGAGTTCTTTTGCATTAGAATTGAGGGAATAAATTATAATAGTAAGGTATTCTCCCCAAAGGGAGACTGGTCCCATTATTCTCCCTGCTGCACTAATTCCCAGTTGATTTCATGGGTATATGGCTGGCACCTAGCTTGCTGCTTCTTGTGTCTTTGCTAAGCTACTCCCAAATATCCTTCTGTGGCCTAGCTTCTTGTAACACCTGTGTTTTCTATACTTAAGGCTTTGCCTGAAGAGTTATTGAATCTCAGTACATTCTGGTTTTGCATATGGGCAAAGGCACCAAACACTACATATTTGCATTTTAAAGTGATCAGCACAAAATGCTTAAAAAGTATTGGGAGCATTTTTTAAAATCCAATTTTTTTTTTTTTTCCCCTGAAATGGGCTACTTGGGTTGTCTGATGATTTTATATACATATACACATATATAAATATATATATGTAAAAAATAAATAAATATCCAATCCCTCAGTCTAAGACAAATAGCTGTCCTGAAATATTTTGGCCTGGATACTTGAATTCTAGCAAAGCTGTAGCAAATGCTAAGTAATGTCCTACAGCAGGAAGTTTCAGACAGCGTAATAGTACCCTCCAAGTATACAGAAGTTTTGAAATATCTGACGTAAATACTTCACAATATATTAAAAGTCAAAGTGAAAACAGATACTTTTATGAATAACAATTGCTATTTTGCCATTTTTTCCTTTACTAATATTTCCAGTCACAGGTGAGTGTTTTAGAAGACAAAACATCAAACCGCTGTTCTGCAAACTACGCAGGTTCTGCAAGTTTAGACATTTCACTCTGCAACAAACAAAATTCCTTTCCCAAAGTATCTGTGCACAAAATGTAGCCAGTCTGCTTAAGATTAATCAGGAAGATATATCTGATTATGATAGAAGTAACATACTGTATTTGCATGTGTAATGCCTGCTTGTGCATTACAGCTGCCTTCATTTACAGAGAGTGACTGACTAATAATTGAGAATACACAAAATGTCTTTTCTTACTCTGTTTCCCTCCTGTGTTTTGGGCAAAATCAAGAAAGGGAGATGAACACGTGACCTTATGTACTACTAAAGATCACTACCAATTTTGTTTCCCCAGTAATGGCAGAATTGTTTATATGACTTTAAACCATTTTTGTAAGGAGATTGTTTCAAACTGTACTATAAGGCTACCAGATTTTAATCAAAGAAAAATAAGTGACAGAGCATGCCTTATGCATTAGTTTTCCATATACGTGTAACACTAAAAACTAGATCATGGGAATTGGGCCTGTGGTGTCTATTTCCATTAAAAAAAAAAAAAATCATTTCTAAGTCACAGTGTTGTAGAAATGGGAAGAATCCTATGTCGTGATCATAGGATACAATTACTTGATCCATATACTATTTCCAAATCCAGGACAGAATAGATTCCTGATGATACTCTCTGACGGAGCCTGTAAGTAAATACAGTCTTGACTAGCCTATGATGTTTGACCAGTAATGTGTGGAAAACAAGTTTAGGCTCAGATTTTGCAGTCTTCAAGTGCAAGCTCTTAAATCTTCACATCATTATTTTGTAATAGTACATAGTCCTCAGACTTTGCTTAACCTGAATAGCTTCAGTATTTTATTTAAATGGTAGTGTGCATTTTTATACAGTTCATGGTTATATTTAATGAAAATACGTATCTAAAATGCTTTCTGTAGCAACAAAATAAGAAAACTGTGTATTTATGCATTAGGGATTGATTGGTATGTCCCTTTCCCAGTGCTCTGTTGAAGATTTTTTTAATGAAATATTTTAGTAACATACTAAAAATATAAAACACCTGAAATCTTTTGGATCTAAAAATGCCATTAACTCTAGTCTGCTGATTGAGATACTTATGGGAGAAGTGTGGTGGTTCCAGCTGCTACTCTACTGTCTATTTAAATAATTTATAAAAACTTAAAAAGACGAGGTTCAGCAGATGACACTGGAAAAGATTCGTTCTAGACCCGGCAGGTTGATCTGCACTTCAAAATAAAGGGTGATCTCTTCCGCTCATCCACCAGTCTGGCCTGTGCACTCCTGCCCTCTCCTTTACACCAGTGTAAAAAAAAAGTTAACTTTTCTGAAGGGTAAACCCTTGTGCTGGGTTAACTCCCTGAACCCAGTCACTGTGTCATCAGCAGTGTCAGGGCTGGCTCAGTGGAATTAGCAGATGAGTCTAACAGCAGATGGATTGGGGCAGTGGGACTTTCCAGATTGGCTGCAGCTAGTCACTTTTCATGTTTCAGATCAGAGTCGCAATAGTGTGGAAGGCATCTTTATTTGTTTATTAAGCTATAACCAAATTTACAAGTACAGTAACACAGATATGTAATATTTTGAAAACCCAGACTTAAACGTTTTCATGGCAATTAAAGCAAATATCTTTCTATCAAATACAGGACTAATTTCACCTTTGTATTACTTTACCAGGCTGAAAGTGAATTGCAGAGAGCTTCACTGGATGCAACTCGAACAACTCGGCAATTAGAGGAAACTATTGATAACTTTGAGAAACAGAAAATAAAGGACATAAAAGTAAGTGTGCTCAGATTTCAGTCGTTTCATCTTGCCTAATAAAATTACTAGTTACTCTTTGGCAAGATTAGCAATATTTAGTATTAACTTAAGCCTACATAAATACAAATCTTGTGGCATTCACGATTCATAATCCAAATATCATGAACTTTGCAATTAAAAATCAGCTCATTATTCTTACAGTTTATTGAATTCAGAATTTTCCTGTATCAGATCGTTTGGCATCCGCACCTTCCAACAGTTGCTGTATTCTACTTCACTGGTAGCTGCATTTGTTAGTGGAATGATGTATGTGGATTAATATCAGCAAATTAACAGAAATAGTGATAAGTAAACAATATATTTACCCATGCTGAAATTTGTGTAGATTACTGCAGTTTAAAAGTTTTACTGATGCAAAAAGCACCAAATGTTCAGTGACTGCAAGTAATCAAAGCTTTCATTTCTCTCTTAATTTCAATCATTAAGTGGCTTAAGTCCCAAAGACTACAGTGACTGAAAAACACATTATGTGATCTCAAATTTAATTATAAAATTGCTGAAGTGAGATACTTTTTTTTTATTGGGGGTGGGGGGACAGGACCAAACAGACTAAATCAGAAAGAATGAAAGATGGTTGAAAAATCCAACCACACCGACCAGTACTTGATGTTAGAGTAATATGAAAAAGATTGTGAGTTCTGAATATGTCATCATTAAGTGGAGTTTTATATCTAATAATATTTTATTATATAAAATACTTAATTATCTGTAATCTAGATATGTGTAGAATTTACAGATGATTTATTCCCAGCCTGTTAAAAAAGATTGCCATTGGTAAAGCAAAAACTCACTGACTACATCTTGCAAATACATATCGGGGAGTATCAAGTGAGTTTTTAGTGTCACACTTTATTTATTCCTAACGAGTCTCCTCTTCAATTTTAAGAGTATACTTAGGCAGTTGTCATTTCATACTGAATTCTAAGTGACAGCCCAGCCAGCATTTATGTTTAATTTCTAAAATTCAGGTCTGATTACTTAAAAGTACTAGGTGTTGTGCAGTTACTTGTATCATGTAAATGCCAAGTACAGAGTTCAGTAATTTCTTGTATTTGAAGTGGAAATATACTTTACTGCAGTAAGAAAACGTCTGTCTTCATTTGCTTTTAGAACGTATTTTCTGAATTTATAACTATTGAAATGTTATTCCATGGGAAAGCTTTAGAGATATATACTGCTGCCTACCAAAATATCCAAAATATTGATGAAAACGAAGATTTAGAGGTAAGAGGATTAAGATTTGCTTTTCAATTGACTTACTACATAAAAACAGTTTTCACACTTCGGGGCTAGACATGTCCCAGGCAGAAAATGCAGCACAGGTTTAAGGTTCCCAGAACAAACTTCTTATGCATAACAAGCCCTTTTCTGCACTTCTCGAGCAAGAGCGTGCAGGTTTATAAACTCAAGAGATTTTTAAACCAGAGAAGAACAGCACTGGCAATCTAATCTTTCCCACAAAATACAGATAAGAGACTTTACCTCAATTAACTGCCACTCCAAACTCAGCTAATCTTAGTTCTTAAAGAACACCTCTGCAGTGAATCTCACTGTAAAGATGCACAGTAAGGAAAAATCTTACCCTACTCTGATAAGATGTTCTAATAACTAATTACTTCATTAAAAATCTCACTCTTCTGAGTTTTGTTTACTGTCCTAGAGTTGAGACATTTGTTACCAAAATGCTTCTTTTTGCCTTGTGGCAGTTACAGCTTCCTTTTAAGTCACCCTTTCTGTTCTCTTTGAGTTACAGTGTCTCTTTCCCGAGTCATGTTTTTCAGTCCCGTATTCAGTCTTGCAGTTCTTCTGTATGTTGGGCCTCTAAACTTACTATCATCGAAATGTATATATGTGTTCAGCTTGTCAAGAAAGCTGAATCAGCCTTTTTTCTGTAAATCTTATCAATCAGTCCTAATTTTATTTTTTCCATGACATAGCTGAGGAACAAAGATGGCAGTATTCAGTTAGCACAAGACATATAAAACCGTGATTCTTCAGTGATAGTCACATTTGAGACTACTTGGTATTTTTACTTCATTTAAACTACACCATGGCAATTTTGTACTAGTCTAGTTTCACAATTAAAATATCACGTGGTACAAATTCAAAAATACCCTTTAAGTCAATACTTTATCTTTCACAACCAAATTTCTATTCTCATTTCCATCTTCCTTTATTAATAGTCTTGCACAAATAGCTTTATTATTTTTAGTATCAGGCTGTTAGTCTTGTAATTTACTCTTTCTGGCTATTGGAATGAACTTGCAAATATAACGGGTATTACAGTCTCCTCTGTATTTTAAGGGGTTTTCCCAAATTTTTCTTGAGCTGCACATCTCTTGACATTTCAGGTAAGATTTCTCTGATACAGCTGTGACTGGCAGCAAGGATTTGTTTGTGAAGAGGCCGAGTTCATCTCTCCAGGAATTGGAGAGCCTGAAGGAAGTTGCCAGGGTTCATACCTGTAGGTTAGCTTGAAACTCAGCTCTGTATGTTGGTGGGAAACCACTGCAGTTTTCCACTTGTAAATCCCCTCAGATCTCTGAAGAATGTTTACTTTGACCACGTAAGTGTGTTGCTATGTCTCAGGTTGAGCAAGGATATTGTTTCAGCTAAAGTGATCAATCCAAACTACAGCTCATGTATATCATATGTATATCACATGTGTATCATATGTAGTATATAGAGCAGGTTTAATTGTCCAATGCTGCATTTTTGTCAGCTTCAGTCTTGGTGATTGTTGGCTTGCAAGCTGTATCGTGGCACTCAAATCACAGCTTTCTTCATCTGAACAGGTTTTTCGGAGCTCGCTTTATCCACCAGACTATCAATCTCGCTTAGACATAGTTCGTGCAAATTCAAAGTCCCCCCTGCAAAGAACTGGCTCCCTAAAATCTTCATTGAGGACAATACCGGTAAGAAAGAAAAATTAAATACTAGATCACTGTATTAAAAAAATGTCTTAAAGTAGAGCCTTAGCTAATGTACGTGTACATGAATCCACTGTCTTTACTCAGTTCAGGACAGTTACAAAGGTGAAGAGACTTCCAGGGGCACAAAGATCATACTAAGCTTTTAATAATGCAGCTTCTAAATATCATTTTTAATTGCGGAAAAACCAAAATCAGCCTTTAAAGCTGCATTGTTTACTTTTGAAAAATGACATTTCCACCGATACTATTTCTTTGATCAACAAACTGTGGCATCTTGCACAAAAAAAGATCTAGGAGCTTATTTGAAACAGAAGTGACATTCCTTATATAACACTTGCACATTCTTAGTCTCAGTAGCCAGATCCTAGAGCACGGATTCTCTACCAATTCTAACTCAAACTACTGGTACCTCCTAGCAGCACAGCAAACCCATGACCAACAGACAGCATCACAGAATGGTAGGGGTTGGAAGGGGCCTCTGTGGGTCATCTAGTCCAACCCTCCTGCCGAAGCAGTGTAGAGGACCTTGTCCAGGCCGGTCTTGAGTATCTCCAGAGAAGGAGACTCCACAACCTCCCTGGGCAGCCTGTTCCAGTGCTCCGGCACCCTCAGAGGGAAGAAGTTCTTCCTCGTGTTCAGGTGGAACTTCCTGTGCTTCAGTTTGTGCCCATTGCCCCTTGTCCTGTCGCTGGGCACTACTGAAAAGAGCTTGGCCCCATCCTCCTGACCCCCACCCTTCAGATATTTGTAAGTATAATATTAGGTCCCCTCGCAGCCTTCTCTTCTTCAGGCTGAACAAGCCCAGCTCCCTCAGCCTCTCCTCAT
>Ga0065711_1046041_pt1 | contig 13127 bp, 6 predicted proteins | sample Hoacrofraction12_FD_59098 | JGI IMG/M metagenome (GOLD analysis project Ga0065711, IMG submission 59098) | Hoatzin crop microbial communities from Cojedes, Venezuela - Epithelial fraction 12 v2 (version 2) | ecosystem: Host-associated > Birds > Digestive system > Esophagus > Crop | place... | reverse complement strand
TTTTTTTTTTTTTTTTTTTTTTCCAGTTCCCAATTGTATTTATTTGAAAAAGATAAGGCAACTTTGTTATCCTCTGATTTTGCCATACAAGCAAAGCAGGTCATTGCCTTGGGAAAAATACAGGAAGAATTGAATCTTCTATAATTATATTGGGGATTTCTGAGGGAGAGCAAAGGGACTCCTGTTTGTGGAGGTGGCAATGCCTTAAATTCAGCTCTGGACAGACAAGCTTGTTCAGGATCACAGGATCAGTTTCTGTCCCCTGAAATGTGTAAGACCGATAACAGAGGCCCCTTTATAAGAAGTGGTGGCATTACAATGAAACAGGGTATCTTACACATTGCTATAGTAGTGATAAAAAGAAATGCTTGAATTTGAGCTTTTGCTTAAAGCTTTTGTTGATGCTTTATACACAAATTTTAGTGGGTTTTTTTATTTTTGTTTTTTGTTAAAAATACGAGACACATACAGGCATCTGAACCATCAAAGAGATGACCTCCTAATCTTGTAGCCTGCTCTACCCTAGTGCAATTTGTGGACTTTAAGGAAGCCATCCTTGAAGCAGGGATTGCATTCGTTGTGATCCGCTATTACAGACAGTGATCCAGTATATTTAAAGCACGCTCTAAAAAACAGTTTGGAAAAAACAGGTCACGGAGTTCATGTCTCTGCTGTCATCAGGCCAACTGTTGTGCCTCAGATGGGAGATACAGAGCTGTGACTTTAATCTAGGCAGGGTAGCCCTAATCACTGGTATATTTAGACGGTCACATTATCAGCTGCAAGGTGGACCTGATTGCTGCTAAGAGCCCAGATCCTCTGTTGCACCAGAGCTCTGCCTGGTGTAGCTGTCACAGGCAGGCAGCAAAAAGATTCTGATGTGACTGACGTCCATCTGTGCTGGCTCTCCACAGCGAGCCCCACACTTGGAGCTCACTCCTACCACCACAGCGACACACTCACAGCATGTAAACAGCCTGACGCACACCATCCTTATCAAGGACCACATAACCAATGTGGTCCATTCACTAATGTGCGCCCAGACCACGGGACCAGACTAGTGGTGGGCAGTCTGAAGTGAACCCCCAGAAGCTGTATATCGTGGTTTTCAGCACCAGAAGTTTCACTCCGTAGATTTGCCTCTCTTGGGCCACATGGGCATGGCAACTTCGCGGCCTTGTCAACAGGGCCATGAGCTGTATTTCAGGGTGAGGTAACAGGCTAAAGGAGTGCTAACGAGGGGTTAAACGGGAATCATACAAGAACAAAAAGACTCTATTGTCCTGCCTTGTCCTTCTGTGCATGTCTGTGGATGCAGCCTGTACTATCCAAACCCTCTCCAGCTCTCCCAGAGGCAGCGGGCTGGGTTGTGTTGGTCATTAGCCCAGTGTCCCCTCATCTCCGGGGGGAGCCAAGCAGAGAGGATATGGGACAGCCTGCACAAGTCGGGAGGAGGAAAGGGCTGACTTTTTTTTTCTTCTCCTTTCATAAAAGGCTTTGCTAAGTGGAGGTAAAAACAATTATCCATCTTTTATGAGCTCTGGGACCTACAAATACCTAAATAAATTTGAAATACTTCACTACTTGCAGTTACACATTGTCTTTCCTTTCTGTCCTAGAAAGTTGAAGAGTGTTTACATTTTTTTTTTTTTCAGGAGGCATCCTTGGTTCTCTTCAAAGTATTACCTCTGCATATGAAACTGAAGGTAGAAATGCATTTATTCCTCTTATGGAGTAGGACTTGTGTTAATAGAATGGTCACAATTTAACTGTAAAACTTTCAAGTCCACTAACTGAATACATTTTTAGCAGGGTCTGTTGTGATAGGACAAGGGGTGATGGTTTTAAACTAAAAGAGCGTAGATTCAGACTAGATATAAGGAAGAAATTTTTTTGCAATAAGGGTGATAAAATACTGGAACATGTTGCCCAGAGAGGTGATAGATAGCCCCTACCTGGAAACATTCAAGGTCAGGTTGGATGGGGCTCTGAGCAACGTGATCGAGCTGAAGATGTTCCTGCTCATTGCAGGGGGGTTGGACTAAATGACCTTTAAAGGTCCCTTCCAACGCAAACTATTATATGATTCTATGATTCCATGATTTTCAAACTTTTTTAGAATTTAGTTCTCTGTTTGCATCTAAATTGCAAACGACTTGCTGAGGAAAGTGTCCGTTGAACTGTGTTTTATCTGTGCCATAATCCATGGGGTAATCTACTGGTTTTAAAATTTAACATTTCTTGTTTTTTGTAATGAAATATGCCATTCAAAACTTTAACTATTATGGCATCAATTTCAAAAATTGGTTTTGATTCTTTTAGTATTCATTGAGGGATTCAAACAATTTAAATTAGCAAAGGGATCACATTCATTGCTGTTTGTGTTGCTTGATTCACAAGGGAGAAACAGTTCATTCAACCATCCTAGAAATAAAAATAATTGCTCTTACAGTAATGTATATGCCTAACTCCCTTTGAAATGACCCTTCAGTATTCCAATAATTTCGATAGCTTTTAAACCCCTTTGTCATGCACATGGGGTAACCAAAGTTCTCCAGTCCTAGGAGTCAGAGCTACATGCTAAAGGGCTGCTGAGAAGATACAGTTCCTAACAAGGATCCTCTGGACTCTGCCTCTACACAACGCCTGATCTCACACTCTCCTATTGGCAAGAAGGAACTGATCTATTTCCCAACATTTTAATGCTTTGTTAGTTAAGACCGGGAAAAACAACAAGCGTGAATCAGTCAATAGGTCAAAAACAGGTAAAGGAAAAGAAAACTGGCTCGGTAAATTTTAAAGGAAAGCTTTCTAAATCATTCAGCACAGTGCCAAATGTTGTAAAATCATACTCTCTTTCCATAGAAGTCCGCAGCAAAACTCTCCTGACATCAGAAGAAAGCCTGTTGAAGTTGGGAAATGTACGCACCAGCAAACAGCTGACATTAGTGCATAATAATGTGTTGACCTTATGCTTCCAGAACAGAAAAGTATGGATAAACCGGATAGTCACCTTCTTTTCAAGGAGTGTGCGATTGATATATAATCAATGGAGAAGTTAGTAATGATAACTATAAAAATACTTGGAGAGGACTCACAGCAGTTATAAACCAAAAATGTTCCACTGCCTTTGTTTCATTTGCTTCAGAAATGAGCGCATGTAAAATTCTCCTCCACCCTCCATTAAACATCTGCTTGGTCTCCAGTCTTCGGAGTTAATGAGCAACAGTATTGCATTTTTATGTGACCATCCATACCTTTATTTACCACACGTAATTTTTTATGTCTCTGTCTTCACAGGGGAGGGTGTTTACCTTTATCAGGAATAGTAAAACTGGTATTGTCTTTGTTCTAAAATCTCCACTCATGACATAAGCATTTCTGTGGTCAATGGAACTACAGCTGGAGTGGGGAAGGTACAGTAAGTTTCTAGCATTTGCAAACACAGGGTCAAAGTGATTTGAGATTATTAGATTAAAAATTAAACGAGATCCACAGTTATCAAATGCCCTGTGAGGTGGCAAAAGGTGAAATTTCCGTCCGTACCCCAAGAAAATGGTATTCTTCACACCATCAGAGCTCTTTGAGGCACTGAGCGCTCAGAGCTTTGTGTTAGTCTGAGGGTTGTAACTGCTCTTCTCATCAAATCTTGAGCAACTGAAGTTCATCCTTGTTATACTTCTGGCCATTGGCTGAAATATTGAGGTTAAATCAATAAAGCATAACAGTAATATTCGGTTCATCATTCTGACACTGTTGTGTTGAAATCACAGCAGTAGTCTAGCAATTTAAAACATGTACATGAAAAATGCAGGTTTCAATCACTATTTCTTACTGTAGATTCCACTACTTTAATAAAGAAAAAGATGACCAGCCTTCAGGAAATATTAGCTATTACTAAGCCATCTTTACATAAACGAGTGAATTTGCCTTCGATACGAAGTAGGAAATTGCATAACTGACGGCCAGATCATTTCCTTCAGGACTGCAGCAACTGAGGCAACTCTCATGAACGCTCCTGGACATCCCTAGTAAATTTTTTATACTATGATATCAATATAGAAAAACCAAGGGATATGCATCCACACCTGCAAGTAGCTTTGAACAGATCTGGAATTTTCTGAGGGAAAAAAGATTGGCAAAGTTTTTTGTTGGTGGTGGTTTTTGCTTTTTTTTCAATGTGAAACAGAAGTGCTTGGGTGCTGGCAGCACCAGCCACCAACTCTGGCATGGCTCTACTGAAACCATGCTGCCTGGTAGCTGAGAATGAAGCTCTGAGCCGGTGGGAGGAGATGACTCTGCAGGAAATACCCTACAGCTCCAGGGTAACAAAACTGAGTGGAAACAATGAAGGCATGTCTACGTGGAGGAAAGGAATGCGCTGCAGACATACCCTGCCTTGGCCTTGCACATGTTGGTTTCTTGGTATGAAATGGCGCAGTTTCGGGGCCTGAGCTCGCTGCAATGATGTGGCATCAGAGTAGGGCTGAGACAGCTGGTGGGGCTCCACCTGCTTGTGGTGGAGCACAGCACCATGCTCTTCTTCCGCAGGGCAGATGAACATGGCTTCAGCTCTCTCTTCGCCCCAGTTATCCCATACGAATTTCTGCTTGTTCCCTCTGCACTGACTGCTGGCTGAGTTGGGAGGCACAAAAACCCGAGGTGAAGAAAATGTTTCTGCAAAGACATTTTATGCAGATCTTTAAGGGATGCTTTATGTGACCGCTGTATGTCTTATGTAATTTTCTACCAGCAGGCTTTCATGAAGCAGTGAATTTAAAAAAAAATCATGTTTGAAAAAAATCCGAGTCTTTTAAAATAATTTAAAAGTGAATTAAGATGCGGAAAAGAAAAGAAAAAGTTCTGAAACGGTAGGTTTGTCCTCTGCAAGCTCGGGATCTTGTATTAATGCATTGCGTACTTGTGAAGAAAATGGCTTTCTATCTTTGCCTGTATGTTAGATCCTGCTGGAACACTCTGTTCCCTACTCCCAGGAACACTTAATGCCGCTTGAAGCATGTGTACCCGGCGCTCCATGGAAGAATTGAGCGGCTCCTCCCACACAGCCAGGCACATCTCCTTTCTATTGTGTGAGGGGTATCAAGCGGCTTTTTGTCCCTCTGCCTCTGGAAATGCATCAGAGACAAACACAAGGGGGAAAAATGGTCGCTGTTTGAAAGTGGTGTTGGAAGCAGAAGACGAAAAGACTTAAGATCACAAGGCTGTGCCTTTTTGATTCATAAATGCTACGCATCTCTTTTTTTTTTTTTTAATTAAAAAGCTGTCGTAGGCCTGACTGAGACATCTGGTTAATCTAAATCAGAACTAATGGACTAATTTTATTGAGGTGTATATTTCTGCTATCAAGATTTTTGTTTCTGTTTTGGTCTTTTCTGACGTTCTTTAAAAACAATGGAGGAAAAAAATTCTTTTTTAGTGAGATAAAAGTAGGATACCATAGGATACCATCTCAGCTTGTACTTAGGCCCCTCTCCCCCCTTTTCCAGTGTTATCAAGCATGCTCACATAAGATAGTTGTATTAACAGTCAGATAGCTCTTGTGTTCTGTAAAAAAAGTACCATTAAAAACCAGGAGCTTTTTTTTTTTTCTGTTGTAGGAATTGGCAATTTATAGGCAATATAGGACAAAGCAAGTTCCTCAGTTTATGTCCCACCTCTGAGAAAGGAGAAAAAGCATGCGGTGGGAGCTCTGAGATGCAAAGTCTTGGGTTATGTGTCCTAAAATCATGATCCTGTTCATTTGCAATTATATGGATAATCTCATCAAAGTTAGGGAGATTACTCACATGTGTGAATTTAGGAAAGTAAGTTACTGAGTGTTCAGGTTTGTTCATCTCTTCTGAGGGAAGAGTTTGAGTTGTGTGGGGACCAGTCAAACAGATTAATTTGGGGCGTGCAACATGCAATACAGTCCCATTAAAGGGAGGAATGACGACATTTTCAAACAAGCACATTTTAAGTGTTCACACATAAATGTAGTTGAACACCAATATGTACACAGTTACACAACCAAGTAAGAGCTATGTATCTGTGGTATTTTAAGTTTTTTTCCCACCTGATTATATCCAGAAAAACTATCAGTACTCAAATGAAGGTAATATACAGACTCTCAATGTGATGTTCCCTCAGCCTGCCAAATGTGTCCTAGAGAACTAATTATATTAATTTTGTCCTGAGAATTCACAGGCTAAATTTCTGTATGAGACTGATTAAAATGCCTGAGTTAATACCATTGCAAGGAAAAGAAAAAGCTGTAACAGGAGCAGTGCCACGACTACAAATGGTAATGGGAAAAAGAATAAGTTGTGCTAAGTGTTGGCTAGGAAAAATTAAAAAAAAAGGTAAGTGACTGTTTCTACAGCAGTGTATTCATTGCATTGATATGCAGGGTTTAGTTATGTCAGACCATAATGAAAAAATAAAAAAGCAGTGAATCCAAAATCATTTGTCCCCCAAAGCCAGACCCTGCACTGAATGGAACACATGAAGGAGCACCTGATTTACAACCAAAACAATCATGTCCAGCTTTGGCAGAGGTATGTTATGAGTTTGTGAGGCAGGTGTGTATGTCTAGCTACATATTGCACTCACTATTTTACTGTTTTTTCTATCTTAATAAGTGAATAGTGGGCAATCACTTTTGTAATCTGTGCAAGCCTAGCCTAAAATCTCAAGCGATACCACTACAATGTCTCCATGTTTTGTTATTTTGAGGTATATTTGAGACAGGCAGATTCGCTGAAGGTGTGTATCTAATACTTAATAACTGGCCCAAAGAAGTCATCCGTCTGAAAATCTATCTAGCTTCCAAATCACAAACCTAAATAAAGCTGCTTAAGAAGTTTCTATGACATAAGGGGAAAGTAAATGAGAGGTTTTTTTCCTCAGATATTTTAAAGAACCTTTAAAAATCTGTCTAGATTTTTTTTAACTACATCATAAATTAAAGTACACAAGCTGCAAACACTAAGGAAAAATGAATACTTGCAGGACCAACATATTGGTTTCCTAAAATCTTTAGCTATTTTAATGAAATTTGCACCTAAAATCTGCAGACAATCCCAGTTTCTATTCTAACAGTCAGGAAATACTGCTATAAGAGTATCACTAAAATGCAGGGGTCTTGGCGATTACAGTTAGGCTGGTGGACTCTCCACTGCAGGAAGCCCTGCTCTGGAAGCGATACCTTTGTAAAAAGTATGCTCAGATGTGTTTAGATGGATCAGATGTTTTGATGCCCATTCTGTGGACAAACATTATTCAGAAGGCCACATTATAATCCGTAATGATTTTTGCTGTCCTTAACACAGCAGTTGATAGGCTTGTTCTAGATGTAATCCTGTTTTCCTGATGCTGATTTCGTCCTTCCCCAACTACTAGCATAACCACCGGAAGAAACCAACTCTTGGTTATGCTCAGGACACTGCTTGTCATCACCCTGACCCCTGCTGAGGGTGACAACCCTGCTCTGGGCCTTCAAACCTAGAAATCAACCCTTCAAGAACACCAATCGACTTGATGCAGGATTAAACGCGGGACTAAGTGTCAGGCCTTCCCCTCCTTCTTTAAGCTGCCTCAGCATCCTGAAGAATCCCTGAAATGCCCGAGTGGGTGTCAGGATATTCTCCTTGAAGCAGGTTCCCCCGGTTGGGTCCCCTCTGCCTGGCAGGAGGGCGAGGGGGGACCAGCAGCCCCGCGCTGACCGACACAGGCTGTCCTGGCGGGCACCGGTCAGTGCCAGAGCCCACATATAGCCATGATGCACAACGGAGCTTCGGAACATTTTCAGGCCTTCCTCAGGCTGTACTGCAGGCCCAAAAAGAAAGCTCTGGGAAGCAGAGAACTATAAACCTTTTTTATCATCTCTCCCATGCGAGCTGCACCATGAAAAACTACAGGAGCGGTAAAAACCTGGAATTTGAGATGACAACATTTGATCACAGAGTTTGACAACAAATGGTTAAATCATTCTCTTCACTTAAAAGCTCCTTTCACTTTAATACTATTGTTAATAGCTTTCCCATGCAGGATTGCACTGTCAGATTCTTTATCTCATCTATATTAGTCTCTCCTGTTTTATTCATAAGTGCATACAAATGGAAAAATGGATGCGTAATAATGATTATGTATAACTCAGTGTTGTGAGGAGCTCTCTATTGACAAGCTTTCACATCATCTGCTTCTATTGTCTTCTTAAATTTTTGTTGTTACTGGATCCAAACTATGATTGCTTTGTTAAAAACAAGCACCCTGTGCGCTGCAACACCTGCTACTACCCATTTGAAAAAAAAAATCAGCTTTATCATGAAAACAGAATACTGTTTTCTGAATTTACTTTTTATCTATTAAATGTGCATGCTGTCACATGTTGTTTGCTGAAATCAAAGCAACAGCATAGTAAGAGCCTTCTGCTGAATCAGTCCTGGCCAGATTCTGGTTTCTGCCACCTGAGGCTCACGCCACAAGGAATCTCTTCTCTGTAAGCGGTCCCTATGAAATCAGACTCATCCCCCACAGAGCAAATCTTTTTGTGTATGGAGTAAGTGCAGCAGAGTTTGTCATTGTAGCATGTCATGGTTTTCCTGAAATTACTTTTGCAGAACATGCTGTAGTTCTAACCAAGGCTGACAGCTTCCCCTTGCCCCTCCGGGTCTTTCCATCCCCTGCCAAGCTTCCTGCAGTGGCAGAGATGTTTGCTAGACTATTACTGGACTGCAGAATGGGACTCTGGCTTATGGGACTTGTCCCACTTGCTTAAACAGGACTCTGCTTGTGTGAGACGTTTGAGGAATTCATCGCGTGATAGATGAGCCTACAAATGCAGGGTGCACGCACGTGCATGCGTGTGTATGCGTGCATGCATGAGCATGCTGGGGGGGGGATTCCCAATGTGGTCACAAATCAGACTTTTGCCCTTTCTCTGACTCACCAGTCTATCTTATGCTTTCAAAAGCAAGACTTCTCCATTTTGGAAGAATATGCGACTGACTTCTTCACCCCCACACTTTTTCAGGATAAAACACTCATTGCTACAACAGTGTGGTTACTTTCAATGTCGTAATGCTGGGTTGAGATAAAGGCTTACAATCAGAGCTGAAGAGCCCTTATCCCTGCCTCGCTGCAGAGTTCCGCTTTACAAGTGGGCTGGATCCACAAGACATTTCTGAGCCCGGGTCTGAGCTTGAGTTCAAGTCCGAACATGTCTTGTGGCAACACAACATGAATGGCAGCTTGCTCTCAAGGCTTCAGGGAAAAAGAATCAGACCCAAGATACCCCTTGACAGGCACTGAAGGGCACTCACCCTGCAGCGAGGGGGGCTAACCACTTCTGTCTCCGTCTTAACCCAAGTTGCGCAGCCAGAGTCTTTCCAAGCAGGACTCCAGCAGCACCACTGCAGCTTGAGGGGGGCCTGCTTGAAAACTGTACAGAACGAGGTGGGAGCTCACAACCAGGCCATGGGGTCCTGTGGGGAGCAACGTGGAGATGCAGGGCTGGCTACAGACTCACTGGGTTACATCTGCCTCCTGGAAAACCAGCTTAATGTCTCTACAGCTGTAACTGTGTATTCAGAGCAAAGACTGAAGAGAGCTAAAACATTAAGAAATGTTTTATGCACCCCATGGTAAGCTTTCCTCTGCAGAAACAAAAAAAACAGAAGCAACCTCTTGCTACATGCTTTCAAATGCTTGCTAAATGACAAAAATAATGTGGCATTTTAAGAACATCTACCTACACTAAAAATAAACTCTATACATCGAATGGATTGTTGATATATTTTATGTATTGCAAACAGTACTCTTCAGCTAGCAGGTGAGAACACTTACACCAATCTAAGGCACATATACAGCTTTTTGGAAACAAATACCAATTATTTCTCAGCTGTTACTTCTTTGTTAGGTAAATGCCAAACAGTGCAAAACCATAACTAGAACTGACAGTGGAACAGGAAGAGAACAGACCTAATCCTTTTCTGCATTGAAAGGGTTTAAAAATATACAGCACAAAAAGCCTGTAATATCTTCACATTTTCTTGCATTCCCTTTCTGTCAGGAATAATTTCCCAAACAGGAATAAAAAAATCCGTGCTGTATATGTAGTGTATTTACTTTCACAAATAAATATATCTTAATTCAGACTCTAGGACCAGAACAAATTTTTTTAAAAATCAAATAATTCTAATTCTTCTCCTTTGAACTCTTGAATCTTCCCACTTACCATAAAGAACACTCAGTAGCTTCCTTCAGAAAAAGCTGGGAAAAGAGCATGTGGCAATAGTTGCAGGGTGTGTATGTGTGTGTGTGGCACAGATAAAAGTAGTTGTATGTCTATTACTTATTTGCATTATGACAGAACTCACAAAGCGCTAGGCTCTCTCCAAACCAATGGCGAGAAACAGTTCCTGCCAAAACAACATGAAAGAAATGTTGTAAAGGTTGCATTGCATTGCTTAAAAGTTAGGAAATATCAGAAGCTGGGTTGCCAGTACAACCTTAATTCAACCCTTCTGTGCATATTCATTATGATCCAGTCTTTAATTACATGATCACATACTCTTTTTCTTTATTTTCTCTCCCTAGGGCCTCTACTTCATTTAAAGTATCAGATGGGCTGAATAGGCAGTTGTTAAATTTTACGTTTATCTTCTTCCACAGCCTGCCGTTAAGGTATCAGTGAGTATCTTGCACTGTTGACCAGGCAAACCTCCTCCTCTGTGTCTGGAGCTGCAGAGGCAGGAGTAGACAGATGAGAGCTGGGCCAGAGAAAGTAAGAACCACGCCATATATCCCAAAATGTACAAGCGCCAAGGAAGTTCAGAGCAAAATAGTAGATCAGAGAAACACGCTGGCACACTGGCAGGAGCCTAAGGTACAAACCAGCAACAGGTAAGGTACGGCCAGTTTCTCTGTTGTTCTCCACTGAAGTCCTATCAAGGAAAGCTGACTTTCCCTGATCCCGTGAGCTGTATGCCAAAGTCTTCACCATTGCTAAGAGCCTGCACACTTTAAAGGTGAGGATTGTCGGGAGCATTTCACAAGCGGGAAATGGCAGCAGCTCCTTTGCTATCCCACCATAGCACTGAGATCGAGGCGGACTTGACTAGACTGGGAAAACAAGACAGTTCTCTGCATCAGCAGCTCCTGCTACCTTGTTCCCTCCCACAGCTAGGGATGAGGTCCTGCTGGCAGGCATCTCGCAGAGCCTTAACCTCAAAGTTACACTTGAACTGCCTGCTGGCTGCACAGTAAGAACACTGAGGTAGTTCATTCCTCCCTAGTAGACTGGATCTGTATGCATAGCCACTCACCCTTTCCATAGACAAGACCCTCTTTATACATGCTGTAACTGTTTGGAAGCAATAGGAGCAACAGGAACTATCAAAACTTCTTGACTGGTAAAACAGCGTGAATTTATTGACTTTGCAGGAGATTTGATGGAAACCCTTTGATGGACTAGGAAGCTTTTTTTTTAAAAAAAAAAAAAGACAAAAAGGATTAAAAAGTCTCTTTTAGAGTGTGGGATGAGGTCCATGCTGCCACGTTACATTCTTAAAAGTACATTTCAGGGGGATGATTTAAACCTGAAGAGCCTTGCTGCCTGTTAAGTTACTGCTGTAGCAAACGGAGGAGAGCTGTTTGAATCTTGCGCTTTGGGGTGCTCCTACGTAAGACCACTTACCTACTTGGGAGTTCCTAAAATTCCTTCTGAGCATTTGATTCTGGCTGGAACTAAGTAGGAGAGATGAGAAACTGGCCCAGAGAAAGCTCAGGTCCAAGCAAAGGTGGCAAGCATTATACTCTTTTTTGCTGGAGTATTTCCAGTAGTTACTTTGTTGTAATTGCGATGATCTAATGTTGATTTTGCACAGGAGAAGGGATATTGTCCAGTAGGATGATGGAGTTGGTTGTGAACGAGGAGAGATGCATCTGCTGCTTCGAGGTCTGAAAGAGAACAGCGAATTCCAGCCTAAGAACAGAGCAGACACGGCAGCAGCTCTGGATATACCTTACATACGTTGTGGTAGCACTTGAGAAGAAAGGATGGCGGGTACCTGTGGAGCAGCAGGAAGAGGGGGACAGGTTGGCAGCTCCTCCTTCCTCACAGGACAGAGGGACACAAACGTAACAGTCAGAGGTTAGTGGGGGGAAAATAGACCCGACTGTGCTCTAGAAGCCACACCAAGATTTTTAGTATGCAGTAAAGCTGTGAGCTTAAGCTCCCAGGACTATCCTTTGAAGGTGTGTTGCAGATCTCCCTTGTGTATAGAAAGTCAGAGTCCCTTGAGGCTGAGTCTAAGCACCTGAGTGCAGAGAGAAGACCAGCAGCACTGCTCGGGTACATCTCAACACCAAACAAGCAAAGCCAGTGTATTTTCATCTTTTATTTAAATCATTTCATACATGTATTTTTATATATTTCATTACTGAATTATTTTACGGAAAAAGAAATCTCAGGATTTTATTGTGTGTTATCATCGTGCCTTTGACGGCCTAATTTCTGATCTTTGACTGGGAGCATCGCACATGTAAACACCGGGCTGCACCCCCTTTGCAGCTCCGCGCAGGGGCAGGGCGCACACCTTCGCGGAACAACGATCCTTCCGTCAAAGAAGCGACAATTTGCGTTCTTCACAAAGAAAGAAAAACCAAAAAAAACCCCACCAAACACCAAAAAAAAGGACTTTTGCTGCTTCTTTCATCTCCCCTTTGGTTTTGCGGAGACAAACGGCATCGGGGGGCTTTACGCTCTTCCCGGCCATCGCCGAGCACCACACGCCAGTCCCCCCGTCCGCCCGGGGTCTCCCCCGTCCAGGGCAAGGGGCGGCGGCGCTGGGACAGCCCCACGGCCCCGAGGCAGAGCCGGGCGCTGCGCGGAACAGTGGAAGCTGCACTCCCGGGCGGAGGCCCTACCGCCGAGGAGGCTTTGCCCCCGCCCCCCCCGCCGACCACCGTGCGCTCAGCTCCGCGGGCGCCCGCGGTGCTCCGGGGGAAGGCAGCCGGGAAGAAGCCACGTCACCCGCCGTGGCCACGGGGATAAACCGAGGCCCCTCTCCCAGCAGCCGTGCTGCACCCAGCGCTACGTGAGGGGACACGCACGGGCATGCCCC
>Ga0065711_1046040_pt1 | contig 13127 bp, 8 predicted proteins | sample Hoacrofraction12_FD_59098 | JGI IMG/M metagenome (GOLD analysis project Ga0065711, IMG submission 59098) | Hoatzin crop microbial communities from Cojedes, Venezuela - Epithelial fraction 12 v2 (version 2) | ecosystem: Host-associated > Birds > Digestive system > Esophagus > Crop | place... | reverse complement strand
AGGAAGAACTTCTTCCCTCTGAGGGTGACGGAGCACTGGAACAGGCTGCCCAGGGAGGTTGTGGAGTCTCCTTCTCTGGAGATATTCAAGAACCCCTGGACAAGGTCCTCTGCAGCCTGCTGTAGGTGACCCTGCTTCGGCAGGAGGGTTGGACTAGATGACCCACAGAGTTCCCTTCCAACCCCTACCATTCTGTGATTCTGTGATTCTGTGAAACACGAGTGTGAAGAGGAATTCGGGCTACGTCCATTCAGATTGGTATACATCAAATAGAGCCTGACACAGATGCGAATTTTTAGACCCAATCTGTAACTATTTCAGGGACTAGCTCATCTGGAAACCCACAAAAAGGGCAAAAATTCATACCATTTTCCAGATTAATGTGAAAGATGTGATTGACTATGTTTGTCTTGAAGAGGTATGCAGGAGAGACTGAGGTGTAGAAGTGCAGAGGAGGTTGGCATAGCTAGATGGATTGACAAGGGACGGTGCAGAAACCCAAAAAACATCCCAAGGGGAAAAAAAAGAAAAGAAAAAAAAAAAAGAAAAAAGAAGGAAAAAAAGAAAGCAGAAGTGTTTGAATGAGGAAAGCAATTGGTTAGAAACACCACCAAATGCAGCAGCCCCCCCGTGAGAAGTTCAAAGGTACAGTACAAATTAATAACATCTGCGTTTGCAAACACATCAGGAGCTTGAAGGCTGCCAGAACGTCTGCAGGGCCAGTGCTAGGGGTTCCCAGAGCAGATGAAGCCAGAACTGGAGGCAAGGAGGGGCTTTTCAGCATCTGTGTTCATCATGGAGGAATTTAGGGATGCTCTTGTGGCCAAATCAATTTTTCCTGATGGATCCAGAGGATGACCAGAAGAAATGAAGGAGCAAAATGAATAGTAACAAATTGCAATGACAGAGAGCAAATGGGTATGAACAGTAACAAAGAGTAGACTTGGCTGAGTGATGCTGAATGAGTGACCAACCACAAAAATAAATGAAATGCAGTGTAGGTAATATAAAAAGATATTAATCACGGAAAACAAAAACAATCCTATCATTTCACATGAGATGAGATACTCTGAGGTGGTATCAGCCAGCTAATATCATTGTATACAGTTAGTAGCCAATTAGTCAATTAATTGAATCAACCTAGTATGATGATGATAGAGAGGTTACACCACATCATTCTATGAAAACATTGACTCAACACTTAGCTGCAGTCAAAAAAAAGTAGGTGAAGTGGTAAAAATTGTTAGGGAAGGGCTAGAGACCATCATTACACTGCTAAGTATGAGGTATGCCCACTTCTGCGATGCACAGTGCAGTTATTCCCCATCTCAAAAAAAGCACCAAAGAGGGAATGTATAGTGAGAGGCCACAATCTGTTGCAAGGTTTGTGTGTCTCATCAGAGCTGAAATGGATACTTCGGATGCTGATCTGCAGCCAAAAAGCACCTTCTGTCCTTAGACTTTACAGTAGGAAGAATTCGGGGTGGGGGGATGGGGTGAAAGTAGATGTTTGTAGAGGAAAGTGCATCAAATAAATGTTATTATTTGCTCTTAAATACCAAGCATCCTCCCCCCGTACTCAGCACTGGTGAGGCGAAACCTCGAATACTGTGTTCAGTTTTGGGCCCCTCACTACAAGCAAGACATTGAGGTGCTGGAGCGTGTCCAAAGAACAGCAACGCAGATGATGAAAGATCTGGAACACAAGTCTTTTGAGGAGTGGCTGAGGGAACTGGGGTTGTTTAGCTTGGAGAAAAGAAGGCTGAGGGGAGACCTTATCACTCGCTACAACTACCTGAAAGGAGGTTGTAGCGAGGTGGGTGTTGGTCTCTTCTCCCTAATAACTAGTGATAGGATGAGATGGAATGGCCTCAAGTTGCGTCAGGGGAGGTTCAGATTGGATATTAGGAAAAAATTCTTTACTGGAAGAGTTGTCAAGCATAGGAACAATCTGCCCAGGGAGGTGGTTGAGGCACCATCCCTGGAGGTATTTAAAAGAGGTATAGATGCAAAGCTTAGGGACATGGTTTAGCAGTGGAATTGACAGGCTTAGGTTAATGATCTTGAAGGTCTCCTTCAGCCTAAACGATTCTATGATTCTATGATTCTATGATTTGACAACCCTACGTGGGTAGCTTGGGGAGGACCATGTAGTAAAGGAGGATTTATGGAGAGCAGAAAATGTTAGCAGCTTTCTTTGCTTCTTAACACCAAAACCATTGAGAAGAGAATGACTTCCGTATGTTTGAATAATTTAGGGAAATAGCCATGTTATTCTGTCTGGGTTTTAGCAGAAGGGGTTTTTGGAACAGAAGAGCACATCAGCGTTTCAGAGCTGTATCAGTAAAGCCCATTTCAAATACACAAAACTTCTCGCCAAGCTATGTAATCTCTCATTAATGAGGCAAAGGAGCCCAAATTAATTTCTAAAAGCAGCAGAAAAAACATACAGGGAAAAATGTGGAGAGCAGATAAAACTGACAAGGTATGTCATTCTTCCTTATAATAAATTCAAGTAATTGCGAGGAAATTTCATTTTCCTCCCCATTTAACCCCAATTATTTTCATTTAATCACAGAAACGCTGCTATTTCCCTCCCGACCGGACTGCTTTGCGTGTGAAACAACATTTCCAACATGCGCTTGGGTTTAGGCACGTTCCTAATCCCCTAAACAAACACAGCGAGCGGGACAGCACGTCCCAGTGTACGTGGCGCTGCGCTGGGAGGGCTCTCTGGCCCCAGTCACATCGGCTGGGCAGGGAATCGGGTCAAGTCATCCCAGCAGGCATTTCCCAGGTGGCATTGAAGCTAATGCCTGGGGAGGCAGGCACAACACAGATGTAGTCGGGCAGGAGCGATGCTGTCTTTCCAAAGAATCATCTTTTGTTGGGTCAAGATTTGGTGACTTGGTTGGTTTTCCATCACATGGGCTTGGTGGCATCACGCCACTCCTGAGGTGCCTGATGGTTTCTTCTCATGAGAGTGTCCTGGCAAGTTCTGGCTGCTTTGGTTAATGTCAGTTGTGTGCAATGGCATCTCCCCCTTTGGTTGTCTGCCTCATGAACAGTGTTTTTCTTTTTACTGAATCTTTCCACAAACAAGGATCCATTTCTCAGAACAAGGTGGTGGTGGTGGTGGTGGGGAATAATTGTTTTGCAACATTAAAATATAATCAGTGAAGTGACATTTTCTTTGGCAGACTCACACTTTGGAGTCATGACAAAATTTGGCAGAAGTCCCTACACATCCTTATACCCCCTTGCCTCAGAAAGATCAGCAGGAAGCCTTTGAAATATTTTGGTTTTGCAATGCATACACGTTCAGCAAAACTTTCACAGTGCTTCATGGCTAAAACCACAGCGAATGCCCTTAATGAACCTTCTTAATCCTATCTTGGATCTTCATCCTGAGCAGACAGTTGAGCTGCCAAAGATGGAAGCCCATGCCAGAACAGATCAAAGCAGATTTTTATTGTATCTCGAGCTGCAGGATGCTTCCGCAGTGCCCTGGGACTGGGGCATATGCTGGGAGAAATCAACCATCTGTGCATGCAGGGAGGTGCCATAAGGATGAGGGTGCTTCAGTAAGCTCAGGAAGGACATGAGGAGAAGATACAGGAGAGATACTACAGCTGGAGCACTCATATGGCCAGAATTGCTCTTACAGAGGTGGCCACCAGGACCTGGATGGGATTCCTGGAAAAGGGGACAGCCATTTGCCATGCATTGTCCATCAAGGGTCTGCATAGGGGAGTCCAAGGGCCCTCACAGGTGAGGACTTGGTTGTGTCAGTGACATTTCAGTGGAGTGAGAAGAGGAATTGATTTGCTTAAAAACCAGACCTGCAGAGGATGTGTGGGTGGTGAGTGCCCGGGGATGGGGCAGGGAGGCATGGGATGCTGCAGGCAGCACAACGCAGGGACTGAGCAAAAACCAGAGCCTTCAACCCTCTCCCTCCAAGGTCAGCAAAGCCTCTCGCTTCTCTGGACAAGAGTCCAAACAGTAGGCATGGACAAAGCTTAACTTTAAATTACTGAGAAAAATCAGTAGCTTTACTGAGAATAGACCTGAGATGCTGTGTTAGCAGCAGAAGTCTACTGGAGATCGAGGAAAATCCTCTAACCATGAGCTGGGCAGAGCCTTGGGCTCAGCTGGTGCTGTGTTCGCAAACCAGCCCACAAATACTAACAGAAAAACACATATTAGCTCAGGCAAGTGGGTATGTGGTTTCCAACTGGCCTGACTCATCTGGGCAGAAAGGAAGGCAGTCAGATCCATCAGGTTGGTCTGCAGCCGCCCATGTTGACATGCCCCTTGAATCCCTCAAACCTTTTGGTACCAGGGTCCAGAGTGGGTTTTGTCTTGCCACATTTTGTTGGGAAATAAAATGTGTAGGAGCTCCAGTTCTGCTTGCAGTTACCTAGATCTAAGACTAGGTGGGAACTGAGTGGAAAGTCTTACAAATACGAATCTTTCTGTGTGTCATACAGGTGATTGCTGACTGTACCCTCCAAAAGTCAGATTTATCAGCATCCTGTCCTCCCTACACACAGTAGAGCAAGTCACCCAGAAACTGGTCACCTCAATGAACACAATGAAGCCAAAGGCAACCCATGACATAACACTGGTGTAGACAAGCCCTGCAAGCAGGAAAGTGGCCAAGCCGAGTGCTGGGAGAAAGGGGGTCTGATTCAAATGAACTCCCTCCTCCTTTCCACTGAAAAAGTTCTCTGAGGGTTATGAAGCCAGAATTTACATTGTAGCAGCTCACAGATTTCATCACTTCTCATCTGCTGCCATTTCCCCCCATAGCACTCTGCCACCATCCTTCCCCTGGGTGGGATCTACTCTGCTGATATCAGCCCATCCTGTGCACTTCGGCTTGTGAAGGTACGGACACATGACTGTATGCAGGCACCATCTCCCTTCACAACTGCTCTTCAAAAGCTGGGCTGACTTCAAGAGGACCCTATCAGTGTGTTGCTTGGTGCCCTCTCTTCCCAGACAATGGACTGCAGCATCACACAGGGACAATGCCACCAGTTAAGCTGCTTTAACGAATTCATCTCAGTTGTGAAGCCACAGAGGAGAGGAATTATTAGTGTGTCCTTCTCTTCTTGATCACTAGGGCAGACTATTGATCGGAAATGCTATGAGTCTTTGTGTACTTGAGTATGTTCGGCCCCATTCCCACTAACGTTGGCCCTGACTGTGTCCCTGGCATCTCAGGAGATCTGGAGTTGCCTGGTAGGGCTCACAAGTGTCCACTTTCACCAGGGGCTTCTCCATCCTTACACAATGGATTGACAGCTTGGTCTTTGCAAGAAGTGGGCAGACACCGTGGTGAGATGTGTTGGTCTTTAGCACCCAGCTCTCCTCTTCATATAGATTATGGACCCAATTCTCCTCTCACATTAGGCAGAAGCAGCAATGACATTCAAGGCTCTGGTGACACTGCTGACAAGTGGATTTTCCCAAGGTTGTGGCACATTACAACTGCACACTTGCACTGGTGTGAAAAAAGGCTTAGAAATCAGAGCTGATTGTTTCTCAGCCCTGTCCCTTAAAAAAATGCCCACTTCATCTGCAGCCCTTGGCAAAGACCCCTGTGAGAGAGACAGCTTCTGTCACGTATCCATATCAGCAGATGGCCGGGAGATGCGTAGCTCCAGCTCTAGCTCCAGGAAAACCACCAGCACGGACAGCAGTGAACAAGTGATCACTTCTGTGGTGGGAATGACCCAGGCAAGCTTGCTGCTGGTCTGGAGGCATTGCTTTCGAGTGGCAACCTGGCAGCATGGTGAAGAGCAGAGGTGAGCTCAACCAATTGCTGGCAGTGCCCAGAGCACACAAAGTGGCCTGGCTTCTCTTCTCTGTTTCTAATTGCTGTTACAGACTCTTGGGATCTTCTCTGCAAGGAAGCCAGTCAAAAGGAAACTCAAAACCGCATGGATTTGGAGGGCCACCAGCTGCCAAAGTGCAGCCCATAGATCACAGTCTGGGAACAAATGCAACAAAATACTTCACCTTTCCACTGATTACATCGAATCCTTAAAATGTTTAAAATGCTTTAAGCAAGGCTTTGCGTGATCCCCTTTCACTCAAAGTCAAGCAAAGGCACCAAGACACATGTAAATCACTTAATTCATACAGCAGCTCAGTGGCAGGTCTGCATAAGAAAATTCAGAGATCCTCAACTTTTGGCCCCTGCTCCAGTTTCTAAAATCATTGACTGCCCAAATGGGGCAGGGAGACAAGAAGCCAGCACATCAGTGAAGGATGAAGCTCCTTGCAAAGGGTAAATCAGTGTCATCTGTATTAGATGCCAAAATTTGGATTGCTTATTCACACAGGAGCACACCTAGGTGTGAATGAAACGGATAGGACAAATGTACTCTTGGCTGGAGCAAAGCCCACAGAGGTCTCTTCTGCTCCTCAGCATCAAGAGCTCTTGTGACAGCCTCCAACTATTGAAAGTCTTTACACAGTCTCCACACAGAGCGCAAGCGCTTCCTGGGCACTGCCACGATTTGGCACTTTGGATATGCCCAGGCTGCCTGAGAGGAGGCAAACTGGGAACTCCTTCATGCGACGAACCATGGGGATGTCATCCCTTTGCTGTGGCCATGCACAGAGGATGACGAGCACTTGGGCAGCTGAGCAACCACCTGCAGCGTCTCGCCCAGCAGCTCTCCCAGCACTCCCCATACAATCAGGAGCTAGAAGACCATTGCTTTTTCTCAGTATTTCCTTGCAGAGTAGACATGCGCTCTGGAGGGCAGAGAGGATTTTTGACTCTTCTTTTTTTCTATTCTATTCTGTTTACTCTAGCAGATAGACCATAATCCAAACCATAATTTTTACAGGACTCAGTCAAATCCTGTCTCTGAAGTTTATAAGTATCTGCCCTGTCATCTGCTCTGTTCCCCCTGCCCATGCACACATCACACAGGCTCCAAAGGAAATGTTTGCTTCTGCCAGGGCTTTGCTCAGCTGAGTCAGTGCTGGAGCTCACAGGTTCAGGATCTTCCTCTCTGCCTGCAGCCTCCCTGGGAGCCCGGGACCCGCAGCTGGAAGCAGGTCTTTAAACTGCTGGTTGCTCAGTAAAGCAAATCTGTTGTGTGGGTATGAGACCTTGAGCAGAAAAATGGCATCAGAGGCATTTCATCAGCTTCCCACAAAGCAACAAGGGAGCTTGTAGGTTGTCTCGTGAATTTGTAGAGTGTGAGGGGAGCAGCAGCCTGACTGAAAAGTAGTTCAGGTTATTTGTAGAATCATGGCATCACAGAATGGTTTGAGTTGGAAGCAACTTTAAAGACCATCTAGGTCCAGCCCCTGCCACAGACAGGGACACCTTCCACTAGACCAGGTTTCTTAAAGGTGTGGCAGCATGCCACAATAAGTTATGGCAGTCACAAAGCAAGCAAAAGCAAGCAAAAGTAAGCAGAAGCAGAAGCACTTTATTGGTTAATCATAACATTTTTATATCCCCTTGTTCCCCACCCCCAGAGTCTCATTGGTGAGGGTCTTTTGGCATGCAGTTCCTTTGTTCTTCTGATTGGTCATCATGCGTCCGTTCACTCGACCTTCCCGCTTATCAAAGAGCTGGATTTTCCCATCCTGTTTCTTCGTTCCTTTCCTCCTGTTTTTCAGTCACAGGTGCACAAAATAATTAGCTCAAAGTTATGGCTCTAATCCACCAAGATTGTCAAGGCCGCCCGCGGCCCAGCCGATTCCCACACAAAGCCCCGTCCAGCCTGGCCTTGAACACTGCCAGGGAGGGGGCAGCCACAGCTTCTCTGGGCAGCCTGTGCCAGGGCCTCACCACCCTCATAGTAAAGAATTTCTACTTTATATCTAATCTAAATCTCCCCTCTTTCAGTTTGAAGCCATTACTCCTTGTCCTACCACTCCATGCCCTTGTAAAAAGTCCTTCTCCAGCTTTCTTGTAGGTCCCTTCAGGTACTGGAAGGCTGCTGTAAGGTCTCCCCGGAGCCTTCTCTTCTCCAGGCTGAACAGCCCCAACTCTCTCAGCCTTTCCTCACAGCAGCAGTGTTCCAGCCCTCTCATCATTTTTGTGGCCTCCTCTGGGCCCGCTCCAACAGGTCTGTGTCTTTGCATGCCAGGGAACCAAGAGCTCAATACAGTGCTCCAGGTGGTGTCTCAGAAGAGCAGAGGGGCAGAATCCCCTCCCTCGACCTTCTGGCCACACTTCTAACCTTCACAGCCTAATTTCTTCATCTTTTCTCACCCAGGAGGTAAGGGTGGGTCTGACGGGCAGAGGTGGTTCTGTGGGGTTGCTGGTGGCTTGGGAAGAGGACAGAGGGACTCTTGCATTGAGCTGTGCCAGGGCACACACGGAACGGGCTGGACCAGCCAAGAAGGGAGGACGAAAGCACAAAGAAGCAGGTTGTCCCAATCACTTATTTATGTCTCAGATGACATTTCTGTTCCACTTCCCCTGCCCAGAGAAAAGCTGAGAGCCTCCAAGGCAAAAAGGATTTTTTTGATCTGCCATGCCAGTAAAATCCAGGCAGACAACAGAGAGGATGAGATGCCTGATCTCTGCTTGCTGTCCGAGGACAAACACATGACCACATCACGAAGGGGTGCTCGCTTGAACTGTTCCCATGCATTTCCATGGGAACGGGGCAACTGTTTTGGTTTCTTCTTTTTAATATTTTTTATGATTATTTCTGAAATACCCTGCTAGCTGGAGACTTGGCCTCAAGAGATAAGGAAGAGGAAATGTCACAGACTGTTGTCAATAAATTATTTTTCCCATTTCTTGATGCCAGGAAAAGCAGCTCTTGCTGGAGGAAAACAGATCATGGGTTATGCTCTCTTCAAATAATTTGTTTCAGAGATGTTAGACATTGCAATATGCACCAATAGGTATAGCTTGTTAGTTGGAAGCTGGCAGCAAAGAAAACCTTTTCTGTAGTAAAAGAAAACATAAAACCTGATCTCTCTTCTCTTGTGCACATATAGGTGATTCAAGCTAGTTTTAGAACTGCAGTCTACTGTTCCTCACATACACAAAATGAGCGCTTCTTTTTGCTCCCCACGAACACAAGATGAAGAGATAATTCCTCCCTTAAGAAACGAATCCTATAATTGCAGCTGGACCCAGCACTGCTTTCCAGGAGAGCGGGACAGCTGTGATTTCACAGGACTTCAGTAATTGTATTTACACTGTTCAGGTTGAAAGTTTCCGTGCTGGTGCCAGTCTCTGCCTCAGTGTATGGAAAAAATAATTTCCAAATTGTCAACCATCTCTGGGGCTGTCTGCAACTGAAAAAAAGAAAAATTATTTTTCTTTAAATGCTTTTGCTGATTTTTTTACCACTGCAATCTTCAGAGAAAAGAGCTGGAGTCAGATGAGGACATTTTTAAATCAAGTCTACTATTTCTGTGGACAATCCACCTGAATTCAGACAGGTTATAATGAATGTTGAAGAGCTCTTCAGCTGCAGACACTCAGCCAAGTCTCCCTCTTAACCAGCTTCACTGTCCCAGTCTTATGGACCACACTAGTACTGGCCACCGGTGGAATCCTCAGCATTGTACCACAGCTGGGTAACATGGTGCAATATGACGGTCCAAGTGGTGCCACTTGCTAAAAGTCTCTGCCAGAAAGCACTGTCCATAGTTGCATCCTCATGTCACCATGACCACACACTTGGTATCTCACCTTATGGGAGAGAAAAAGCACCACCAATCTGGAATTGCTCCAAGACAGAGAGTCCAGTCAAAAAACAACAGTTTTGGCTTCATCTCCAGTGAGATCTAGGGGAACAAGTTTGTTTTCCATGCCCAGGAGCCTGCAACACCAGGAAAGCTCACCTGGTTCAAAAAATACCTCCTGCTTTCTTGTGTCCCCATGGCACAAGAAAGCAGGGCAGTATCAGTTGCTTTTGCTCATAGCCCTTTTGTTTATTGTTTGCTGCTCCCTGATAATCCATGTCCCTCCCACAAGCGGGTAACAGTTGCACCAAACACGAGCCATCGCACACCCAGTGCCACAGCCATGCTGCACTTATCCTTGAACTGGCCCGTCATGAAACAGGGCTATGAGCTGGAGGCTGGCTGAGATGGAATATGTTAATCCATCCCATCCAATGAGGAGGGAGCTACTGGGTGCAGTGGCAGAAGAACACTTAAAGGGGATGTCAACGAGGTGGTCAAATTGGTAAGAACAGTTTGGGAGAATCATCTTTAAATTCCCCATGACAGACGTCTCCAACAAAGCACTTGGATCAGATTTGTCAGGACAACGTCCTGAGCATCAGTCAGACATTATGAGCACCTCAGCATTGGCCAGACATCATGAGCATACCAAATCCATCCAAGATGCAGAATTACATACACCTCTAGTTTCTCTCCTCCACAAGGCAACAACGATATCGCCTCCCTGGGCCCTGCTGCAATAGCATTTGCCACATTGATAACTGGGAATGGCACGTGCTAAGCTCCTGAGCACACCGAGGCATGCATAGCATACGATATAATAATATAATCTTAAATTTCCACTATTCCTTCAGTCCTCCATTATATTTGATAACTGTCAGCCAAGCCCTGCCATACAGGCACATCTAGAACAGGAGAGCTGTTTAAGAATTCCTACAGCAGCAACAAGGTCATTTAAGACAAGAAATGAGAAAGGATTTCACGTTGATTGAAGACCAGTGGCTGGTTATGGGAGCAGACCGCAAACCCCATGGACAAGGTATAGGGACTCTGGTGAAGGGTGTTAGCATTTTGGCAGGGACTGGCCAATGTTGGATGGTCAACACAGGCAATAAATCATCAGAAGTACAGGGCCTGCCAAACTGGAGAGTCACCTTGGGGGGGAGACAAGACCCTGCAGAGACAGACTGAGCTGCTGAGCTGCTGAGCTAAGCCCTATTGTATTGCTGCCTCCATGGACCATGATGAGTTAGAAACCATGGTTCAGTACCTTTGTCAGAGCCCATCTTTGTCACCAAGCTGTCAACTGCAGCCCAACCCCCAGGCTGGGAAGGGAGCCTCCACCCAGACCTGGACCTAAACACAGCCAGGAGTACAAAAGCCCCAGGACCAGCTGCGAGGAACATGGCTTTGAAGCCCAGTGGGATCGACACTGTCCAAAGCAGGGAGAAGCCTTCACACCAAATCTTGATTCAGATGCTCATCTTGTGTTTTTATCCAAGAGCAATTTAATATTAAAGAGAACAAGCAGCACCCACACCCAGGACTGGCAGCTTCCAGATGAGCGCACGTATTCAGATGAAAATCCTGAAGATGCCAGACCTGGAGGATAACATACGCTGATGTGCTGCAACACGCATGAACGCATCATCAGGTCTCTATGCGCAGGGTATGTTGGACAAGCATAGACAACAAATACCCAACCTGTTGAGATATAGCCTGAGGCAGGAGACATCAGCACCACTGATGAGGTGTTTGACATCTGCCAGGAGCCTTCACAGTCTCTGCACAATTACACAGGTGAGTGCAAGGAGGAGATAATACTGTATTATCTCCATACAGTAGCTTGACATGGACCTGTTGAACCTTAAATGCCGGGTGCAGGGGCTGCTCTCCTTACAGCCATGCAGGTCATCTGGGGCCAGGGTATCTGGGGAGGGAAAAGATTTCCACACCCCTGTTCCACTGAATTCACCCACGTCATGCTTATGCAGGCAATGGTTCTTCACACCTCCAGCAAAGCTTCACCATTGACAAAGCGAATGCTGCTTGGGAAGCATCCATGGAACTGGACCTTCCTGCCCTGCAAAGCAGCACAGCAGCTGGACCCATGCCTGGGGCTGGAGGGGCTCGCTTGGCATGCAGGTGAAACCCCAGCTGCAGAGCACCTTTGCTGTATGGCTGGTCCCAGGATGCCAGGCAACGGGCAACTGCCCAAGACCTCAGACACCTCTTGTCCAACTGCACCCTTGCAAGTGCAATCATGCAGGTCCAGCCTTGCAGCTACAAATGACACACAACATACAGGTCCCTCCCCAAACGCTGCTGGAGCAGATGCTGTTTGCTATGAGAGGTCAGCACGTTGTCTCAGCTACCAGCTATCAGAGTCATGGAGCAAAAGCAAGTCCACTCTCTCCACACTTGCTTACACAGCTTCCAGACCACATTCAGAAAGGCACAATATCCTTCAGACAAAGGCAGCAAATATGAAGCCATCCTGCAGTGGACACAAACCTTGCCCACCGCGTCTTCCAGGAACACTACGTGTTGTGTCGCTTTTAACGTATTTCCTTCTGATCTGGTGGGTCTGACCTCATAGGAGGCTTTTTGAACCAGGTGCAAGTGTCCTAAAATGCATGTTATGAATTCAGATGCAGCCAGCTTGGAACATCTGAGTTCTACAGCAGCAGCTAAGACAGCCCTGGTGCGGCGATTTGGTGGTGCAGGTACAGCTGTGGGCAGCCCAGGGACAGGCGACTGGGGTCCCAGATCTAGCCCTGGTCAGCGGAGCGAGGTTAGTGCTGCACTCAGAGCACCCGGGGCAAGTACCTAGTTCTGTGCACTGACTCAGGGGGTAAACAGGCCAGAGAAAGGGAAATGTAATCACACTGCTTTAATTAAAGACAATGGAAGATTTCCAGCCACATCGTTACAGCCCATGTGGAGACAAAAATCCCTGTTCTGCTAAAGGGATAAAATAAAATGCACTGTCACGCTGGGGAACAAGCTGATCTGAACTTTCTATTCCTCATCTGCTGTGTGCTTAATTCCCCTTGTTTTCTAATTGACTCCAGATTTTCTTTGGTTCCACAACTTTATCTTCGAAGCAGACTCTTTGTATTCTTTATAGAAATAGGCTTCAGGGTATATGATCAGGGCTGGCGGGGGGCTTCATACTGCTGATAAGTAATGATATTTTCTCTGCAGCAGGAGCCAGTGTCAAGACACTGATGAGTAAGGAGTGGAAGGCAGCAGCATATTTCCAGCCATAAAACAGGGGGACATTAAGCTCTAAGAAGTTACAGGCAGCTTTGGCAACACAGAGCTCGTTAACTCAATGGGTAGAAAATGCATTGCAGATGCAGCAGCCTTGCTGGCAATCCAGTGAGGAAGAGATGGTAAGGACCTGTGCAGGCAATGGGCAGTACCCAGCAGTG
>Ga0065711_1046038_pt1 | contig 13128 bp, 4 predicted proteins | sample Hoacrofraction12_FD_59098 | JGI IMG/M metagenome (GOLD analysis project Ga0065711, IMG submission 59098) | Hoatzin crop microbial communities from Cojedes, Venezuela - Epithelial fraction 12 v2 (version 2) | ecosystem: Host-associated > Birds > Digestive system > Esophagus > Crop | place... | reverse complement strand
TTTTTTTTTTTTTTTTTTTTTTTTTTTTAATCTTGCTTTGTTCTGGAAAATTTGCTTGCTAAAGAAACTGTTCAATTTCATGGGCCGTGTTGGAAGAACACTTGCAACTGCCCAGGTGAGGACTCGCTCCGAGTCAGAAATGCTTTTATAGTCAGCTAAAAAGGAACAAATGCACACCCACAGAACTGCAAATTTCAACATCTCTTCTGGCAGCACATGCAAGGCAGTAACATTTTTGAAAGCATAATAGTATTTCTAAAATCCAATTAAAGATCTTACTTTCAAGATATCTTATTTTCTGTTCCAAATAATCTGCAGTCTACAGTATAACTTTGTCATCCAGAAGAAAGCCTGAAATTAAGAGAAACATTATATGAGCCTAGCATCCATTATGCATCTTTTTATTTGTTGAAGGCTTGCTGTAGAATCTGCTTGTTTCCAAGGAATGAAAATTGCTTATTATTCTGGATAATGAAAGAGAATGTCGTCATCTATAATTGTTAGTTTAGCATACTTACTACACCCTTCTATTATAAATGGGTCTGCATAAAAAAAATGTTCAGTAAAGGAAGCAGCTTTTAAAGAGTTTCTTAAAAAGATAAGGATCTGTTTGCAAGTGAAATTTATGCTTTTTTGACTGCAAAATGTATTGGAACAAGTTTCTTAATTGACAGATTGTAACTTGAATATGTATGTTATTTATTGAATGTAATCCGAGAATATTAAACTCTTTTTTTTTTTCAATTATCATAGAAGTGTGCTTCAATATATTTGTAGGTATATAAATATACCTACCTGCCTATGTATGTCTGCATACGTAGGTGTATTGTATATGCACTTATTGCTTTTTTTAACACAGACTCTTGCAATATCTAGGAATTTTTTGAAGTCTATTCCTTGTTTTATTTCCCCTGATTAATCTCTTGCAAGATAATCTTTACTGGGTAAGAAGGTTTGCATTAACACCCTCTGCCTGAAGATGACAGCTCTGTAAACAGCAGCTGTACAGGGTCAGTCAGGAGATCTAGAAATCAAAACTACACAGGCCTTAGTCACAGCTCATGAGACAAACGCTGTGTGCTGGAAATTGACTGCCAGACAGCCTATGTTTGATAAGTTGCACTAGACTATATGTCACACTTTCTACAGCAATAGTATTTGACACACACACAAAAGTGCCTATTCGATTTAAAAAAAAAAAAAAAAGAGGGAAGGAAAAAAAAATCTACTGCAAACTCTACAAGGAGGATATTAAAATCATTTAACTAGAAGGACATTCTTAGAGATACAAATGTTTGTGCCTAAAGGGTTAGAAAACCAGTTTAGACCCAAACCCCTGTGAACATCAGGTAGTCAGAGCTGTTAGCTCTTTCCACAGTTGCAGAAGTGAGCTTGAAAGCTGTGACTGCAGTCAGCCAGTAACAGTTTATGCCAGTTTATAACAGTTATGGGTGAACCCAAAGAACTGCAAGATGAAGAAAATGAGAACTTTTCTAATAAGGAAAATAAAAGCAAAAAATAGTGTTAGAAATGGTAACAGCAATCAGTGTAATAGTTCATATAAAACTCTGCTCCTGCTATCAGTCATGGATTTTTCATCCAAGCCTGGAGACCCTTCATCCATCTCACTGACATCTCTTGCCAGGCTCAGGGTAACTCAGCCTCTGTTTTGGACATCATTGCAGGGATGTCAGATGTGAGAGAGCAGGCTGCAAAACGGTTGCAGTTCATTTCTAAGCACACAGATGTGCAACTCCCCCGTGGTTCGCAGGTAGAACATGTCCCTGTGAGCACACAGGCACAGTTGGGAGCCAGCTTTTGACTTCTGTCAGTGTCTAATTAAAATTATGCTAATTCTAACAACAGAATTACGACTTTGTAAAACAAAACAAAGCAACGTGTTTACCACAGTGTAAAGTACCTTATTTGCCTATCACTTCCCTTCACCTTCTGACAAACAATCATGGGAAATGTCTACAGCAAAAACTGTCCACAGCAGTTCTTATAACATTTATGTGGGGCTTTCAATTTAAAAAGGTTGAAAAAACACCTGTGCTTTTCTGGACTATCCACACCCCATCATGTACAAATTTCAGCCGACTGAAGGCGAAAATTGTCAACCCCCCAACCACACTGTAGCTCCTGCTGTACTCAAACAGCTTTTCATGCAAGACTGAACTTTCCGAACCATTTCTGCCACTTGTCCCATACTTTATGGAGATCCTAATTCACCGCTTTCATGGTGTGCAGGAGGGATGTTACTTTGTGAAGAGCTAGAAAGAAATTCCCCTGGTATGAGAGTTGACAAGACTCCTTATACTTCAGAACTTTTGGGTATCCATCTAATTAAGTTGTACATTGCTAGGAAGTAGGCACCATGCTGTGCTTGCTTGCTTGCTTCAAGTCAGACACACTCCAGCACAGCTCAGGTGCTTGATAAAATAAAGATATAAACACTTTATTTTTTTTTCTGAAATGATGGGTGGTGGGGGGGGAATGAGAGGAATGTTTTGATCCCATAATTCACCAGTCTTAGAGAAAAGCAGAAAGATTCATATTCCAGCACTTATATTGTCACAAGTTGAAAAGCTTGGATACCTTTTATTTATAGTGCCTCTATTGTTTTATTAGGGAACCAGACTGGAGGGATCTTCTTCATAGTGTGGCAATGGCTATGAAATTGATCTTCGGGGGGAGGTAATCTTGACAGAATTTGCAACAACAGAATGTGCATCCCCTTTCTGAAGCCATTTCATGTTATGAAAACTGGATGCTGTACCTGTGATGATAGAAAAGGCCATAATTTCAGGATAGTCCCAGTTCAGCAGTTGTGTCTTCCAGTATTTCAGCCTGCAGGCTGCGCTCAGAACTGGAGTCCACAAGTGAGTGGAAGGTGGTCTGTAAAGCAACTGGAAATTCTGGAATAAAAACCTTAACTTCACCCTTTTCCATATATTTGAGAGTTTTGTGTCATTACCTGCTTACAGCTGCTGCCAGCCCTTTTACTGGATGTGTGCAAACAGGAGGGCCCCTCTTCTTTCACTCTGTTTCCCAAAATGAAAATGTGGTGCTGGGGATTGAGGAAGGTCAAGAAATACAACCCTTTGTATCTTGTACATACACACAGAATTTGCACATGCCCACACAGACTGCAAGTGCAATGTGTCTGTATTTGAATTTGAAGCTGAATTCTTGGATCCAACAGCCATCCCTGTGCCTGTCAGCTCCCCTCCATGGCCTCCAGCACTATATGGTCAGCAGTTTTGGCAGAAGCCCTTCATGAACTCTGCTGTGGCTCCACAGTTGCGGGATGCACCTGGAGGTCCCCAGTACTTCTGAGAGCTGGAAAGCAGCTGATCCTCTGGATTTGTTCCTCATGGGGGCTGACTGAGTTCCTCCTGCTGTCTGGGTGCTGACGTATTGGAAACACCCATGGAACTGGTTTTTAGGCTTCACAGAATCTGTGAATCCCACCTCACATCACTCCCACATCCGGTGGAGTTTTACCAGGCTCTGGTACAGAGGAGGATTTATTCTCATTAGAGGTGCTCTGCTACAGTTTATGACATTTAGTTGCCTTCAACAAAGCACAGAAGGAAGGGAAAGTCGGCTGAGTCCTAATCCTGTGACCCGAATGAATGATTTCAGAAGGAGAGGGTGGATGCTTTGTTAAATTACGATTTATGAGACTGACAAAGAGATCCTAACAGCATCAACTGTCCCAGCCTACTTCATCTGAGCTGTTAGGGTCTGGGTCAGTAAGTCATCATTGACTACAAAAGAGGATCATTTCTACCTTAATAAGGCAAAGATGGCTTATTTCCATCTAACAGATGGCAGTGGATATGAGTCAATCGTTTGTCTGGGATATATTTTTCTGAGCAAAGTAATTTGGCCAGCAGTTTCTAGTAGCTCCATGCTCCTCCCTATAGTTCCAAAGTTTGCATGTACTTTATGGACTCTGACCATATACTGTTATATAACATTTGGGAGGAAGGAAAGGAAGCACACGGTGCTAAAAATTTTTTTGCCTACATTTGGGAGGACTGTATTGTTTCAAATCACAAAAGCACAAATGTGGCGCCTGTTTGAAGTCCTTATAAAGTCTTTTTGCTCTTCATCTTTTTCCTGATAATACTCCAAACTGCAAAGGGAAAAGAAGCAGAGGATGCTCAGACTATTTGTATATTTATGGAGATAATATGACTTTTAACAAGTTAATTCTGAGAGTGATGCACCTTTTGCTAATGAGTTTGTATCTTCTAGTTATTCATGAGCTCTTCTTGGGATCTTTGCTGCGTTGATCCCGCACTGTGGATTTCGTGGTGTCTGATAAAGTGGTCCCTCAAAGCATGTAGAGAATTACTCTCTGCTGGCTGTTTATGAGACACTTGCACAAAATTATCTTTGGGGTTTCTACCTTTCTTTGCAGTTGAGGAGAGCCGTGGGATTCTAACGTGTGTATGTATGCTTGTACACAGTGTAACCACTCAAGCCTTGCTTCCAGACATGATCAGGCTAGTATGATACAGTGACTGTAGGGTTGCAAGGGGTTTCAGTTCAGAGATATTGCAAGCTGACAGATTCAGAAGCGGGGTCTGTCTCCAATTTGATTTTAGAAGCTGATTTTTCTTTTGGTTTCAAGTGCAGTTTTCTGAAGGAAGTAATGGATTTTTTAAGAAAAAAAAATAACTTGCTGAAAGTATTGGGTATCTTTTTTTTTTTTTTTTTTAAGAGAAATATCACCCTTTGGACATCATGAAACAGAGATTTTCTGAGAATGCAGGATTAGTCTGGGATATGGCATTAGCTATTTCTTTCATAAGCAAGTTTGAGCCCTGTCAAGGATAGTGAAACACCTGCTGTTTTTCAGCCTCTGTCGTAAGGGGACTGAGCTTTACTTGAGCTTGGTTAGATTAAGTTAAATTGAAACTAAAGTGAGGAACAAAACAGCAGCCTTTACCATACCTGAGGTTATTTTGATATAGGTCTGAGGAAAGAAGATGAACAAAGGCTGTATGTACATCCTTAAGAAGGTCATTTCAAGATATTTGCATCTAGATTTCTGAGGCGATACAAGTTACATGGCGATAGTGTGTACTAGTGTTCTCTCCAGTAACTTCCAAACCTGCTGGCAATTTCAGCCAGATTTGATAGGAAAGTGGAAATCTGAAAGATAAGAGAGCAAATAGCAGCAATTATTCCATTTCTCACAGGTAAGTATATGCTTGTGGGTAAAACTTCCACTCCACCTCCCTTGCCAGTCTGAGACTGGCACGGTTGATGAGAGAAGTGCATTTAAATAGCACCTCACCTCCCATTTTCCAGATGTTGCTGGAGCTGCGGACTGTGCCAGACCATTTCTCACAGAAAGTGAGTGTAAGCACTTGAGTATACAGCAATTTCACACTAGCTGGAATGATGTTGCAGGTGTAACCAAAAAAAAAAAAAAAGAAAAAAAAAGGAAAAACCTTATTTTTATGCGCTTGATGCCTTTTGCCTTTGAAAGATGACCAGCAGATTTATCAGCAGAAATCAGCTTACTTGTAGAGAGAATGCTGTGGAAGAAGGGAAATGGATTGTTGTCTACATGGATTCACCTGTTTTCTGGACAGACTTTGATACACAGTGAAACACAGTCTAGAGGCATTTCGGTTACACTTGATCCTATACCAAAGCAGAGCGCAAGCTTGATTGCTTAAAAGCACATGTGTGTGTCCATAACCCATGTGTCACAGATCTGGCTAAGCTCCCTGGCTAGACATTGACCAGACACTAGAACATGTGTGCCTTAAGCCTTGAAGTCTGAACAAAGTCTGCATAGTCCTAGGATTAACTTCAGTCCTTGACATTCGTCCTTGCTTCAGATTACCATTTCCCAAATTTTAGCTAGCATGAGCATGCTGAGCTGCAACTAATTTCTCAGGTGCATGTGGTGCTGTAAACAAATTATCTTTATTCTCTGCTAAATAGAGCAAGAAAATCTTCAGACCTACCTAAAATAACAACTCCTCTTTATATTCCCAGTGTGAGTTTCTTTTCATCCTGTGACAACCTAAACTGCTTCTGCAGCTTGTAAATTAACTCCTGTTTGGCTTGTCCCCAGGTAAATCCACCATTCTCTTTTCAAATACACCCATCTCTTGTTTCTTCGCTTCCTTCACTATTTCTGTGCTTTTTGTTTTTTTACCCCTGCCTTCCGTAGCTTTATTTTGCCTGTGGTAACTCTCCCTGGCTCCAATCTCCCTCTCTACAGTGAAGTGTGCCTCTTAAACTTCAGTTTCTCACTGTCCCAAGTGTTTTAATCTCAGCAGATAGCCATTAAGATTTAATTACTAACTGCTGCCTTAGTTCTGGAAGGGCTGTAATGCAGACCTTGGTCAGCAGTACATGTGCATGGGGATATCCCAAAATACACCTGACTTCCTAGTAACAGCTTCATAATCTCAGCCGGAGCTAACAGATTGTGCAAAGACTTTCCTCTGCTTAAAATGTAAAACACCACTTCCTTAATGACCTACAATGCAGCTATACAAACACACAGATTTTCTTCTTCCTCTAGCTCATTTGCTCAGCACTCAAGCACCAATTTAGAATGACTGATCTGGTTTTAATCCAGATGGCTTGACGTAGTGGTTTCTCTCCCGCTCACTAACTCCCTTCCTCCTCTTCTTCCCCTGCAATTTGTCTGCATTGTTTGGTTCTTTTTTACAGCCTTTGGGTAGGACAGGTATTTTACTCTCTCCTTTATGCGATACCTGACATTTGTGCTCCCATTGTCTGCCACATCTTTCAAGTCACTCCCAGAGACATGGTGCATAAAGGCACCTGTACCGGGAATAGCATTAGAGCAGCACTGATTGTCTCATGATGTGGCATCACTCCTACAGGTAGCAGGTATTTTCCTGGCAGCTTGTCTTAAGCTCAGAGTGGAACAGTGTAACTGATAAGGGGTAAAGATGTCTGCAATACGCTAGTGGAGCTCTGTGAAGAAACTGACACAGCATTTGCCTAGCTCCAGCTCTGCCCAGCATTGTAATAATGATATTGGTAATCTGCTGGGCACTTCTGAGAATTAAGGAAAAAAAAAATCAAAACTGCTCGTACTCTCAAGGTGTATGTGTAAAGATAATGAATATTATTATCCTCTCTTTAAAGACTGAGAGGCTGTGCATAAATGATTTACCTAGGGCCCCAAAGGAGCCTGTGTTTGACTAGGGAGCTGAACTTTAATTGTACCTTACTTTAATCCTGTGTTCTGACTGTACCTCCCTCATTACCTACCTGTCCATTTTCATTAGCACGCATATCCATCAGACTCATTAATAAATCAGAGAGGGTGTTTTGTCATGGCTACTAAATAAGAAACTTCATCGAGACCTAGACTGGAAATGTTTACTTGCGTCGAACACCCATTGCCTAAAAATTGCTGTCATTCACACTGAATGCCAGTTACATTATGACATTAACCGTGACACAGCTAATGTCAGCCATTAACCTCAGGTTATGGTCACAGAATCACAAGTGACTGAACTACTGTTTTTTAAGAGACTACTGCCTACAGCTGGAAATTACTGTCCCCAGAGGGGACAGTCCTGTGACAGCTGCAGTCAAAGTCAGCATGTCCATGGTTCTGCCTCTATTGGCAACTCCTGAAAGATATTTCCATTCTATTTTATTTGCTGGCAGCAACACCTGTACCTCCTTCAGGGTGAAACAATTCCGAGAGAGAAAATCACCCCAAAACTTTTTTTTTTTTTTTAAAGGCTGGTTTGATTCTCTGAACTGGTTTACTCTCCACTCAGTCAAGAAATGGTGCTAGCACATCAGAGGGTGCAGGACCATTGTCTGCTTTGGTTTATACTGCTTTAAACAACCTCAGCAGAGGGCCTGGTGATTGCCCACAAGGGCTAGGAAGGTCCCAGGGCCTTACCATGCAAAACAAAATGGACTAACTTGACCAAGAAGGCAAATGGCATGCTGGCTTGTATCAGGAATAGTGTGACCAGCAGAAGTAGGGAAGTGATTGTCCCCCTGTACTTGGCACTGGTGAGGCCGCACCTCGAGTACGGTGTTCAGTTTTGGGCCCGTCACTACAAGAAGAACATTGAGTTGCTGGAGCGCATCCAGAGAAGAGCAACGAGGCTGGTGAAGGGTCTGGAGAACAAGTCTTACAAGGAGTGGCTGAGGGAACTGGGGCTGTTTAGTTTGGAGAAGAGGAGGCTGAGGGGAGACCTTATTGATCTCTACAACTACCTGAAAGGAGGTTGCAGTGAGGTGGGTGTTGGTCTCTTCTCCCAAGTATCTAGCAATAGGACAAGAGGCAATGGCCTCAAGTTGCATCAGGGGAGGTTTAGATTAGATATTTGGAAAAATTTCTTTACCGAAAGAGTGGTCAGACATTGGAATAGGCTGCCCAGGGAGGTGGCTGAGTCCCCATCCCTGGAAGTGTTCAAAAAACGTGTAGATGTGTCAGTTCAGGACGTGGTTTAGCAGGTGTGGTGGTGTTGGGGTGATGGTTGGACTTGCTGATCTTAGAGGTCTTTTCCAACCTTAATTAATCTGTGATTCTATGACCATCACTGAAAAGTAGCTAGGAATAGGCAGATGGTCAGTGTCTCAAATGAAGAGCACTAACTTCTTATAACTAGCTAACCTGATGATTTGAGATTGTCCTACCCTGCCTATAGACTTGTGTTGCATTTGGGGACAGTGGCTGGAAAGGTTCTGACCCCAGTTACCAGCTCCTGTTGAAGTTACTGCCTGGGTTGATCAAGTGATATGTTTCCTTGGTGGCTGAAATTCAAAACAGAAATATGTGACAGATTAAATTATTGCCCTCGGTTATAGCTATCTCAGGAGTAGGCTTACCACTTACTCTGCCACCTCTGATATGTAGGTAATCTTTTTTGAGGGAAACAGGGTAAAAACGGCTGGAGAAATATCTTAATCAGTTTACTTTGGAAGGAATCATGTACCAGAGTCTTTGCCAACATTTAAACAGATCTGCCACCTGCAGCAACTGCTGGTAAAGAAGGCCTCACTTAAGAGGGAAGTATCCACGAAGGATTATTTTAGGAGCACTGAAATCTTGAAAATACAGAGAAAAATTAATGAATTTTTATTTGCTGCAGAATATAATTTCAAGTTTGACTGGAATAGCTTATGAGTTTGGATCAAGTTTAGTTAAAGAGTTTTGACAGAAAAAATGAGAAAATGGTGTTTAATTTTAATAGAAAAGTTTACCCTCTCTCTTCAGAAGCATTTTTTAATCTGTCCCTCTTTCCTTATGTATTACTGCCCTAACCTTCTACCTAGGAGTATTACAGGGTTAGTTCAGGAGCTCTTGTTGCAGCTGTTCTATTTTGAATAACTAATTAAATATTAGTTTGAACAGAAGTTCCTTAACCACAAGGCAATAAACTGAGTCTCTCTTCTTCCGGCTCATATTTGTGACAAAGGACTGAGCTGGATTAGGGACCAGATGACTTTCATACCTGCATAGGAACTTTCATTCAGCCTCAGATGTAGCTTTTCATCACAGCTGAGGGGATCTAAGAAGTGACCAACTGACCTTCAGAGCTCCTTCTGCTCATCTTGTCCCTTATGCGAAAATCGAGGTGTATCTGCTCCCAAGCCGAGACTGTTCATTAGGTGGAACAACTAATTGTGTCAAACCAAACCCTAAATAAAGCAAAACCAACCCTATAAAGACCAATGATTTCTTGGAATTGTCTTAGTTCCTGGAAGAGGGGACATATAAAGTTAGATAAGTAGCACAGCTTGTGAAAGGAGAAAGAGGACTGCATGGACAAAAGCAGGCCTTCAGCAGCCATAATGGATCTGTTGAAACTGTCGTGAAGCTGATGTCAGGGAGCAGCAGAGCCAGCTGTGCCACAGGGTGTGGAGAACTGGGAGCTGGGGTGACAGCATGGCTGGCTGGGCAGTGTCCTTACCCACATGGGACGCAGCCCCCTGCTACCCCAGCAAAAAGAGCAGACCAGGTCTGGTGATGGTATCCAGGGTCAGCCACAGCCCAGACCACCATGTTGGTCCATAAGGATGGGGCAGGTCTGAGGACAAGCTTGGAAATCAGTTCAAGGTCAGGATCAGCGAGGTGCATGTCCAGCACAGACACACTGACAAGTAGCTCAGGCAGGCACCTGAGTGTAAATGTAGCTCTGGAGCAAAAGGAGAGAGGATGAGGACCAGTGAGGCTTCTCCCAGCTCTTCTCGCCCAGCCCTTTCACATCGTCCTGGTCCCAGGTCCCAGCCAGCCCTGGCTCTGAGGGCAGGCAGCCAACCACCGCATGTGGGAAGCTTTCAGGATGAAGCATTGGATGCCAAGAATTGGGGCCATAAGCTCCTGGTGTAACTACATCTTTATGTCACTCAGCTGAGCTCCCTCCTTCCCCTGGCCATTCTTGTTCATTCCAACCCGCCCATTCAACTTCTGCTGCCCTCAGTCATGCTACCGCAGGCTAGGATGCCAGACTCTCAACTAGGTCTCTGAAGTCTTGCAAGTTAAAAAAAACCCAGCAAAACAACAATAAATAATCTCCCCAGACCTTTTAAAGCTCCTCAAGCAGCTATACTTGTAACAGAAAAAACTGGTGAGATGACTGTTGGGAACACTGGAACTTCTTAAGTTGCCTTCACTGCCAAAGAAAACATACAATCAAGACAAAACCTCAGGCACAAGAATGGTCCATTGTGGATTTTAGCCTCTTAATATGGATAGTTCTCTTCCTGTTGCAATCCCTATATGTGTGTTAAATTTGACAATACATAACACGTTCAAGTTCTCCATCAACAGTATAGCCAAGAGCCTTCATCTTCTTAGAAGAAAACCATGTTAAAAGCAAAATAAAATAAAATAAAATAAAATAAAATAAAATAAAATAAAATAAAATAAAACAAAACAAAACAAAGCATAGTTGGGCATTTGTGAGAGATCGCTTCCTTCCTCTGCCTCTGATGGTGTTTTCAAGCTCATGAAATGTATTGCAGTACTGCAGGTCACTTTCCTTAGGTCACCTTCCATAATGTTACACAGTTAATGCAGAAGACTAATAATAACATAGACTGATGATTCACAGAGGGATGTACCTTAGAGGGTACATAGACACAAGGGTGCTTTCCTAGGAGAGCGCTGAGGAAAAGATTAATTTGACATATAAATCTATTACATAACTTAAATGCGCTGCATTATCACCACTAACAGCAAAAACAGCAACAACAACTTTTACTGCCTGAAGTTTTCTCTGGCACTGCGCAGTAATTATCTGACCTATCTCTAAGGTCACTGCATACTGTGGTTGTATTTCAAGTTGTTTGAGACTACTGTAATTATTAAATGTACTATAGCTGCATAGCTTTTTTTTTAGTAGGAACTCCCAGAAAAATAAAACCCAAATGCATTTATGCCTCAATATCTATAAAACTAACAAAATATCTTGAAGTTATGTTATTTTAGTCCCAAGTATCTGCCTGTGGATAGAGAGAAAGCTCTAGTTTTAGCTGTGTCTTGTAGTCCTGAAAAGTTTTCTTCTTCCTCTTATCAAGGCTGCAGAATGCACACTGCAGTAGATACGCTTGACGTTATCTGTAGGAGGATAAAAGCCCACGCAGCAGCTACTCTGTGTTGGACAATTTTGAAGCTGTTGGGAACTGTTTCTGTCCTTTCAAAGTACTACCACATGCACATCAGGGGCTGTGGTACTTTCTGGCCTAATTTAATCACTGTAATGTGGAAGAGAATCTTTCAGACTATCACACAGAGTGGGATTTGGGCCTGGCACCCTTCAGTTTTGACTTTCAGTCCTCCAAGACACCACCACTTGCAAAAACACAACCTAAATATAAAGAAAGAAACAAAAGGGATTACCATAAATCTAAAAATGTGCAGAAAATAAAAAAACCCACAAGAATGTCATTGCTCAATATTAAGCTGGATGTTCAAGATTTTGCTGGTGGAACAGACAATTTTTTCTTTTCTAAGCACATATAACAGGGAAAGTGTTGTTAAATAGTTTCATGAGGTAACATTAAGGTATCTTATGATTTGCCATTATTTCTTCATCTTCCCCAATAAATAGAAATCTGCAGTTACAAAGAATAAGACCTTCATTGAAGAAAAAATAAAGCTATATTAGCTAACAAGTGCTGAATAATGTATGTTGAAACCCAGGGTAGAAATATGCGATGTATTAAATGTGCATAAAGCTTTTAACTTGTGGAGCGGCATTTAAAAAACCATATTAATAAACAGGGTCCCTGTGATGGAATAAGCATAATCACAGTCTTTAACATTTTTTTATGTAGCCAGCTGAACTGTGGGTAACATTCAGATGCCTGTGTGATGGAAGACTTAGAAATGATGTAGATATTTCTTCCAGGCAATAAGCTGCACTTAGGGTCTATTTAAGTTTCTTTGTTCAAGGAAACACAGAGGTAGTTGTTGACTCACTGACACAGTAGCTAATTAGCTAACATCCATTTAAAATGCTGAAGTTGTCAATACAATGCTTAATTTGGATGAAAACAACCTAAGAAAGGTTTGTGTTCTCCAAAGATTTTCGGCAAAGTCAGCCTAATAAAAGCTGCAAAGCTTCTCTCCTTCATGCCATTTGACCATCACAACTGCAGCAAAACTACTACAGTGGGTAAGGACAGTTAACTATAGGAACTCACCAAACGATGAAGAAATATACATATTATTAACATGGGCACACAGAAGACATTTAGTATATGTAGATGTGAAGCAGAAAACTAAAAGTAGCTTTTAGCATTCCAGACATTCAGAACAATGGTATCTGAGTTTAATACTAATCTCTATTTATGCTGCCACTCACATATATCAGGGTGGGACAACTCCCACATGTTGTGGAAAAAGGTGACTGTGGGTGTTAAAAACAGAGACGTGCCTTCTAATTAGAGGTATTCAGGTATATGTCTTGATGTGAATAGGCTAACTTGAGGAAGAAATAGAGCCATTATACATAATGCTTGCGGGGCTCATTGACAGGGCTTTAAACTAGAGGTGAAGGGGGAAGGGGAACATATCAGGCTTGCCAGCGACAGGCTAGGGGAGGATACACAATGGTTAGAGGGATGGGGGGCTAGTAG
>Ga0065711_1046037_pt1 | contig 13128 bp, 9 predicted proteins | sample Hoacrofraction12_FD_59098 | JGI IMG/M metagenome (GOLD analysis project Ga0065711, IMG submission 59098) | Hoatzin crop microbial communities from Cojedes, Venezuela - Epithelial fraction 12 v2 (version 2) | ecosystem: Host-associated > Birds > Digestive system > Esophagus > Crop | place... | reverse complement strand
TTAAAAAAAAAAAAAAAAAGTAGACACAAACGACTACTCTTTATCAGCTTACTAAGAAAACTTTTCTTTCAGGTTTTATAACCTAACCAGTAAATAAGCCATTAGGTAACAGCAGACCTTGTAGCAAAACAAATTATAAATACTGAATGGAAGAAGAAGGAAATCTCTTTACACTGAATCAGAACACAGCAGCGACAGGGATCTGTTGGAATCTCAGTTAGCCTGTCACCATTCTAGCAGTAACGTCAGGACCTGCTACGGTCTTTTTTCTGGAGAAGGGACTCCTTACGAGCAGCAAAAACATTTGGAGAGTCTTACATCAGCTGTGCACATTCACAAAGTGTCTAATTATTACTTAATTGAGGTTCTAAGAGAATGACAAGATAGTTGCAGCAAGCAGCATTCCTGGACTCCTCCAAACTCCTCCATGTTAACAGTGGTTGTCACTGGCTTTAATGTGCCCTTGCCCTCCTCCTTTTGCTTTATTTATTTAGCATTCTCTTAAGCATAACAAAATGCACCGCTGAAGGAGACGCCACTTATCAGACATTCACTGAGTGAGTCGAAGGGGAATGGGGAGTGTAACCCACGCGGCTGAAAGCCATTCCTCGTCCAGGAGGCACACGGGAGGTTGAGGAGTGCTGTGGAGCTGGATCTGGCCACTATGGACACTCAGTTCTGGGGGGAGTATGAATTACCAGCGAGGACAACAGACATGGGGCAAGGGGAAGGCGATGCTTCCCACCCCCAGTCCCTGTTTTTGTCCAACGGAAAATAAGGCTCACTGTTTCAGATAAACCAGTCCATCATCTCAATATCTGCCAATATTTGGAGTGAACTTGGGTGAATCTCTTGCATGAGAGGCTGGGCACCAGGAGCTGGGCTGTCATCTGCCAGCCTGCAGAGGATGGGTTCAGCTGCTGCAGAAGCAACAGCCTCCTTGGCAGGCAGTGGTGCCCATCCACTAACGGAGGAGCAGTGGAGAAACAGCCTGCTGGGGCCCTCTGAGAAACCTCCTGTCATCACACAACAGTTTTGGCACTGTATTTTCAATATGCTTAATCCTACAGTAACCTGAGGAACAAATATTTGTCCCTTATCACCCCCAGGGCCACTCAAACACTTCTGATATATCCTCCTGACTCACTGGAGTGCTAGGCAAAGATACACGAGCTCGATCAGGGCTAGGAACATTAGAGCCACATCACCCAGTGCGACGTTTCACCCGGGCTAATATTTACCCACTTCTCAACAGAGTTAATTAGTTCTGGTGGAGCACTGCACTGGTACTAGCCTTCAGTTCCAAAACCTGAGCTGGACCTAAGCGGTGGTGGTATGTGTTGTGCGGTGCACACACGCCTTATTTGCAGTATCCTCGCCATACCAGTCAGGCAACCTTGATGAAGCTGGGAATGCGACAAACACTGAACAGCAAATTACTTTAAGAAGCATACTTACAAGGTTTCAAGGTTGTCTAATCCATCAAAGCAGTGTTTTCCTATAGTTTTTATTTTATTATTATGAAGATGTCTAAAAAACAAAAACATAACAAGTGTGAAAACAAGTGAATGATTTCACAGAAGTTAACAAATTAGCAGATATTTCTATGAAATCAAGACAGTTAAGTGGTTTAGAAAACACATTGCATGGGGTGGATTATGCAGAAGCAGGTCTTTCACTTCCAGACAGAAATGTTTCATCCTCATACGAGAACAGAATAGATTGCCCGCAGTCAAGACAACCTATTTTAAATCTTTACTCACTATCCAGAAGTGTGATAAAAATATGATTTAAACATATAAATTGAACAAATTTTTCATATTTATCCTTGGAGATATATTTAAGACTACACAGAAACAGGTCTGTGGCAGATAGTATTTTCTTCTTCTATTATCTCTGAAAGCTTTCTCTGACAACCATTGGTTTGAAATATTCATTACCAAAATCAGATGCCAGGAAAATACATGCCAATCTCACTACCTATAGCCCATTTGACTTTCTGTTTAGGGGAAAGTCTTTAGCAAGCCTTCAGCGAATTGTCTAGTGTACATGGCATCATCTTGGGTCGGCAGTATAGGCTGTAACTAGACAATTCAGCAAAATACCATTTTCAGTGCCATCCTAGATTAATCAAAACTGTACCTGAGGAGACAATCAAAGTGACCTACGAAATACAGTTACAAATACTCACAGAACAACAAGACTTGAAAGGTTTGTAAAGGCATAGTCAGGAATGTGCGTTATTTTGTTGAGCGCCAGCGTTAACGCCTGCAGAGAGGGGAGATTGCTGAGCGGGTAGATGGGAACTTCTGTCAAACTGTTGTCATCCAACCAGAGGTGACGCAACTGCACCAGGCCCTCAAAACTGTCTTCTGGTATGGCAGTAATATGGTTAGCATCTAAACGCCTACATTAAAACAGAAAGGATTCACATTGTAAACTCGCAAACTACAGATAGGTTAAAATATCAATTAAAGTCCTATTACTCCTGAGTATTTTTTATTTAAGGTTAAATATGCTTTACTGAAGTAATTTAGTATCAGAAAGTCTGAAGGTTTACTGAACGATGCACAAACACCCTTTCCAGGCAAATGAAGAGCCCATAAAAGAAAGCTTCATAAAAAAACTGCTTCTCAGATATTTTTAATAAAACATTTGAACAAACTCATATGCTTATCATCATCTCAACACAGTGAATTGGTAACTCTATAGACATACACACACACAAAATCCCCAGCTGCCAATACCGGCACAAGTCTTTAAAACGGTAACGTGGTAGCGTACCGAAGACTGCAGAGGCCTTTACCCACCTGCACCGATTATCCCTATAGCTACATTGTCGACAGCATTCTATACTGTTCTATGCTTGGTTTTGTGGTACTGCTGTACACCTTAAACGACTATGTTAGAGAACAGGTCTATTAAAAGCAGTTGTTAAACGCAGTCAGAGTTATGAATCATCCTGGCAAATAGAGCATTACATTGTCAGCTAAAACTGAGAAATTTCTTTCACCCTTGCACCTGATCCTTTCTAACTTGCTCCACAACAAAATGCAAAATAGCACATCAGCACGGCTGACTACTGTACATTACTGGATTTGCCACCACACTTTTCCCCCAAATGAACTCCAATCACAAGCATCAGTGGTAGCAGCACACGAGGAAAGAGACTTCTCTATCTTTCATACAGAAAGTCAAACCACGTGTGACAATTAGTTCTGCTACGGTTACCAGCTCACCTACACTATTGGGTTTCACAGCTTCTTCAAGTTTCAAAGCATCAAAAGAAGAGCTCCACACCTGGAAACCTAGGAGGCTCAAATGCATATCCCCAGCTCCAGATGTGCAGCCCTCATGACGGGAGGTGCAGGTGTTACTGTCAGATTCTCGCTCAGAATCCTTACCCATGACAACCGAATAAACCTGACAACGGCAACTCCTTGTCCAATGGCTTCAGCAGCAACAACAAACTCACGCAAATCGACGTGTGCTTTTCCCTCATGCAATACAGGCCCTGAACCATTTCTTTTCTCATCTTCCCGCACTAGCAGTGTAGTTACTTCGACAGCATCACTGGCAACCAGGGCAGGCAAAAAGCATAGACAGGGACTGGTTCAGGTTTGCCTACACTACGCCTTGTAACCAGATGTGTTTGGGATAAAAGTGGAAAACCACTCCATACTAAAAGCTTAAGCTTGGATTTACACCCAGGAATGGGCAGCGGCAAGGGATGACCCAGGAAGAAGCAAAACATTAACAAAGCACTATCCTTCCAAAGGCGATGAGAGGAAAAGTCAGCAGGGACAGCCCACGAGATGAACGAGACAGGCTGTAGCAGACCCAAGGCAGCGCAGGGCTAAGAGCAGCAATGTTTGACTGTCCTCTGACCTACAGGCTGTCCTCTCCGGGTCAACACAAAGCTGAACCACGGTAACTGAGCTGCAGACACGGAAGAGAACACCTCTCCTACCTGCTCTGCAACGACTGGTGTACCAGCCGTGGTGTGTATGCCGCTGTCTGGGGAGACAAAACACACATATGCTCCTCCATGAGCATCGATGTTCGTTACAATACAATCAGCACAGGTTTGGAGTTACATTAAGCATTCACTGTGTCTCTAATGCCATGATCAGACATGCTCTAGAAAGTCTATCTGGGCTAGTTTACGAAGTTATTGCCTCTAGGCATTCATCCTGACCTCCCTGGGCTGGAGGAGCTGACCAAGTGACCGTGCTGCACTTGTCCCCAGGCACAGTCACGACGGCTTCAATAGTAGTGAAAGAGCTTCTGGACCCTGACATTCAAAGGACATCCCAAATTCCAAGGGAGAAGCCAAGCTTGATCAAGAATTAATGCACTTCATCTATTTCTGTGAAAGAGAGTTTTATTGTTGTGATGTACATGGTTAAAATACTTCAAAATATTAGGAAAAAGAGTCAGCAGCTGAATTTCCATGTAATAAAAAGTCAAGCAATACGTCAAATTAAGCAACAAACACACCAATACAAGTAGGAACTTACAAAACTGTCTGCAGTCAAAGGCTCTCTCCTAAGGTGAGCGAGGTGCCATTAGCTCTAAAGCTATACATCAAAGAGTTAATTCCTATGGTTCATATACTGGCATCCCCTTATCATTTGCCCCATGGTCTGACAGGTGTGTATGCTGTTTTGTTTAAATGCTTTTAGGCTGCACTGAGACTGGAACGTATCAGAGAAATTAAATATCTGATGATAATAAAGAAAAAAAAATATGAGGGGGGGAGGAAAATAGCCTGCAGCTCTGCTTCAGGAAAAAAGAAAAAAAAAACAAAACTAGAAATTACCTGTCTTTCTTCTCTCTCCTAAATTCACACACCTCCCTGAAGATCAAAAGAATTATTTTCCAGTGGAATAAACATATCCGAGTCTCCTCTTCAACTGCTTTCTCCCTGACACCCCCCCTTTTTTTAAAAAAAAAAAGAAAAGCAGCATACCTTGGTCCTTGTGACTACTTGTCTATGCCTATGTTTGTACTTTCACTGTACTCCTTGCTAAACTCCATTTACTCAAGCAGGCTTTGGAAAATAGAAACACACACCGAAGCCCCAAGCCCTGCTCCTCCTCTCCCACTGTTAAAGCAGAAGGTGACCAGAGCAAGGACAGATGCACGCGATGAGGGAGTCGAACTCTCAGCCAGGGAGAACAAAGAGGTTCATGGAGAAGATGACGGACCCTTCACCCCTAGCTTGCTTTGCCAACACCTCTGTCCCCCAGTGCAGATGGATCAATCCCCAAGTGACTGCACCTCCAACTGATGGTTCTCCACAGCCATCCCAGTCGGTCGTGTCCATCTTCTCCTGCCCACAGCAGTAAAACTGAGGGGACAAAGAAGACCACCACCCACTGCTGCCACTGAGCAGGGGGGTTTGGAAGGTGAAAGACGGTGCTTTTCTGGCTCTCTGTCACTTCTTTGCAAACATTTGGCATCGTCTTAACAAACATAATGTCTGAATAGAGCTGAGAGTAACTGGTGATGCCGAATCATAAAGCCAAAGTCAAGGAGAGAGACAGGACATCATGCTGTGATTATTTGTGTCTCCTACTCTCCATTTACGCAGCGACTTCCCGATCTCTGCGTCTGAAGATCACCGTGAGAGCCCAAGGTTTTCCCAGAGGCCAACGGATATACCAATAAAATAGCTGAAAACGGATGGTTTGCCCAGTTTTCATTGAGCTGCATTCACAGTTTTAAAGGGAAAACCTGTGATTTACAAATGTTATAGGAACAAGCACAGCATCAAAAGGATCAAAGGTGGTATTATTATGATAACACAGAAAATATTTATTACTGCTGGCTTTCTGTTATTAGTTGTCATATCTCAAGACTTATTTTTAACTACGTCGGCCCCTTCTGTCTCATCCACATTTTTTGTGTTCCTTCATGCCTCCTAGTGCAAGCCTGATGTGCCACAGTTCTTTTTTCTTTTTTTTTTCCTCTTCCAAACAGTCAAAGCTTACAAACTTTACGTTCAATGCACAAAACACAGTTGAAATACTTCTATTTAATGTGAAATGCGCATAACGGAGCACTTTGTGAAACAACCGAAAAGCAAACCTCAAATATTTGACAACTTCCACAAAATATTACAACCAAGGACCACACCTTTTCTTTCAGATGGGCTAAGGGAGCTCCAACATCTGGCAAGGTACAAGTAATATTCTTCACTGGAACTGAACTTTGTTACAAAGACTGTCCTTTTCCATTAAAGTGTTAAAGATAAGACTGTGCTCTTTAAATCAGAGCTTGCAGCATGTGCTTAAATTCCTTAATCTTTCAGAAGCGTTTCCAATTCCAGCTCCCCTATAGGCAGTGGCTTGTGAGAGACCTCTACTTTTAGTCTATAAATTCAGAGTTCACTTTCAGAGCTGTCATCTTCACTTTTATTAGCTGTCAGGTTCCCTCCTCACACAAACGCCACCTCCACGAGAAGAAAGAGCAAGAGGATGACAGAAACCTACATATTCAACAGCTCTGATATCAGTATTTGACGCATTGTTAAAGTGAGTACAGAGCATAGGAACTTAAAGGTCTTCAAACAATTAACTCTGCTTTAAGGAAACTGTAAAACTAATATGAACTCCTTCCTCAATTCAAATGAGTAAGAGCTTCGAAGTCTTAACACATGCATATGTATGAATTTTTAGTGTTTATGTAGTAATATAAACACATAGAAGATTACCATCCCGACTCAGTATATTTCAAATTTTCATAAAGCTTTTCCCTACAAACCTGAGGCCAGGCCTGCCAGCAGTATGCTCGTGTATGGAGAGCAGACACCTGGGAGGCGGCACGGCGTGGCACCAGCTTTTGTAATGCACTACAGTGGGGGGGAAAGGCAGGAAGAAACACTGATAAATGTATTCATTTCTGGAGCACTGGGAGCTTAAGGAAAAAACAAAACAAAACAAAACAAAATCTCCTCTATTTCCTTGGGATGTCCCAGGAGCCAGCCAAGCCCCCTGCTCCCCTGGTCTCGCCTGGAATCGCCCCCGCACCACACCAAACCACTGCAGAAACTGCTGTGCCAGCCACGTGCACAGAGCAGGCATTTGCCAATGAAGTGGGCACAGAAGCACTGTTACTGGGCACAGCATCTACTTACAGGGCTAAAAGGAAAGGATTCTCATGGCCCTGCTTGGGCTGGCCGGCAGCACTGCTTAGAGCAGGCGTCCTGCAGCCCGCATCCCTCCCCACTGCCCACATCCCTGGTGGGTAGCACCGGGGAGGCCTCCACGACCACGCTCGCACACCTCTTCTGGCTGCCCAGTCCCTCCAGTGCTGCTTCTCCGGTTAACTCTTTTCCCGTGCCGTGGCAGAGGCCAGGCGCTGGGCAGCGAGGGTTCCCCCCCGGACGGGGGAAGGCAAGGCAGAGTATCCCTCACCACGTAGGCAGGGTCACGCCGCAGCCAGGCTGTGAAGTTTGCAGCTTTGCGTGATCCCAGCCGGTCTGGGGGGAGCGGGAACATGAGGGGCAGAGCGGGGCACAAAGCTCAGCAGAGGGAGGAAAAAATCCTGTGTTTTGTTCTCATCCTGTAGTGTCTCCAGGCACGTTGTGGTCAACCCTTGCTTTGCTGGGGCAAACCACCAGCTCATGCCAGTGGCCATCACTGGCGATGCTCTCCAAGGAGCCGGCCATGCTCCTCACCACAAAGCCCACCTGGGTGTTGGGGATGCAAGACAGAGCTCACAAACGTTATCTTAGCAATAATATTCATTATGAACTTACTGCCATGTGTTCTGTTGACACTATTTGCCTAGGAAGAGGAGACCGTTGTGGAATTCTTTGCAGCTACTATCCCAGCCTCGCTACCTCTCATCTGTGACCACACTCTCGACCTTACAGGCTTCAGCAACTGCAAAATTTTAACAGCCTTGTACTAATAGCAAGAGTTTAACATTGATGTTAATAAAAGGAAAATCACTGCTGACTCTTGTGTTAAACCACTTCTGCTCAATGGCAATCATTAAAGAACTTTGCTCTTTAAAGTGCTCCTTCAAAAACCACAAAGAAATCACTCAAATAACAGTGGAGTAGATTTTTAGGTTTTGAAGTTGAGTACTGATAAGCCTGGTATCTAGGAAACTCTGCTACAATGCAAGGCCATAAACCCACCATGTTAGCAGAGGTACTTTAAAATACTCAGTGCGTTTGCTCACCGTGTCAAGCAGCGGCTCTCTGCACCTTGGGTGTCGAGAACACCAATACAAGGATTTGCTTCATTCAAAGACAAACTTACAGCAGCTCTCAGAAACTAATGGCACCTGCCAAAGCTATTCCAACCACCAGTATCGATGTGCCAGCACATCTGTTTCTCCCATTTAAATGTTTAAGATGGTACCAGTCAGAGATCACACAAAGTTTGGTGCAAATTACCCATAAAGGATTCAGCTGATCTTTACCTACATGCTGCGTAACTTCCACCATCCCAGTTAAGTTTCTGCTCATTCCATTTCTAAATAATTTCCCAATTTTTATTTAAACACCAGCAATTACATTCTGTGATTCTATGATTCTGTAATTCCTTAAGCAAGCCCAGACAGTTAAAAAAAAAAGTCTACAACAATCCCAGCGATTCCTGAAGCTCACAAGAAATACCCATACCTCACTTTCAAGAAAACCAGAACAGCTTCTGAAGGTGAACATGGCATAGAAAAACGAGATTCCTGTCATTCAGCAAGTATGTAAAGTTCATGAAGCAGTACATTTAAACTGCTGCACATTTAAAGACTTTTTCAGCACAATCAAACAAGCTCAGGAGAGCTCTTGCACGTTCTTCTCTAAAACAAATGCAAGACAGAAAAGCAGTTCAGCGTATTTAAGTTTATACTGGTTTTGCAGGTTAAAAATAAGACTTGTGTGAATGTCTCCTTTTCCCATTCTGGTGCTGATAGCTTAATTCTATGTCTTAACATAGGCTCACTTGAGGGCTGGTCCCCTTTAACTCTTTAATAATAGTGAAGCAGGGAACTAAAACACCTCTGGAGAAGATGACCCCCTCAAAGCCGGTTAGCTGAAAAACCACCTGCCACTGTTCAAGGTGCACACTACATCTGAGACCACATAATGCTTTTTAACTTCACCTAATCTTTGCTGTTCCTGAACATCTTCCACAGCCTCCCAGACAAGATTATCCTTACAGATAGCCCTGTCCTTCAAAACGCTGGAATGCAGAAACACAAAATTATCAACAAAAGCCGTAAAGCACACTTTAAGAAAAAAAAAACAAACCAGCGGAATTAGAACAGAACTGATTATTTTTTGATACAGTGTTTGCACTGTTGTCTCTAAATTCAGGGATCTTCCCTTCCAACGTCTTTCAATATGCCTGTGGTTTACATTACTAAAGCTGTTGTCACCAGCGTGAACTACCACTTAGAGCTCAGCGGCTTCATTATGGTACCAGCAGAATGGTTTTAGATCTGATTTGGGTTTTGGTTTTCTTTTTTTATAAATATAATATGTAAGACAATATGTAATACAATATTTTATAAATACAATATGCAATACAAGTGTAACATGATCTGCATAAGGAATCCTTCCTAAAATAAGAAAGAGCTAGAAATGCAAGGCTATAGCAGGTACGTGCTACAGCACTTTTAAAATGTGTCCTGACCGACTGAAATACACCTCCATCCTCTGTCCCCACCCTTTTTCTCCTACATTTTCACCCTGCAAAGCACGATCCTGCTCTCTTGTCTCTCAATCCCACACTAGGACCCCCATCTTTCCTGCCTGGGCCAAGCCGATTCCCTCTCCCAGTGAATACAGTCGCATTCCAGCGTGCTCACGCCTCCGGCCTCCTCCTGCCTGCTCCAGCCTTCTGGGACAGGAAGGCAGACTGCAAAACTGGTTGTGATCCTGCAGCGGGGGCTGCGAGCAGCCCGGGCCGGGGAGCCAGAAACGCTGCCGGCTACCGCAGCACGTTACTGCTGACCACACGCGTGAGGACACTGACCCTGCAGCTCAGGTGAACACCCACAGCAGGAGAAAGGCAGGAGCTATTGCAGCCCAGTGCCGCACTGGCACGGTCCCAGTACCCCCAGTTTGGGAAGCTGGCACCACAGCGTAGTTGCAGTGCTTTGAACCGTCGCTGCAGAACGCTCCTACATTCCCTGCACGTGGGCATGTGCGCACATGTGCAGGGACAAGGCCTCGGTGATTTCTGAGCTACAACTATAATAAATCACCTTCGATGTCTTAGCAGCTATTGACAAGCTTTCAAAAATGACTCATGGATTTGATGGCAAATGCCCAATAAATTAGCAGCAATTAGGGTTTTTTTGAGTTTAAATGGAACACAGGTCTCCTTTTGAAAGCATCTGAAAGTCTTTATTTAAATCACGTAGTTCCAGTATTTGTCACACAGCGAGGATTGTACTAGAATACCCTGTGCTATCGTTTTACATTGATACGTAGCTGGGTTTCTGGGGTGAACTAAAGCAGTCCTAGAAGGTGCTGTAATTTATAGAATCATTTTACAAATCCCCACATTCCGGGCTGAAGCTCAGAATAAGCAATGTTACCAAAAAAAGGTCATCGCAGTCAAATACGCTTCTCATGCTACGGCAGCCAAACAAGTGACCCTGCGGAACGGCTCCCCGGTCCCCTCGGGCTCGGGACGCGCTGCCGGAGCAGCGCACCGCTTCACTACCGCTGGCTCTCGCTGCGACCCGTGGATCGTCAGTACATCTCACCAACGCCATGTCCAGATCTCAAGCACCAAGTACGCCACTTGATTACCTTGTGATAACAAAAATACAGCGCTGATGCTTTGCAGCAGTTGAAATGCATCAAGAGTGTTGTTCACAATAGTGAAGCTCCTCATTCGTCAGGTTTTTCTGCTACCAAAAGCCGTGGGCATGAGCTGGCAACCAGTGCCTTCTGTCTTGGCAGCGCAGTCCCACGGTCCCAGATACCACAGCGTCTCGCAATGGGAGAACACATCCTGCCAGATAAAACTTTTCCAGGGTGCTAGAAAGCAAGTTTCCACTCAGTAAAATTCTTTCATTTTGCTAAATTCCATCTCCATAAATAAGGACGCTATTCTAACGCTCTTTCGGAGGCCAGAGCTGGGAAAATATCCAATGTAAACAGCAAATAAAGAGCTGTTGTTTCGCATTCTGAACCAGGCTGGCTACTCGCCAGCTGTAATATAAACATTAGAGACCATGAAGCTCCTGTAACCATCTTCTTTACTTCCACCCAGGTATGTTTACTGGGCTTGTTCATACACACAGTGTGGCAACCGTCGTCCTACGCAGCTAGAAATTGGAGCGCATTAAGAGAGAAACTGGATGGCTCTACAGGAGCTGCAAATCAAATGATTATCAATATACTATAAAGTTTTACGAGCAAGTAATTTGTGTCTTCACCAAGAAAAAATCCCCCTAAAGCCTACTTCAGAGCAAACTGGGATACTGCCAAAAAGAGTCAGTTAAGTGATGTTTAAACTTGCAGGTTTTGGATGGAGATTATATACATAAAGGTAGAGACAGGTTTTCTAACATATATTCTGCAAAGAGTTATTTGCTTTAGAAGAAGGTCACAGCAGCTCAGGAGCTTTAAATCCATTTTTGACACAAATTCCTTTGGGGGGAGGGAAACAGCTTCCCCTCCGCCCCCCCCCTTTTTTTCCTTCCTCCTTTTTTTAAAAAAATTAATAAAGCGGCATGCTGACACTTACATTTCTGTGCTCACACACACAAAATTCAGAGGACCAGTCCTATGTTCCTTTACCAGAGGCTGCTCCCTACATTAGCAGGGGATATGCATAATTACACTGTTATTTTATGAGGTATGCGATAAACTGAAAGTTGTCCTGAAATTCGTTAAAATGACAGAAGTGCATTCTGGTGAAGTAAACAAATTGCATAGTAAAAATACTTCACACTTCTCACTACACTTGTCTCAAAAACCAATTTATTCTCAACTTGTTGCCAGTTCTAACAAATTGGGGTGATCTTGCAAGGCAGGCAGATACCCTTCTCAGGAACAGAGGGGAGGCACAACCCAAAGCCTGATCCACATCCGTGGAAGGGGGAAAAAAAAAAATAAATTCTTTCTGATCTTCTGACACTGATGACTTCCAGACTGGATTTGCCTACCGTATTTCTAACAGCTATTCTGAAATGTCAATTTGGTTTTCCTCAGAAAAAGAAGTAACAAGTAGCTTGCTACTTATTAACCCAATTTCCTCCTTTTTCACCTCCCTAAAATTGATACAGTTTATTTGCCTATGAACAATGAAGCTCCCAGAAAGGGAAACCTCACCACACTTTGAATTGTTACTATTCTATTTTAATTACAATGATGTTAAGTGATTATACTGGTTACATTATACAATATTATGTAATCATTCCATGATTTTTTTCAACAACTAAAATGTCTGCTTTTTTAAACGGCTCTAACTCCAATTGTATACTATATTATCTTATAATTTCCTATAATATATTGTTTTTAAAAGAAGAGAGAGATGCTGGCTCAATTTATACACTCATTATTTTTCCCTTAATTTTGTCCCTTCCCTTTTCCACATAAAATAATCATCTAACCAGTAACCGGAGATTTAATATTTCAAACTTTGAGAACAAACATTACTGTAAATAAATAGAGAAAAAAGCATGCTCAATGAAATTGAAATGGACATTTCGTTGCCAACACAAGCATTTACTAAAGTAGGCTTTCTTCTGGCATCACAGAAATGCTGGAAGCCAGGACGGAGTTTTGTTTTGTTTTTTTAAATAATTACTAAAGGGTTACTCACATCATGTAATTTGAAGGATTTTTACTACAATGCACAGTATCTGCACAAAGCAGACCTTCGCCCTCAGACCAAGGTGTTCTCTCTTCTACACACACACTAAGACACGGGGGAAACGCTGACATTAAATTTGCAAGATGGCTGCAAATGGAAACCTGCATCTGTCCTGCTCTTGGATCCAAAAACCTGGAGGGGCCCGCGCCAACTCGCGGCACCCAAACTCGCCGCGGGCGCTGCTGTCGCGAGCGGGAGGTCCTCGCTGGTGAGCGGCCCAGCGGCGGCAGCTCCGCGGCTGCGCTGCGAGGTGGCACGGCCCCGCGCCGCACGG
>Ga0065711_1046034_pt1 | contig 13128 bp, 5 predicted proteins | sample Hoacrofraction12_FD_59098 | JGI IMG/M metagenome (GOLD analysis project Ga0065711, IMG submission 59098) | Hoatzin crop microbial communities from Cojedes, Venezuela - Epithelial fraction 12 v2 (version 2) | ecosystem: Host-associated > Birds > Digestive system > Esophagus > Crop | place... | reverse complement strand
CATAGAAAACAGAAAGTAGCAAGAAAATAATAGAAACTTAAATAGTACATGTATCCTACAAGTTGTAAGAAAGCACTGGAAGCCACTTCAGTGAGCTGGAAATGTGCATTCACATGCAAAGCTGTGAGTCAAGTGGGATACAGCTGAAGGAACAGATTTGGTAAAAGCTCAGATGGAAAGGGAAGGGAAGAAGTAATACACGACTAATGCAGAAACAGGATGCATGTTTTATCTGATATAATACTGCCTCTTTGGACTGAAAGAGGGGTAGAAATGGTGATTAGACATGGCTTGAGATACGCTGGGTAAACCGACCAATGGGAAGTAGCAGAAGAGATTAGTTTCTCCAGGGAACACACAATGTGCATCGGGCTAGCTAAACAGCCTTGCTTCTGAACCTTCTGTGTTTATAGTGCAGCTGCTCCCAGCTGTCAAAGAAAACTGTATGATAATCTCTAGGCATATCACCATTATTACTTTACATATATTGAGGAAAGTATGAACCGACAACCTACTCCCTGGTTGTGGTTTCTTAAGCAATCATGATACAAGATTTCATATTGAGCCTTGTTGTGGTTTAACTCTTCAGGCAGCTAAACACCACACAGCCATTTTCCCACCCCACCCCTGCAGTGGGATGGGGGGAGAGAATCGGAAAAAAAGCAAAATTTGTGGGGTGAGATAAAGACAGTTTAATACAACAGAAAAGGAAGAGGAAAATTATAATTATGATAAAAGAATATACAAAACAAGTGATGCACGATACAATTGCTCACCACGTGCCAACTGATGCCCAGGGAGTTCCCAAGCCATGGTGCCCCAGCCAGCTTTCCCCCTAGAATCCTTCTCGATTTTTGTGCACTCGCAGCCTTCTCACTGGCAGGGCAGTATGAGAAGCTGGAAAGTCCTTCACTACTTAGCAACAACTAAAAGATTGGTGTGTTATCAACATTATTCTCATCCTAAATCCAAAACACAGCACTATATCAGCTACTAGGAAGAAAATTAACTCTATTCCAGCTGAAACCAGAACCAGCCTAAAAACTGTTTTTGCTGCTGCAGCTAATGTCCACTCCAGAATTAGCATATTGATAGAGACTTTAAATAGCATTTTCTCTGCCTAGAAAGAAAGTACTTGTCGCATCATATTATCTGGAGACAAGCAGTGATCTAAAAGTGACAATAATGTTTACCTTTTTTCTTCTTATATCCTGTAGATTCACATATAGGCCAAACATTGAATCTATCCCTTCTATAGGAATGAAAAGCCATTGATATCTGAGGATGGAGAGGAAATCAATCCAGTACCCATGGAAGCTACACTGTTGTTAACTATAGCATTGTATGTATTACGATTATGTACTGTAGATAAAAAGGAAAAAAGTCTAAAAATCTAGTTTTTAGTTAGATGTGCGTTGTCATTGTTTTAGCCAAGAATTTAATTCCCTTGGTCAGAGATACTTTGTAAGGATTATTTTATTCCTTAAATCACCAGTATAATTGCAGGGATGGCAGACCGTGATAATTAAATTCCCATTCTACACAACCTAGAGAGCCCCTGCAGGAAACACAGAGATGCTTGGTAGACCAAACCACAAAAGAGGTCCTTGGCCAAGGGAGAGCAGGTAGAGGACTTCCACTTCCATATCTGTCACTTTTCCTCTACTGACTGCTAAATTTCAGTAGATTTCCTTAAACCCTCAACCTTTTGTTCTTCTCATCATTATTTCCTTAAGAATTTTTAAGGAGAACTCCCTTGTGATTATAATGTCTGAGGTCTTTTTAGATGAAGAGCTTTTGTTTAAATAAACTTTCCTCTTTTCATTAGCATCACTTTGCTCTTGTTAATTAAAACCAACCTTTGGAGTATAATAGTGATTACGACCTGATCTTCTGCTCTGCATACTGAACTTGGACACCTGCTCTGGTTCAGAGTGCTATAAAGAATGTTATACTTTAACTACAGTTTAAACATGATCTTAACTAAACATGCTGTTTTTCAAGAATAACTTGCTAAACTTTTTGCTGTCATTTCCATGAAATATCTGAGATATCATGCTCTGAAGAACTTGAATCAAATGTGAAACTGGTTGTAAAATCAGTGAGATGGCCCTGAAGGGAAATTTATTCCGTTAATAGATGCAGTTCCCATACAAATACATTAATTTCCTGTGTCAAGAAATTAACTGTTTTCTAGCTAATACTGTTTCCATGCAAAACCAAACTGCGTAATTCTTGTGAAATGAGAATACTTGTAGTCAGAAAAACAATGTTTTGTGTAACACACAGCTCAATTATCTAGCTATACTAGAAAGTCCTCTTTCTAAACACAAAAACAAGACGAATGCCTTAAATATTGTAACTCATGCTTTGACACAAAACCTTGCACCTGACTTTCATTCAGTGTATGTTTGAGGCACATGTGCCAGCAAGTCTTACAGTGCATGGAGAAGAAGAAAACCACACCAAAAACACACTAGAAAAACTTATGAGCAAGCCCTTACCTGTGTGAAACCAGATTACAGAATTGCCTTTTTTGTTTTAGCTGTAGGTTCGGACACACCCTGCATATAAGCAGACTCATCTTACCCCTAGTTGAGCTCTAGTGATCCTAAGAAGAAGAAGAAAAGTGTTCAAAGTGGAAGCCTGGTTTCGCACACTGAACAATTTTGGAGCATGGAGAAAGACACTTGTCTTAGGGTTAAGGCTAGGACATCAGGATATTTCTTATTAGGACAGTATATAAATAGCATAGATCATCAGCTGGTAGTGTAAATCTAGTCAATGGAGCCACTGCAATTTTAGAGAAGTTAAGGGTCCTGCCTACAATTCTGTATTTTTCTTTCCCACCTGCCCTCCTGGAGGGTCTGAAGCAATTGTCTGCTTTGGAAATTAGTCCTGTATCTCACTGACAAACTGAACAGCCTTGAGCAAATGGCCTGGGGAAGTCTCCAAAATGGGAACTTACTGTGCTTGTCATTCTAATTAAATGCAAATAGTTTAGACACAAAGCACTATGTTTCCAAGGTAGCAAAGCTAAGAAAACATGACAAAAACGAGCTGGGCCCTCATCTGCAAGTGTCAGCTTTAAGCCGTTATGTCTTAAGGTGAGGGAAAGACTTCTGTGTTCTGCTCAGTGCTCTTTGAAAGGTTTTTTTTTAAAGGAAGAGATTAGCAGAAGGAAAACAAGTCATGGGCATAAAGGTCAGGAGGCAAAAGGAAAAGCAGTCTAAGGTGAAGTGGTTATTTCATTTCCCTCCAAGCTCTGTTTAAACAGTTAAGCAAGACCAAAAAAACCCACCAAACCAAAAATCCTCCCCTCAAAAAAAAAAAAAACGCCAAACAGTGTAAAACCCAGCAAGCAAGCAAAAAGAAAAAAAAAACCCAAAACACAAAGAAAAACCCCCAAAACCCCACACTTTACTACTCATCTATCACCCAGTGCCTATGGTGCTGTAGCTTAGGAGTAGGGTGCTCGATGCTACTGTAATGCGGGTGACCTTTGCACTGTACTCACATTTGCAACAGATGCCAAATGCTGCACAAGTATCAGAACTGGTTTTATTGAGGAAGTTTCCAGCTGTCAAAGTGTCACCGTTTATTAAAGAGTAGGAAGCCTGACTAACTTACTCTACAGCAACTTAATGCAGAGTCAAAGTAGCTTCATGCTGCCATCCTCCCCCAGTTTATTAGAGTAGAATCACACTCCTCAAAATTAGTGACTGGTTTAAGAGTCATGATTTCTGAATGACGGGAACTGACCCTCTTCCTGCACCTCTTGGCCTGGGGTTGGAGCAAGCATCGTACTGCAGTTCTTCCAACAGTTCAAAATATCTCTCAGGGTTATGTGACCCATTTAAAATGTCTAAATAGTAATTTTCCATTCAAATAGCTCTCTACCTCCTGTTTTTTATTAGCTGCATCTTCAAAGTTAGCTTTTTTGGTGCAACTCAATAATTCATAATTTTTTATTATAAGATAGAACTTTTAAAAATACAGATACAGCAGAAGTGGTAGCGTACTTTGCACCTAGAAATGCGTTTGCAAAACATTCGGATTCTTCACTGGAACTTACCAGAAAGAGCAAATATAGACTCATTTATCACAATCTTAAATTCTAGATGTTTCTTTAAATACTGGGGTTTTTTTGCAAAGGCTTTAATTCCCCATATGGAGGCACTAAGCACCAGCCCATTTTGTTCCTGGCAAAACTGCAGGAAAGCTTATTTCAAATTTCTAATTAAAATTCTTTCTTGCTGTGTCAGGAGCCCTGATGGGATTCCTCAGGGTGGTTGGATGGGTTTCTGATTGAATTACAACTGGCCGGATTGCGTGAATATTTCATTTAAACGTTGTGAACTGAAAACAGCAATTAACGACAACCTGAATAATAAAAAGCACTACTTTACCTTCAATCCTCTCTTCTCCCACAGTTAATTCAAATTAGATGCTTAGTCACTGGGAAAAAAAAAAACCCAAACCAACCCAGAAACAAAAAGACAAGCAGGAATCACTATATGGGAAGAGGAGATGACTGCAGTCATCACCCCTGAAGTGAGAAGCACTGCCTGGAGATGATGGTTGTGTCTGTGACACTGTTGCAGAACTGCCCTCGCGAAGCACAATTGTGCTCCTGATCTGCCATTTATTCAATACCCTATACTAAGTGTGGTTTCTGTCCAGTCTCACCTAAGGTAATTTCAGGCTATCTTCTCATCTTGTATTTATCAGTATCATCACCAAGTTTTTTACTAGAGAACCACACTTCCCATACATACACCGGGGAGCACTTGCAAATCTGGTTCAAAATTCTGAAACAAACAGACTGGCCAAACCCTCCCAGCCCTAGTCATGGACTTTTGGGCGAATTACCCACACTTACAAGTGAACGTACTGGCTAGTGCAATTAGGAGTGATCCAGCTGTGTCTGATTCCCTGGCTGGCTTATAGATATCTCCTAAAGCATGCAGTCCTATGAGCTGCTACTTGGGGTGGAAATATAAGAGTCTGGGAAGTCTTACAGCAAAACTGAATGCTATGAGTTGATAAGGACATGCAGTTTCTTCTGATTTGTTTTAGAAAGCCACTGTTGACAACTTTGACAGGTTCTCTATGCACCCTGCCTTTAAAAGGTCTGCTCTTGTTTTTGTAACTTTATCAAAGTCTTAAAATTAAAAAGCTTGTGAGAATTGGTCTAAATCTGGCCCAAGTTCCACTGTTTCAAAAATATCCTTAGTAGCTGATGGCTGATAAGACCTTGACAATTGGAAGAAAATAAGTTTATTAAGCTTTACCATTGATTATTAGTGATCCACAGTGTTAATCACAAGTTTAAATTGTCAACTTGATTATCATAATTGTAATAGTACAGTGACTAAATCAGGACAAGTTATTAGCAGGACTAATGTGTTCCTATTTTAGAGTTTTCAATGACTGTATCAATATCCACAGTCCAGAATAAAAACCCTCCTTGTGTTCCCACATGAGAAACAGCTCAAATTAAGCTAGCAGAGTGATACTAGAAGACAAACGAAAACAGAGTCAGTGAAAAGGACAGGAAATAAACCAACAACTTAATTAGTCTTCTGCAGCAGCCATGGTGATTTCAAACACAAAATGGAGTCAGCACAGAGCACCACGTGTGGATCAATGTTACAAGCCTCAGATGCAAGGTTATGGACTTATCCTGGCAGCTGCAGACTGTGCTGTCTGTCCCTCGTCAGCCACAGAAGAATGTTTCACTTCATCTTATTTGTGTGGTGCCATTTCATGGGCTGATTATTCCACAGAGAATGGGAATGAGCCCCCCTACTTAATTTCAGTATTCTTCAAACTGATTTTCAGTTGGGTGTTTTTTTTTTTTTTTTAACTGATTATCCATTTCTATTTCAGGCTGTTAGCATTTTGAAAAATATATCCAAGAATCAGTTTGGTTCAAACCAGACTTTGCTTCTAGGCAAACGAGGGGAAAATATTGCTGGGCAGGCAGGAGCTCAAATTGTGTTTAATTCTAGAGTCAAACATTGCAAATTGATTTTATCTCTGTTCTGAAATTTAAAAAATAAGGAAAATAACTGGCTTTAAACTCCTTTAAAAGTGTGTGGGCACAAATTTGATGTTAAACTTGGTATTTGAGCTGTCCGTGATAATTGGTGGCTCAGTCTATTCAAGCAAAGATCTGATGTCAGGTTACTGCCTTTGCATGCACTGGTATCAGTCAAAGTCCCATTTGGGCTGTGCATTCAGGTTATGCGATTGTTTGGTGGGTGGGGTGATTTTTTTTCTTAAGGGGGGTGGTGGTGGTCTGGTTTGGACTTCCAAGGAGTATTGACTTTGTAAGAGATACTTTAATAGGACAAACAGAATCATTGCCTGAAGTCTGATTCTGTTTAAATATAATTACCCTAGACAATATAATAAATTCCTCTAAGAGGATCACTGAGCGACCACTGGTCAGTCCTCCTGAACTGAAAGATGGCATGCCTGTGGCAGACGTTGTGGCTGCATGGGTGTGCTAAGGCAGCTGCAGTGCGTGTGGGATCAAAGCTGACTTTTCTGCACTGTAGTCCTCATAGCTGGGTACAAATGTTGCCCGGGCATGCCAAAGGACTTGTGACAGTCAGTTTTGCAGGGTGGCTCTATCCAGCATCCTTTGGCAGAAGTTATCAATCTTCCAGTGGAAGCTAGTCAGGGAGTCTCCAGAAAGAGGACTGTGATCTTCGTTATAAAAATTAGGTTTACATTTATTGCCCTTTAGTCACCTTCAGCCAAATCTAGAGTAATCTACATGTGCCAGAAGTCCAAGGAGGGAAAAAGAAACTGTATTTTTCATTAGCACAACTGGATAGATCTGTTGTTTGAGAGGGGCATGTGCTACAAGAATATGACATTTGTCAGAACTGTGTAGGCTTCTGTCATCACCCCTGGCACAATGTAGCTTTAACCAGTCATTTATATTGTTATACTATTCAGGCTTTGTTGAAGGAGGTCACCCTTCATCTCTGCGCAGCACTAGGAGGCCACAGCTGGGCTCCTGTCTCCAGTTCTGGGTGCCCCAACACAACAAAGACATGGACTTCCTGGAGAGAGTCTGGCAAGAGGATAAAGGTACTGGAGCATCTCTGGAGAGGCTGAGAGAGCTGGGACTGGTTATGCTAGAGAAGAGAAGGCTCATAGGGGATCTTATTAATGTATATAAATCCCAGGTAGCAGGGTGTAAAGATGATGGAGCCAGACTCTTCTCACTGGTGCCCAGTGGGAGGGTTCGAGGCAAGGGGCACAAACTGAAAAATGGGAAAACAATTTTTTTTACCATGAGGGTGGTAAAACTCTGGAACACTGTTTGTCAGCATAACAAAGACATGGACCTGTTGGAGCAGGTCCAGAGGAGGGCCACAAAAACAGTCTGAGGGCTGGAACATCTCTGCTATGAGTAAAGGCTGAGAGAGTTGGGGCTGTTCAGCCTGGGGAAGAGAAGGCTCCAGGGAAACCTGGTTGCGGCCTTTCAGTAGTTAAATGGGGCTTCTAATAAAGATCAGGACAGACTTTTTAGTAGGCCCTGTTGCGATAGGACAAGGGGTAATGGTTTTAAACTAAAAGAGGGTAGATGTAAGGAAGAAATAAGGCTTATATGCAAAAAGGCAAAATTACTTTTTGCCCAATAATGAAAAGCCTTGAAAATGCACTCTCACACACTGTGAAACGCTCTTTAAAGTGCACCACACATTTTAGTTGTGCTGCAGAACTGTTTTACTGAGTCCAAATCTGCCACCCCCCCATTATGTTTTTGTTCCCTATGGTTTTAGATATGACCTTAAAAAACATGCTGAACAACAGTGTAAGACTAAAACCTTATTTCCAGAGAGAACTGGTTTAAAGATTTGCCAACTTTGTTTTTATATGGAAAACATTTTCATCAATCTTTAAGCTGTTTCAAGGGAGTTTCTTTTTGGAAACACAGCAAAAACATTAAAAGCATCCTGTCTGACATTTTTGAGAGTAGAGCATTTTGGTCCAAAACAACATGTCTAAATTAAACTAATTTTTAAAGTTCCATAAAATTCGTAGGAGGTCAAATTAGGGTGATGTGTTTTGATTTTAATCAAATCCAAAAAAATTTAAGTCTCCCAAGATCTCAGAGCTTTCCTACATGAATTTTGTTTTACAGGAAACCTAAAATGCCTTCTTCTGTTTGAAAATGCGAGAAAATGTATTCTTTACAAGTCATCAAACTTCCCACTAAACAAAAAGCCTGTACTTCATTCCCATTTGGTTTATAACAAAAGCTGCTGCATTTATGGCATTAGATCGCTGTTTCAAAAACCTACCAATGAATATAAATGGATATAAATAATAATTTTAACAATATACTCATCAGAAGTATCCTGCAAATGAGTATGTCCAGGTATATATTTTTTAAACCTGTACTTCTAATATCTTTCCAGGTATTAAATATTCTAATTATTTTCTAGTTGAATTTAGAATTCTCAGAATTGCAGAATATGCAGACCCAGTATTACGCTAGAAAGTCTCTCTGATTTTACACGGCTGCAATCCTTTATCTAGTCAGATTAACTCTATTGCTGCCAGAAAAAGAAAATTTGTTTTTCTGCATAGGCAGGCTACAGGTTACAGGTACAAAAATGCAAGATGGACAGCCCCCTTTATCTTACATACAGCAGGCACACAGGTCATTAGACTTTAGATTGTAGCATTTTTATTTGTAGAAACAAGTCAGAGCCAGCTGGACAGCTGTATTGCTAGAGCCCAGTAGGAAGTTCTAGTGCCAATACATAATCTGTCTTTTCATTGTATAAATAGAAAACCAGGCAAACTGAATGTAAAAATCACATAATGATTGTCATAACTTATAAAAATAAATTACACTAAGCTTTCATTCACTTTTTATAAATAAAGGGATACAAGAGGAGTTAATTTAAGAAAAAAAAAAAAGGTCATCACACATTCTTTATTTCTCTACTTCCCTAATATATAAAATTAGTTTAGTTAGAAGGAAAAATTATGTCAAATGCTGCGCTCTCAGGGCTATAATGTAAATATTTTCAAAGTTTCTAATGCATTGTCAGCTAGATTCACACAGGGACCCAACTATTTAAGTAGCACTTTAAACACAGAAACCCACAACTCAGATCCTCAGCACCCCTGCTCAGCTGCCACTCTGGAGATAACTAAACTTGTGTGGAACTCTGTGTCTTTCAATAGACAGGCACGATGCAGCACAGCCTGAGTCGTGGTGGTGATCAAGCTGCTTGGTGTCTAGTGCCTGGGCATCCTCCACCCTAGGCATTTCTCCTCCTAGCTTGAAGAGTGACCCAATGAGACCTCTGTGGTTCAAATACTCCAGCTGCCTTTGACTTTCCAGAAAACGCATGCTGGCTGGGATATTCTCGTTTTCTCCAGTATCTCCACCACTGAGGTACTCACCTGCACAATTTGGTGAACAGAACTGGTCACCTTTCTCTCAAGAGAGGGTATTAATCATTAGCCTTCAGATTTTCTCCCATTGTAGGCCAGCAGCTATGAAAGGCAGTGTGTGTCACCTTTGTCCCATTCTCAAGATAATTTCTATTCATACCCTCTTCCTAACTAGTCCTCCTCAAGGCACACAGCCCTGTACCAATGTGCAAGATCAATCCTGCCCCCAGAGGCAGCTTGGACAGCACCTAAACTGGGCTGCGTCCCACATCTCCTCTTCTGTCCCGTGGTCTTTCAACAGCAGAGCTGATTTACTTATTTTATACACAGAACAACTTTTGACAGGATGGAGACATTGGATGGGAAAAGGTGAGTCTCCTGCTTCTCAGCCACATGAAGAGACTCAGTCCATGAAATATCTACTTCAAAACCCACTGACTTCAATCTGCCAGCTGCAAAACACTCCTGAACAGCCTAACACTTTGTAGAAGAGTGAAAGCCACAAAACAAAATTGTGCCACAACCACCACCAGTTCCTAGCCACCTGCAATAAGCAGTGAATCAGGTGACAGTGTCCAGATAGCTCAAGGAAAATAGATCTAACCATTACGTGTTCGGATGCAAATCACTAAGCAAGCTTGACGAAATTTCTGTTTGTCCCTATTCTCATTAAATATGAACATCATTATATTCTATTTAATATGTCTCATCAGACTTACTGTGGCTGTAACGCATTTGACACAACTTACTATATAAATCAACATTTGGAATTTCCCAAAGTAGGGATTCTTTTTCCTCATAATTAGTATAGAAATCATTTTTACAGGTTAAATTGTACTTACATGGATTTCATTGTTTAATAAAGGGAAGCTTTTCAGTTTCAACTTGTATAATGGTACTTAATTTTACAGATTCTTGCTGAGAAGTGTAAGAGCTGAAAAGAAGATAAAACATGTTTATATGCTGGAGTGCCTTTCCCAAAACTACAGATTTGACAATGTTTTTAGAGAAGAGCAGTGAAATCATATCCCGAGGACATGCAAACTGTTTTTCAGTGTTTTCTTGACTTTCAAAAGAGGAAGAAAGTAGCAGATCACAATGCACAACACTTTCTGAATAACCTTAATGTTTAGATTATGTGGATTCTGTATAAAAAGCTGTCATGTACCTTACATGCTTCAAATCGACTGCTGTGTGAGCAGTGAGTATCACAGATGACATAGCTCACAACCTGGAGACTGTTAAAACAAACCAAATCAAATCCCCTTCCACCCCAATCCTCATCAAAAAGACCCAAACCTACTGAAATCACACCGACATTCTGAAACAGAGTGACCTGCCCCGCTGACTTCGAATAAATTGCTTTCTTAGTATGCTATTCTGTGGTTTTCACTTCAAAAAAAGATTGGAGTGCTCCCAAATAGCTTTTCAATTATAACAGAATTCTGAGTCTAGCAGCTTAGAGACTGTAGGTTAAGAAAACACATTTATTACGGAAGACCTGAGGATGCGGTAATTAAGTGGCACAACTGAATCAGAACTAAATGAAATCTCAAATCAGGTTGCATGCACACAACTATATTCCCGCTCCCATACACACAATACACCCATCTGCCATAACTAAGTAAATTTGCTCCATGCCACAGCAGCTCTCAGCAAGAGTACTTCCAGAGAAATTGTCTGGGAAACCAATATCATAGAGCACACTGGTCACAGATGTGTTTGTTTTGCACTTACAAGATGCATATCGTGTGAAGTATTACCCACAAAGTCCGTCACCCGTGAAGCACTGATATGACTGGGAAGGGTGTATGAACTTCTGATTAGTACAGCAGTCTTGGGAGTCCAGACCTCTACTGTTTGCTCCTTCATTATCATTCATTTTATTTATTATAGTAGTTGCCTCAGAGCTGACCAGAAACAGGGCATCTCTTTTTGCTGAGCACTTTAATACAGAGTAACTGAGGTAATTTCTGTATGGGGAAACTCAGGAGAGAGCCAAGCTGAATTTCCAAAGCTGTGCATTTAGTACATACTGGACCCCACTGAAGACAATCATTCTGAAAGAAGTTTCTTTTCATTCAATTAAATTAACTCAGCCTAAGTGTAATATTGAAGTATCTGCCAGTATGTTATAGCCACAAAAACCTCATGAAAGTATAGCATGTATAATCAAGCTCCTTCCCAAACACAGCCTTTAGTTATAGCCTTGGGATTGTTACCACATTTCAAGTGAAGTAAAAGTAATAGGAACTCATGGTCTATTTTTTTTTTTTCCGAATAAGAAGCAGAAACATCAGGGTTTTGTTACCGACACGGCGCTCAGTTGCATACCACATTGCCGATTTTCAACCAGCAAAACACTATGCTAGCAACAATTTACAGTACAGACTGGGTCTTGTCATTTAAAATTTAACCCAAACATCCCTTTTTAGATATGCTTAGAAAAAGAACAGAACAGAGGAAAGGCACCAAGGACTATGGTTGCAAGCGGGGCAAGCTGTTATGTTAGGTACCACTACAGTTTTCTTTTTCACTGATCCTACGTAGCCCCATGTACCCCGTTTTCATTGGTTTTGCTACTGGCCACACAGCATGGCACAAATGAAGACCTTCTTGTCTTGCTGCTACAGTTCTGGCAGGAGTGTGCATTGTGTCACACTTCTCTGCAATGTTTGGCATTCTCACACGCAGCATAGAAAATAAAGTGTCCCACCTTAAACTCAGTATTGAAATAGAATATTTTCCTTCTCTGTATAGGAGACACAAGTTCAAACCTGCCCAGTCCCAAGTAAAGCTGTGAATCCAGTTCTCCCAATGTACTCTAAGTACTGAGTTTCAGAATATTCACTGGAATCTCAACACCTCCTGTAGAAGCTCTTTCACTTGCCATAAAATACTGAAATGGGGACTGACAAACAATGGGGTCTTCCAAACAAGTCTTCCAACAACCACACTAGAGTGTAATATTTTTGGCTTGTTGCCTCTTGTGAAATCAAACTAGAGAGGCAGAGGCTTAGCCAGTGACTACAAGACATTTAGGGGCAGGATACTGTCTCCTGAGCAATACATCTATCTTTGTATGAAGTTCAGCAAAGAAAAAATTTTAATTTTGGTCTCTCACCAACCATAAGTATGTTTTAGGTACTAGCTGTTAAGTCTAAGTGAGGCGCTGGTGCCCATCTTTTTTTTGATGAAACTAATTTTAGAAGAGAGCTCACAGTTGTGAAGTTGGATGGGATATTTCCCTGAACCCTAAGGTTAGATGCCTGGGTCTGGAAAGAATGGTTCAAGAAAAGATGCTTGGAAAGGTTCCTGGTGAACTTTCTGGTTTATGTGAATCCCATCAGTATGCTGCCTTCCTATACGACACCCCAAGAAGTTACCCTAAGCTTTTAATAGGCTTGCATTAAAAATGAAGCTCCCACAGTCCTGTAAAACAACATAGAGGTTAGTAACTATTATTATTCTAGTGATAAAGCTGTGCAAACCAAGTGCATCCCACCATTTGCATTTACTTATGCAAACCATAGGGAGGGAAAGGAGGGAAAGGAGGGAAAGGAGGGGAGCAAGGGGAGCAAATGGGGGGGAGGAAAGGAGGAAGGGAGGAAAGGAAGGGAGGAAAGGAAGGGAAGGAAGGGAAGGAAGGAAGGAAGGAAGGAAGGAAGGAAGGAAGGAAGGAAGGAAGGAAGG
>Ga0065711_1046036_pt1 | contig 13129 bp, 14 predicted proteins | sample Hoacrofraction12_FD_59098 | JGI IMG/M metagenome (GOLD analysis project Ga0065711, IMG submission 59098) | Hoatzin crop microbial communities from Cojedes, Venezuela - Epithelial fraction 12 v2 (version 2) | ecosystem: Host-associated > Birds > Digestive system > Esophagus > Crop | place... | reverse complement strand
CATCCTCCTGACCCCCACCCTTCAGATATTTATAAGCATTTATTAGGTCCCCTCGCAGCCTTCTCTTCTTCAGGCTGAACAAGCCCAGTTCCCTCAGCCTCTCCTTGTAGGGGGGATGTTCCAGTCCCCTCATCACCCTGTTAAAACGAACTGAATCTGCACAATGCCATTCTCCGAGCTGGTAAGATAAACAGGGATTATTCTTGTGCCCTAGAAAGTGTACCCAGCCACGGTTATACCAGTTCTGTGGGGCCTCGTGTTTATTTACCGTGCAGTGTGGTATTGCACTGCACATGAGCCCGGAGGTCCCCGCTGCCGTCCCGCAGCGCTTGGCATCCCATGCAGCCAGACTCCTATCCCCAGCCACTCTGGGCAGTGGGATATTGCTGCCTTGTTTAAATCACAGTGCTGGGACTGAACATGCCTCGCAGATGGTAGCTGGGAAAATTGTTCCACTGCTGGTTTTGCTGCATCCTGTGTTACCTTCCCTGCAGCCATTTTTGTCTCTTATTTCATTTACAGGCTGCGTAAACCAGTTGCAAGTTAAAACAACATCATTTTCTTTGATGAAAATTATGCTTTTGAGTCAAAAAGCTGCAAAATTTCATTTGACAAAAGTGAAGGGGAGATGTTTCAGCATTCCAGAGACAGGATCATTCCCATTGGAAACATTGAAATTAAGTGTCGATTAAAAAAAAAAAACATCCCCTAATATTTCAGTTGCCAGTTGTCAAGTTTGACTAGAATATGTCAGTTTTCCAGGTCTCTGCAAATCAGAAGGTGGTAACTGGAAGATGACTGTTTGCAGCTGCTGTCTGCTTTCTCAGAGTGCTTTTTTTGCCTCAGTAGCATCCTCACCCTCAGACCACAGGAGAAGGACCCGAGAGCAGCCTGTGGCACCAGACTGATGGAGGCTGCAGGGATGCGCGGGTGCCATGGGGACGGGTCAGGGCTTGGTCAGAGCGGCTCACAGCCGGCTTTCATGGAGCGTTCGGTGCTGGTGGTGGCCCACGTCTTGATGTGGCTGATGACGCAGCAACATATTGTGCACACTTCTGTTAAAAAAAAATGGAACAAACTTAATATTTGACATTTTCAATAGTTTAAAAAAAAAATCACCACAACAAAATAAGGTTTGGTAACGATAGCCCGGTTGGGATGCCCTGCCTGTTGTAAATGCCTCTGTTTTCAAGCTTCACTCTATTTTCTTAACAGTCTAAGAAATGTGGTCAGATGCTTGAAAAGTGGTGCAAACTGTTAAGTGGATGAAGCCCAACCCATTCATCACCCTTCGCAAAGCCTCCTCTGGGGCAAAGGGGATGTCCCGGCTTTCGCAGCCCAGCATTTCCTTGCCCCTTCCCTTGCGCCGGAGGGGAGGCTCGTGGGTGCCAGCCGGGCTTCGCGCCCTCGCAGGGCATCCCCACGCCTTGCTCTTGCTCTGGGCCCCCGCCTGCTGGAGACACCACGCTGGGCGGTCCGGGGCCTCGCAGCATGGTGGGCATGTGGGCTCCCATCGCCTTGGCAGCTCGGAGGCATTTCCCTGCGGTGAGCGCTCCGCCATGCCGTGCACGAGACGCCGTTGCCTTGCAGACGTGGCTGATGCCCCCGTCTCCCCCCTCCCCCCACTCCCTGGGGTCCTGCCTGGGTGCAGCCACAGCGTGAGTTTGCAGGGGATGAGGGCTGGGTTGGTGGACACCAACCAGTCTCCTTTCGGGTCCAGCATCCCCAGTGGGCTACGGGCCCTTCCTCGTCTGCTCCCCTCTTGCCCTGGCCCCTCTCCTCACCCTTGGTTCATGCTCCAGCTCATTCAAAATGAAGCTGAAGCCCCAAAACATCCCTTCCAGAAGAGCAGCCAGGATATTTAGTGAGATATTTGCATGTGCTAGGGAAACCTCGGTGTGCAGATATTGGTTGCTTCGCCCTGTGTTCACCCCTCTCTGCTAGTGCTGCCCTCCCTCCGATCGTTCTTTCTGCTTAGGGTAGCGTTTGGCTGCTCCGTTCCCCTCGCGGTTGGACGCCGATCTTGCTGCGGCCGTGCCGTGGTGCTGATGCCAGAGCTGGGCTCCTCTACCTTCGGCTTTCATTCTGTTCACACGGTTAACTAATGGCCGGGCTGAACCATGTTCTGCCTGTGCTAACTCACGAGTCCCAGCTAAACCTTTGGGAATTACCTTCCTTTCCCTGCCCTCCTGCCCTTTCTTGCTCCTGTGGTGACGGGCAGAAAGGACGACTTTGCTGTTAACCACCCTGATGGGATTCATCCAGCTTTTGGCTTAGCCCTGAGGCAGCTTTTCCTCACCATCCCTCAGTTCTCCATCCATCCCACCCTTCTTTCTGCCCTTCCCAGCCTCTCCCAGAGCCACACCAGAGCCTGAATCCTGAAACTGAGCGTTTTTTCCTCAAGGCAACTGCCCATTCTCATGAACTGCCTACAGAGAGTCCCCACTGCAGCTGGGGCACAGCGCGCATCCGTACTCTGATCAGAGGAGAAGAAAAGTCAAAAAGCAGCAGATTTTAAAAATGACAAATGCTCTTTATTGGACCATAGAGTATGGTAGGTCTGAAAGTGAAAAGGCTGTAGCCATGAGGACAAGGAGTTAGAAGTCAGTGTGGTGATTCATATACACAGAAAGCAATAACCTTTCCCACAGGTGCCTGAGAAAACAGAAGGGACTGGAAAAATCTTTAGTTGGAGACAAAACATTTGGAGGCTGTAACAGGTGGCAGAGGCTGTTAGAGCATCTTGGAGCTATTTTCATTGCTGACAACCCAGGACTGTGGTTTCACAAGGCTGTCACTCTTGGTTTAGGACGAATGAAATGAACGTGCGTAGCTGAGCACGGCTGTCCCCGTTCAGCAAAGTACTTCCACTTCACTTGGAATGAGTGACTCCAGGGGCAGAACAAGGGAAGAGTAAGGACTGTGCTGAAGGAGGGCCACCACCGGCGTCTGCCACGACTCTCCAAAGCCCTGTCAGTGACCTGTTACAACCTATGCTTTAGCCAAAGGTGCTCCAGATTCTCGCGGTGGGGTCCTGGTCTCCCCCCGCTGCCCCAAAGGTGGAGGCTGAAGGACGGAGGAAGGAGAGGGTCTAGCGCAGCTATTTACACCATCGATTTTGTAGGGCAGCGCTTGCTTTCGGAAGGCAGGAATTATGTCGTCGTCGCCTGTGCTCGCCGTCCTTATCTGATGGTCTTTTTGCTAGTGGTGGTCTTGGAAACGATCCTCACGCTGCTTCCTGTGCTGGAACCGACGCCTCGGCCACTCCCGGAGCTGAAGGTGCTGCCTCCGCCGTAGCTGAGTCCCCCGCCGAACCCTCCGCTCCCGGTGCCGAAGCCGGCACCGCCGCCGCCGCCGCCGCTGGTCATGGTGTAGCCGCTGCTGCTGCCACCTCCCATGCCGAGACCTCCGCCCATGCCGAGACCTCCGCCCATGCCCAGGCAGCTGCCGCCACCGTAGCCCATCCCGCTGGAGCTGCTGACCATGGCTGCAGGAGACACAGCACACACTGTAGGGTCCTGCCAGCCACCCGAGGGGGTACCTGGACCACCACCCCTGCGGTGGGTGGGGGGTGGCAGGGGGCACGTGGGGTAGATACTTACAGACACTCACGGCTCCAACTCCCTCTCCGGCAAGCCTGTTGGGAAAGGGGAAAGTAAGCATGAGTGTCAAAGCATAGACAAGATGTAATGTTAGTCACTTGGGCCGTCTCATTAGACTTTTGTGGCCTTCAGCAGAGTCTGTCCTCTGGTGGGGTATGGTGCATCACAGGTGAAAGGTGATACCCTGATTTCTGTTAGTGCCTCAGGTGCCAAGACCTGGAGAAACTTGTCTTTTCCTTGAAAGCTCACAATTTACAATTAAAAAATTACCCTTCTCTCTGCCCTTGTTTTACATCTTGGTGCTCTTTTACATCTTCATCTTGGTGCTCCAGCGCCTGGAGCTGAGATGTCTCTTTGAGCCCAACAAGATACGCCCTGCTCTGAAGAGCAGCACACAAAAGACCCATGTGCTTATCCTCACCTGCTCTCCTCTCCTTCCAGCAGCTTCCTGTAGGTCGCAATCTCGATGTCCAGGGCCAGCTTGACGTTCATGAGCTCCTGGTACTCGCGGAGCTGCCGGGCCAGATCGGCTTTAGCCTTCTGCAGAGCATCCTCCAGCTCGGCCAGTTTGGCCTTGGCATCCTTGAGGGCCAGCTCCCCACGCTCCTCTGCCTCAGCGATGGCTGCTTGAAGGTTAGCACACTACAAGCAAGGGAAGCAGACAGTTGCTTAACTTCAGCTACCCCGAGCTGCTCTCCTGAGTATTGCTGTGGTATTGCAGATACTGGATGGCAGCTCCCAGCATGGCACTGAGAGCTCCTGATGGGCTACTGGGAAGGTAGGGTTACCCACAGGGTGGGTAACTGGGGAGCCGCATCCATAATCCTGTCCTCCAGGAAAAGGAGACCTATCTACATCTTTTTGCTTTGCTACCCACCTTTGCTGGGGTGGCTTAGTAGCTCACAACTTGCTTCCCCAGCAAGAAAGTGGCTGTCACAGCACATCCTTGCACTGAGGAACCTTCTCTGGTGGGCAGAGGCAGAGGTGGCCCTGCCCTCTTTAATGTGGGGGAGGAATCCTGGCCTTCGACCCCCGCTCCAATGCCAGGAGCCGGCTCATGCCGCCTTGCCTGGTCACCATCACCTCCTACCTGCCTTCCACCATACAGCAGCAGCTCTGCAGAAGCATCCCCTCCTACCTGTTTCTTAACGCTCTCGATCTCATTCCGCAGCCTCTGAACCATCCGGTTGATTTCCGAAATTTCTATCTTGGTGTTACGCAGGTCGTCACCGTGCCGCCCGGCAGAGACCTGGAGTTCCTCGTACTGGTATGCAGAAAGGAGGAGAGCACTCGTTAGGCACCACACAGCTCAGGGAAGCTGAGGAGATTTCTGGGCACAAAATGCTGGCATGGATGCAGGTTAAGGGGTGGGGGACAACATTCCTTTGAGCAACCTGCCCGTGGAATAACAGCATTTCCCCTTAGTTATCACACACGCTAAGGCAGCAACATTGCATTGCATAGAGCACCTGTGGGTTGTCACCCTACTATTCAGAACCTGGAAAGGAAAGAGCATGCTGTGTCTAAGGCCAGATCTGCCAGTGGCTCCTTGTGAGGCCAGAGTCGAGGCAATTAAGCATCTTATCCCATGGTGTCACCTCAAGGAATATAAGGCTGATGAAGTGTAGCAGTCCATAGGCAAATGATGGGGATCTGTACACAAAAGCCCATTGCAACAACCGCAGAAAGATAAATTAATTTCTGGTGTAATGCTGGGATCCTTCCGCCACTAGTCCTGCATCCCACCAGCTAGTGTGATGGCACGTGAATCTCAGAAATCCATCTGTCATTCTGGTTACCCACCTTGTTTTGGTACCAAGCCTCAGCCTCAGCCCGGCTCCGGTTGGCGATGTCCTCGTACTGCGCTTTGACCTCTGCAATGATGCTGTTGAGGTCCAAGTTACGGTTGTTGTCCATGGACAGGACCACGGAGGTGTCGGATACTTGCTGCTGCATCTGGGACAATTCCTGCAGAAGATGTGAAATATTAAGTTAATGGTCTAGCATCTGGAGTGGAAACCATGCAGACAAGAGGTGGCATGGGAGCCCTCTCTGCCAAGCCATTTTCTTGCATTTTCCCCTGCTCTGTTTCTACTTATCTATCCCTTTCTGTCTTATGCATGCATTATAATTTCAAAAAGGCAGTGACCACCTTCTCTTTTACTGCTGTGCAGCACTGACCATGCTAGCCAGAGCTCCAGGGCTTGGAGAGCTGTACGACAGGGAGCTGTGGAGGAGAGCTGACTGCTTACCGCTTCGTAGAGGGCTCGCAGGAAGTTAATTTCATCTGCCAGTGTGTCTGCTTTGGCTTGCAGCTCGACCTTGTTCATATAAGCGCCATCCACATCCTAAAGAAGAGCAAACCAAAGACTTCTGGTGAAACCACAAGCCAAAGGGACTTCAGGACACCAGTGGGACCATCTCTCTGCTTCCAGGTCTGTAATTCTTTAGGCTTGTTTTTACATTGCTATGATCAAAGCATTTTTTTTTTAATGTAACATTGGACATTTACTGTGAGCCAGGACCGGGTTCTTGGACAGGAGGCAAAGCTCTGACTCATGGGGATGTGACCCGGGACAGCTGAACTGAGCAACAAGAGGCTTGCAACTGCAACCAGACGAGCTGTCCTCAGAAAACAGGGCAGTTCCATCGGCATGGAGGAGGTTATACCCATGCATGGCTTGAGGAGGACTCAGCCCAGGCTTACTCCTAGACGTGCCAAAATCATAGCCTGTCCCAGCTGTGAGGCTGGAGGACCCCAGCTCCCATCAGCTTTGCTTGAACTCTGTGCACGCCAAGTCCATTTCGTTGTTCATCCTAGAACTCCCCATTCATTCACCTTCTTGAGGACCACGAATTCATTCTCTGCACCGGTGCGCCGGTTGATTTCATCTTCATATCTGTTAGGATATAAGAGTGAGAGCGTTTTGGTGGAAATGAAGAGGGAAGCCAGCATGGGAAGCAGAGATGGGACTACTCCAGTCCCAGATCATTAGTTGTGCTTCACAGACAGATTCGTCACTCCCACCCGTTTACAGTCCAGAGCAGATGCAGAGTGAATGATTGCTGACTCTGAACCTGCAAAAACTCCGTGGTATGAGTCGTCCTGGCTAAAATTAAGAGATTCTAATCCCTGCCCTTGAAGTCAAGCTCATACATAAATATGTACAGGATCAGAGCCCGTTTCGGTAGGGAACAGGAGCGGGTATTCTTGGTGACCTTTGCTCAAAGCAAAGTTATGCAAAAGGCTTTCTACAAAGCTGCTTTTCAATGCCTACAAATATATGATAATGTAACAATTTGATATTTGATATTATAATAACGCTAATGACTCTGAATAACCCGCTGCAACATTTAATTAAAAAATGTCTGTGATTCCTTAGCGGTGGTTGTGCAAGAACAGATCATTATGCCTCAGACTATGTTTCCTTGGAACTTTGTATGGCTCTGAGCAATGTCCTCTCATCAGATAATCAGGGCAGGGCTTCGCTAGAAAGTAGACAAAACATGTAGGCTCTTGAGGCAAAGAACTGGATTTTAAAGGCAGGTTTGTGCCAGTCCTGTAACTAGTATTGGCACAGATATGCCTGCAGATGGATCTCCAAGCAGACACGGGAAGAGGTGAAAATTAGTCAGTGGACTGGGAACCAACTGAAGATTTGAAATAAAACGCATTCTCTTTCCCAGGCAGTAGCTCCAAAATCGAGATAATGTCTTTTTTCATTTTTGGCCAGATCAGTATTTCTAAAAGCCTGTAATACATATCGAGACCTGAAATGCACCCAGGTACAACGTACCAGAAGCTAATTCATGTCAGTCCATCCCATCAGCTCTAAGTACGCGCATCCCCCCCTCAAAAAATCTGTCTGTTCACATGCTTAACTATCTAATATAAACACATTTTATTCCTCTAGGGTGTTTTTCTCAAATTTGCACTTGGCCAGATCTGGTTGAATAAGGGAGAGATCGTTCTCGCCAGACTTCAGCCAACTTAAAATGAACAGGCTCACCTAAAAAAAAACCCCTACATGTCACTTCTAGTCAGCAGACACCGACGGGCATGTCCTTAAAATGATTCATTCCCCCTCCACTGGACACCTTGTCTCAGGGTGGGATTAGTTCCCTCCCCAGGGAAATCTTTTTCTTTGACAAGAGTCAGAGAAAAGAGCTGAGCATCTTTCATGTGATGGGAGCTGAGCGAGGTCAAGCATACGCAGGTCACCCAGGGCCCTCTGGAAAGGCTGGGATTTCCTTTGCAAAAAGAGAAATAGGAGATTTTTGGAGCTGGCGTTTTAGGGCTGTTTCCTTCCCTTTTTGCATGTCAATTGCAGTCATGAGTTATGTGTTTTTCTGTCGATGGGAGACTCAAGGGATCAGACCGTGACCTCCTTTAATCGGAGCAGCTTCCCACGGGTGCACGCACTCTGTGCTGAACGCTGATCCTGCACGTAAGAGATCTGACATAACTAGAGGTAGCTCTGAGATCAAGTTTTGCTTTTACACATTCATTTTGCAAACTGGAAGAGGAACCCAGGGCAAACACAAGGTGCGCGCCAGTGAGCATGAACCGCCTACCCCGATTTTCCCATCTGTTAATCAGCTCTGCTACAAAGCAAGATTTCTTACTTGTTCTTAAAGTCTTCCACCATGTCCTGCATGTTCCTCAGCTCAGTGTCAAGCCTTCCCCTCTCTCCCATAAGGTTGTCTAACTGGCGTCTGAGGTTGCTGATGTAGACTTCGAAAAGGGGCTCGAGGGACTTTCTGGTGACTGTGTGACCCTGCTCTTGCAGGAGGCTCCACTTGGTCTCCAGAACTTTGTTCTGCTGCTCCAAAAAGCGCACCTGGGGAAACAAAAACAGGCATGTGCTGAAGCCCGTCTGACCGACGCACAAAAAAATCCCAGTGCCAGAAAAGGAGGGGTAGTTCAACACAAAAAGAAAAGGTCGAGAGATGCTGGGAAGGTGAGGGGGAAATTATTAGGATCTTCCTAATTTAGAGCACTAGATTCTTGAAAATATCAAAAGGAACTAAGATGTTTAGTGAGATTTTTCAAGAGCTATTAAGCAGGCCAAACACCTGTATTTGCAACGTTAGGTGTTTCTTCCCCCACTGGGTGCTCAGCCCACATTGCTGGTTTATACTGGTGTTATCCCACTGAGTTGTGTAGAGCTTTGCTATTTTAAAACCATCAGAGGATCCGTCCAGCCCCCAGAATGTTTTTTACAGGGAGGAGGAGGATTTACTTTTTCCATAAACTAAGGCACTGAAAAACTCGTCCTTGCACAGAGGAAACAGAAGGGAGTTCTTAGTTTTCAGCCAAACCCATGCTGTTTGTTAGCTGAGATTAGTTCAGACAAGCCCCGAAATCCAAAAGAAGTTTCTTCCTGTTGTTCTTTCCCAAGGCAACTAATAGCATGCATGGGTTGATGTTTAAGACCAAACTCTCACCTTGTCGATGAAGGAGGCAAATTTGTTGTTGAGGGTCTTGATCTGCTCCCGCTCCTGTGTTCGCACCTTCTGGATTTCTGGGTCAATATCCAACTTGAGGGGTGCCAGGAGGCTCTGGTTGACGGTTACTTCGTGGATGCCACCGGGTGGGTAAACAGGGAACCCGGGGCCACCTCGACCTCCCAGCCCATATCCACCGCCCAGCCCATAGCCACCACCACCACCAGCTCCTCCTAAGGCAAAACCAGCGCCTGCTCCACCACCATAGCCAAGACCAAAGCCAGCTCCTCCACCAAAGCCGTATCCGCCACCGACTCCACTCCGTAGACCTCCACCGACAGAGCTGTAGGAAATTCTTTTGCTTCCACCTAGGTTATAGAGACTTCTGCTGCCGAAGCCACAACCAGCTCCGAAGCCTCCTCCACCTCCGGCTCTTCCTCCTCCAACTCTGGAGACAGAGACAGAGCTAAAACTGCTTCTGGTACCACCGCCACCTCCTACGATAGCAGAGCCTGAGCTAAAACCCCTCATGCCCCCTCCAGTAGATGATCTGAAAGAGATCCGACTCATGGTGGCTTGTTTGGCTGGAAATGCAAAGAGCAGGAGTGGGAAAAAAAAAGGCTGGTGAATAAAAGCTGAGCGGCAGGAAAAGAGCAGAGGGCAACGGAGACAGAAACCCCTGTGATGGGAGAGCTTGGGAGCCTCCTCTTTTATCTGCTTGGAAAACTTGGCACGGGAATTCAGAACTTGACGTGCCTTGCAGCAACTTGCCTTGTCAAACACACCTAGGCTACGGCGCGGCGCTGAAAAATGCATTGTTTGCAGGCAAGAAAGTAACGGAGTGAGGGAGCTCACCCCTCCACCAAAGCCTGCCGCTCTGAGTCATGAAATTAGAATTGAATGGGACGACTCACTGAGGTCTGCACTCAGGAGCAGGACACAACATGATTCTCCTGAGACCCTGGGAGCCGGTTTTACTCAGGCAAGCCAAGGGCTCGCTCCTTTGAGTAAGGTTCCTTGCTAAATGTGAGGGTTTAACGCGTTGCACAGCAAACAGGGCAGCATGAACAGAGGCTTTTCCGAGGCTTCCAGCGCTAGGACTGAACGTGCACGTCCTGTCGCTGGCTTGGGAAGGCTGGGGCTGAAGGTGGTTTTATTTACCAGCACAGCTCTTTTGATTTCTTTCGGAAAGGGGATCTAAATGATCATAGGTCATGGGCTTGCAGAGGTGAGCTGAGCGTGAGTTGTCTTGTGGTAGGATTTTCTGGGATCTTACCAAAGGAATTATCTCCCTCATTGCAGGGGAAGCTGAGAAATTAGTTAGCACGGCTTTCAAAGACAGCAAGCAAATCCTTTTCCAAAATAACTTCAAATTACATTAAATAGTGCTACAAGACTTATAAAACAGTTATTAAAAAGATGCCTGGAATGATTGCTCTTCTTTTGAATCTCAGGTTTCAAAAGCTCCCCGTGAGGTGGTATTTTTATCACTTTTTTTCCGCCCCTCTGTATTTAACCGGCAATTTCCACATCATTGCTGGATCTCAGAGACATTCTGCGAAGGGGAATTCATCTGCTTTTCTTCCAGCTCCCTCCCACCCTCTCCTTCATTCTGCTGAGATCATTCAGTTGGAAAATTTTTCTAAAACAGCCTTTTCCCCGTGATCTTGGGGTCTCAGGTGAACCCTCGCCCAGGAGCTTTGATCCCCGTGATGAGGCTGGGTTGTGCTTTGGGGCGGTGTAAAGGCAGGAGAGCTGGGGACCTCTTCTCTTGTGTCTGTGAAGAGCTGGACACAGGTTACAAGGGGTGATGTCCCCTCCCTCCCACCCAAAATAAGTCTGCACACCAGATTCTGCCCAGCCATGTCCCTGTGCCGCAAAGGCTGCCCAACTCAGTCATGCTGTGTGTCAGATCAAATAATAGCGCAAGGCAGAGAGATGAAACCCCAAGCAGCTAAATCAAAAAGATTCTCCAAATCAGCTACGTGAGCAATAAGTGAAGGAGCTTAATCCAAAATGAGAGGCTTAAGGGTATCTGCTGCATCTCACAGCTTGTTTCTGTTGGTGTGTTTCCAACCACCGTTTTCTCTGTCTGGGAACTTGCAAGAACCTGAGAAGAAGGGGTTTTTTTTTGTTTTGTTTTGTGTTGTTTTTCTTTCTCCTTGCAATCAGAAAAACCCAGCGCTCGCAGCTGTCATCTCATGCAAGCGCTCCTGTCACTGCCTATTGCCAATAGCGTGAGTCACCGGCACCCGCAGCGCTTCGGGCAAGCTCTCGGCAGTGATGGCTGGCCGGGCTCTCCTTCCCAAGGCTCCCTCCCGCTGGGAGGGAGAGGCCGGGCGGTAGCAAGAGGGTGCTCTTGCCTCGGGAGTGGGGACGCGTGAACCTCCCAGCTGCGGGAAATGCAGGGTTTCGCTGGGAAAGCAGCGAACCCCCATTTCACGGGGGATGCAGAGCGGCAGGTAACCTCAATGGTAACACCGCTGGGGCCACGCTGATGCTGGAAATAAATAAGGTGCGTTACCAGCACGGCGGACGTATGGCGATTTGTCTTCCTAAGCCCGCAGATGTGGGTTGGCACATGTGTGCCGGGTCCTGTGGCCGAGGGCCAGGCGGGGAGCCCGCCTTTGACTTCCAAAGAGCTATGCAAAGGCACACCTGGGAACCGGAGCACAGGCTGCAAACGCTTTAATTAAAGCAAAGAGCAAAGATGCGCGTTGAAGGCAGTCATTACCTCCCCAGCCCTTCTAGGAAAGCCTGTTGCTGCAGACAACGGTAATTAAGTGGAATATTACAAAGGATTTTGAAGAGTAAAGCACATGATGGTTTCGGCACCAAAACAAGGAAAATTCTTGCAGAATGTCTCAGTCCCACAGAGTTTTCTTGCTTGGCTTGTGTGGCTCGCATGCCCTGTCCTCCTGAAGCTGCCCTGGGTCGCAGGTGGGCTCGGTTTGCCCCCTTGGTTTTCTACAGGGAGGGCGTCGGTTTGGGAGGCAGGGTCTGCTGTAGAGGGGTTGCCCGGAGGGTGCGGGCACTGCTGGGGGTGCGGAGCAAAGGGAGGAGGAGCAGGGCCAGCTGAGATGTTTTCAGGAGCTCAGCTGCCTGCCAGCACCGCTTTTGGACTCTGTTACTCGCTGTTTTTTAGTGCAGACTGGAAGAAAGACATTCAAAACTTTTAAGGTTAGCTAAGGTTAGGTCGTCGTTAGCCATATTAATTCCTTCACACCCGTGCTGTGTAATTCAGCATTCGCACAGGTGAATACAGAAACTGAGGTGACTCAGAGTTTATTTTTAACCTTCGTTAATTTTTGACCTGTCTGTCTGCAACATCCTCTCTGACAGCAGGGGACGAGGAATTGGGGTCTGTCCCCAGACCTTGACCCTTCTTGCTGCGGCTCCTTTGCTTTTCTGGGCGAAGGGAGATTTGATGCTCCGGTGTTTCGGTGCACCTGGGTTTCGGTGAGGTTTTGCTGAAGCGGTTGTGAGCGTCTGCTGTAAGCCTGCTGGGCTGGGTGTGCTTGCTGTCTCCCATTTGCTGCGCTGAGTTATGTAAAGCTGGGATGTTGAGAGGTCAGGGAAGAGCAAAGTGTCTGACTCTTTGAAGTTCAGTCAGGTGTGTTTGTCTGAGGGGGTTTTTCCCCCTTTTTTCTTTTTTCTTCTCTTTTTGCAATGATGGCTGAACAAAATACCTGCATTAGCTGTCAAGCTGCTCTGCTCCAGCTCACCGAAACCCATCCTCAATCTAGATCAGCCTGATAAAATCCTCCCCCAGAGCCCTGTATATGCTTGGTTTTGCTACGTCTTTTTAAGAAAGCAAAAACCAAATACTGGGTTTTTGCCCAAGCTAGCAGAGCCATGCAAAACTCTCCCTTCCATGGAAGAAAGGCTTGTGGATGAATGCCAGTTGTATGCTGAGAAATGAAAGGTGATTAATTTTTTTTGTCACTTAATGGATAAACCCGCACCCTCCTCCTCCTCTCTTCCCCAGTTCTTCAATTTATTTTGGGGCAACTGATTTCGAGCTTTTCATTATAATTTTATCAGAATTTTGAAACTTTCCCCCCACAGTAAAGAAACCA
>Ga0065711_1008270_pt1 | contig 13129 bp, 11 predicted proteins | sample Hoacrofraction12_FD_59098 | JGI IMG/M metagenome (GOLD analysis project Ga0065711, IMG submission 59098) | Hoatzin crop microbial communities from Cojedes, Venezuela - Epithelial fraction 12 v2 (version 2) | ecosystem: Host-associated > Birds > Digestive system > Esophagus > Crop | place... | reverse complement strand
GGGGGGGGGGGGGGGGGGCGAAGTGCCAACCTGGTTCAAGTAAATGATATAGAAAATAGAATTTTAGGTTTAAGTAGAAAGGCCAGTGATTTTCCTTGCTAGCTGTCACCTTTAAATGCTTCCATGGTGCCAGCTGCTAAATGACAAATGAAGAGGTTGGAGAGAGGAAGGAAAATGGGTTGTTCGGGTTTTGGGGACTGGTAGAGAGGTGTGTGGCAAACCTTCCCAGCGTATCTGCAAAAAGCATTTTGCCACCTCTTGCACAGCTGGATGCTCGTGCTTCCCTTCACCTTGCCAGGTTAGGCAGCCTGCCTGTCTGTAATCCTCCAGAAGAGAAATGAAGGCAAGCGAAAAATGCAGACTGGGCTGTGATGGTGTCCCAGCACTGCTCTTAACACTCTGAGACACTTGATCTTTTTTGGAAAGATTATTTTGGGGGTGCCGATTTCTGCGTCTCTGACTTTTTTCCCCCCTCTTAACTTAGTGTAGAAGAGGGAGGAAGTCCCTTCTGTATTCTTTGTTATCCCCAAAGCGATGACAGACCTCTGGATTAATGTGTAAATGCCATCTGTTGCTCAGCCTGTCTGAATTGTGTTGAGGAAAAGTTCCATTATGACAGTGGCTTTCAAAAAAAAGAAAAAAGAGGCAAGCCCATTTCAGTCTCTTCCTGTATGTACGCAGCCCTGTGGTGATTTGCTCAGAGAGAAATGCAAAAGAAATGGGTGGTGATTTTTTTGTGTGTTTTGGTGGCAGGGTTCAAATGAATCACTGCCTTCCGCCGAGGCAGTAATGTTCCTGAAGTTTTCGCTTCGATCCGTTTTCTACGGTAGTAGAACTTGTTAACATCAGATTGCTTGTTTACTTTTTCTGCTCAGATTTGCTGCTTTTCTTAAGGCTGATAATTGCTCTCATTACTTCTGCGAAGAGACTCTAAAATTGTGGTAAAATTTTTTTTCTTTAGCCTTTAGTACGTAGGTTCAGTTCAGTGTTTTTGGAAAAGAAGGCAATGAATAGCGTGCTTGGTTTGTATTGAACGGAAGATGGGGATTTTTCCAAAAAGGAGCGGCTTTTTCTGACCGTTACTGTGCAAGTTGTTTGTGTGAGTCTGGAGTGTTCGACTTCGCGAGCAGGAAGAAGCTTTGTGTGAGATGTTTGTGCTCTCTGATTTAAATGCGCAGCTGAAGTTCGCACTGGCAGCGTTGCGTAGTCCACCGAGCTTTTTGGTGATGACCGAGCCTTTTCCCGCTGTTAGGCTTGTGCTGGCGCTGGCTTTGCCAAACGTTGCGCTGAACGCTGGCAACCCCCCGATGACAAAAACAGTATCAGTAAAGGAAAAAGGTGGGGAGGGGCCGTTTGTAACTGTGCCGCCGGCGTTGCTGAGGAAGTGGGCGTGTGCGGCGCTGTCTGAAATGTTCAGCTGGGAACTACTGTGCGCGCTTTGTCTGGCTGGGGGGGTCTCACTTCTTTGATTGTGTGTTTTTTTTTTTTTCAGGAGCTGGAGGAGGAAATGACATTCAGTGGTGTTTTTCTCAGGTGAAAGGCGCTGTAGATGATGATGTAGCAGAAGGTAAGAGCAATATTTTCGTGCTAAATGTTTTCTGACTTGTTAACTGCTCCTTAGGTAGGTAGATGTGAATGCAGTCTCACTAAATATCTCCGTGTTGCTGTATGCAACGTGAGCAAAGCAAACAGACATTTAATGTGCCTTCAGATACCCAGACTGAGGATTAAACTGTGGTTTGAGAGTGCTGTTCTGCACGCTTTTAAGAATGGTTGAATTCAGGCTTCTTGAATATTTTCTGGAATTGTTTTCCAAGATTGTTAGATTTTCTTGTCACTCAGCTTTTGATTTGTGTTTTTTCCTAATCTCCAAAATGAGGAATGTGAGACTTGCATTCCACGGGGAGGTGTTGTGAGAATTAATTGAAGTTTGTACTCTTTGAAGATCTAAGTACTAGATAAAGATCAAGTAATTTTCCCAATCTTTCCAGCTTCTATTAACCAGAAGGGGAAGAAATCTGAATATTTGTGCATGCTTACTGATGAAGTAAAGAGGGGTTTTGTGCTTGAAATAACACTGGAAATTGCCTAAAACTTTTCGAAGCTGGCAGTGACAAATGTCATCTTACACTAAGATGGCTGCCTCTGATTGCGACTGTAAAAAAAAAATGCTTGTTTTCTCCTTTTCCTTGGATTGGGGCTCTTCAGAGGAATCGTGCTTTCTCTGTGCTGCTCAAGAGAGCAGAATTTCTTCTGCAGTCTTTTTTGGGGAACGTTCCACTGACTTCTGTATTTCTTTGGCCACAGAGTCCTGTTTGCACAACACAGCCTATAAGATCATGAGTCAAAATTTTTCTTTTGCAAGCAGTTGGCCGTGCCATTTATGTCATTCTTAGGGGTTTTTTTTTCGATTTTTACCTGTCTTGAATGCTTTGACTTACCTAGTAAGATTAATGCTGTATTCAGAAAAGCAATAACTACAGTTTCCATTACTTTCCCCGTTGACGTGTCGTTCAACTTCCAAAGGCCAAAAAAATCAGTATAAACAAGTGACCTGTTTTTATTTATTAGCTGCAGTGTGTGGCAAACGATGCATTTTCAAAGACTCCTGTCATTTACAAGCTGAAAGATAGCTTTTGGAAACAACAAAGCTGTAACAAGTTTTTAAGGTTTAATTTTAAATTCTTTGGGAAGTATAGTTTTAAAGCTTGAACTCAAAACTACTGTTGAATGTAGAGTAATTTTTTCCCTGGCAGACTTCAAATTCTGTAACCTTTATTTAAATTACGTATCAAGCTAAATGCTTAATTAAGTACAAGTACTAAAAAGTTGTGGTTGTCTCGTAAGTGCTTGCAAATATTTCTTCATTGAAACAGACATATTGATATGCGTATGATAGCAATGAACTTTATATATATATAGAGAGAGAGTAAATGGCTTTTACAGGTATCTGGAAATGCAGAAATCAGGAAATGGTCCTTAACTTCCTTAGCTGTTCAGAAGTATTGTACTTCATGTTACAAAAGATGACTTGCTAGTCTTACGCTTCCTGGCAGGTTAGCAGCTGTACTGTGTGCTACTGGAGTCCCGGGGGGTGGAGTTCAGGGAAGCCTTGCCTGTGAGTGGATTAACTAGCTTCAGTTTCAGCAGCATAGTCAGGGTGGTTTCCAAACAATTGTAAGGATGTCCATCTTTGAATTTATTGAAGATGTAGCCTTCTGGTTTTGTGAGCCAAACAGCAGAAAGCTATGATTTCGTTGTCAGCTAGAACTGACTTGGGATGAGTCTTAAGTGCAAACCCTAGAGCCTGGCTGTACTGCCAGACATCCTGAACCTTGAATGCCTCGATCCTGGAGTGAGCTCCCGAGGTTGGTATTGTACTTGGTTGTAATGAATTTGTGGAGCTGAAATTCCCTCCTCTTCCTGTGTATTCAGCTCCCACAATTCATGCTGGAAATTGCTGAAAGCCAGCTGTCGAATCAAAGCACAAGTTGAGCTTCAATGCGATCCTTTGAGTTCTTGTTATGCTTCGTGATGTCTCCCTGTGATACTGTTGGAAGGGTTAATAATGTATCAGGCTGGCTGTGTTTTCCATGTTAGCGATATTTCTGGCTTTGAGGTTCACTTTAATGAAACATAGGCTTGTGTGGTTCTTGCAAAAGTTGGAACAGCAGCTTTGCATGCTGCTGGTCCTCCTTCAGAGTACCCAAGGACAAGTTAACAGTGGCTCTAAGTCTAGTCTGAGGACCTTTGCTCCCTCCCTGCCTTTCTGTCTGCTTTCTTGTGGCAGGCACCATGGTGAAAGCTAAAGAAAATCGTGCTGTCTGAAACGATTGTTCAATGACTGTGATCTGCAAGCTAACAAGCACGGATCCCAGTAATGTCTGTGACTGAGGACAGTGCCAATTTGTGTACGATAGTACCTAGGATGTGGATTTTTGTTTGTTTTTTTTTTTCTTTTTTTTGAATTGATTTTGAAAACTGACTCTTGTTGTGGAATGCTGAAACTTGGACTGAAAACAAACCTGAAAGTAATGTGAGGTTTCACTTTGTTTTCTTCCTGTTCGTAATACAATGTTGTAATATTTGTATTGGAAAGCTAGCTTAAACTAAACAAATGGAAGTGTTAACCAAGAAAACTGCATCCATTTGATTTCATTGAGCAGTAGAATGCAAATCCAGCAGTGGCTCTACAATGTTGCTTATAAAACAGGCCAATGGAGAAAAACAATTTTAATACAGCAATAGTGGCAGTGACTTTAAAAAGCGTGTGAAGAACGCGAGTGCCTAGCTCCCAGTATACTTGAGGTCAGATCTGACCTCGTAACCTTCACATAATGTGTATAACCTATAATTCTTTAGATACTTAGGCTGGAATGGCTGTCTATTACAAAGTCAATATTTGGTGGCTTTGATGGCTGAAACATGAACTCTGATACATAGAGTTTTTAATTTTCTGGCTTTCTAAGCACTGTGGGATAGATGGATGTGACAGTGTTTCTTCTGGAGCTAATAAGGCTGGAAGGGAAAGAAGGGGGAAAGCTGTTCCTAAAGCCTGAGGAAAGAAGAGAGCAACGAGTTTATTTCTGGGGCCTGGCTGTGTCGTTCTGCTCTGGCTCAGCTTGTCTAACCTGAGGAGTGTGGATGTGTGAGGAGCAGAGAACTAGCCTCGCTTCTCTCAGTACGCGTGGAATTTATCCTTGGCTGTGAGCTGTGGCCTGGCCCTATCAGATCACAAACTTAAACACAGAAATCGGGTTATAAATTGAAATCTGAGTGTCAGCTTCATTATAATTGGGGTCCTTAATTTTAACTGATGGCAAAAGTTTGCCTTTCTGTGATTTAGCAGTCCGTTGCGTGAGAGTGAGGATGTCGTAGCTTGTGCTGCCTCTGTTTCTGAAATGGCTGATTCTTTGCTCAGTAGAAGCTTTCCTCCCTTCTTGATTTTTATATTTGTCTTGCTGGACCCCAATCCTACAACATGTCTGTGTTCAGTTTGTTCCATGTGCTCTGGAGAGCCCAGAGCCAGGACAGTAGATGAGGGAGGACTTCTCCAGTGGAGAACACAGTGTCGTTGTCCTTGATAAGTTCAGTGATCAGATTATCAAAAGCGTAGGTAATGCATGGATATTTTTTTCTTTTGTGCCATCACTGTTTCGGTGCAAGTAAGACTTGACCATCCAGAAATACTCAAGGGCACACATAACCATGTTTTCGTAGTGAAAGTTTCCCTTATGGGAATGATTGTAGAAAAGGATTACAGAGGTTTTCTGCAGCAGTTTCATTGTTTCGGGACTTTTTACTCTTCCGCTGTTATGTTCTTCAAGATGTGGCATAATGGCAACTCCAGTTGGAAACAACTAAGAATTGTGAGTTTAAACTGTCTCTGAAAAGTAGGCACTTGCTTAATGGGATGAGTTGTACTTCAGAACAAATTAAGTCAAATTTGTTTAATTACTTGGCAGAAGATAAAGAGTCAAGCTGCTGTATCTAAATGTTCTTTCAAGTGTAATCCAAAGATATGTAAAAGTCTGATAGTCTGGATGCAAGGCTGGGAGCCAGGAACTCAAGTCTTAAGCTTTAACCCTGAGTGATTACTGCTCATCTTTGACAAGTTGTTTAACTATTTCATGCCCAGGTTGTCTCTGAAAGAAGTACTGGAATATCTGCTGTGGGTGCTGATTACTGGCTTAAGTTTCAAGTCTGATGCTTAGCCATTCTTGTTGCTCTGTTAATAATCTTTGACTTCTTTCACATTCCCTCTTTTATGGTCAAAAGGCTGCTGCAGTCTGCCTCAGTTTGTGCAGATGATGAACAGATGAAGTCTCGTACATTTCTGTCCCTGGCCAGCTCATGTGTGTGGTCAGAGACATAAACAAGATTTGACTTCTCTCTTGTTGAGGAATGCTTTCTGTATTTGATTCTAGGTGTGTTACATCTTTCTAGTTTCATGTTTATTTTTGGCAGACTTCAAAATTGCAGAGTGGTTATGGGAACTGTTGTTGCTTCAGTAATGGTAGTTTTTCTTCAGTGCACGGAAATAGTTATCTCAGAGTAAGGAAAATTGAGGTTAGGAACAAGGGCTGCTGTAAAAAGCAGTTTACCACCATCTGGAGTTCACCATCTTTTCTTGCCTTACCAGAAAGCTTTGTCAAGTACTGTGTGTCTGCAATAGTGGGTTAGAGCTGCTGAGCCTCCTTTGGGAAGTTGGTGAGCTCTGTCCTCCCAGCCTGTTACTCCTGGTGGCACGTTGGTCTCTGTAGGCTTACCAACAGGTGAGTGATACGGGCCTGTAACTTGTAGGTGGAGGGATGTTGCTGGGATCAGTTGGGAGGAAGGGCTTCTACCGAGCTGTGTGTGTGGGCAGGAGTCACAGAAGAGAGACAATGGCATCATTGTAGAAGTCACTGATGGGATTTTTAAATGGGAATTGATGGAATAGGAGAGGAGGGAAAATTCTCAGAGAAAAGCAGCAAAGATGTGAGAGGTTGCAGTAATAATACTGAAGAAGGATTGGGGTGTAGTTGTGGGAGGGAGCTTAATTTGGGTTTTTGAGGGCTGTGGTTATGTTCTGTACGCTCAGAAGGTGACAGGAGCAAGGACTAGTAATAGGTTTGTTTTTAACAGGTAGTTTGAAATACGCTGTAGATACATAAAAAGACCCATGGTTATGGTCCTGTTCTGTATTCCTAAGTCTGCTCCTGTATTTTAGCTCTTCAGCCATTTGTAGAATGACTGTCTGTATCTAGAGAGAAACAGGCTACTGTGTTCTAGGAACTGCTGGTCTACATTGACTGAAGTGTGAAGTCTCCCAAAACAAAGAGCATTTAGCCAACAGCTAAATAGTAAGTGGCTGTTGAGTTCCCTGGAAGTTACTCAGTACTCTCTCTTGATGCGGCTTTGGTAGCTGGGGCTCTTCAGCGTGTCAGTCATGCTGACCAGTATTGTTCTGTTACTTCTGCGATGCTTTGCTCTGCTTGGAATCTTTTTCGCTTAAATTAAAAGTTAGTTGGAAAAAGGAGTGGTTTTTTTTGTCGTAAATATGGCTGTTATGGTGATAAAGCCATCAGACTCGAACAGTACAAATGAATGGAAGCTGGTTATCAGTGACAATCCTGGTGGATTACAGCTCATGATCAGCTTGGAGACTTCATAGCTTTCATTCTAAAGGTGCTACCTAAACGCTTCTGGTTTGGGTATTTCTACCCTAGAAATTGGTTTCTGTGGTAGCTGTAGCTTCACAGAATGCATTTTGGGAGAACCAAAATGAAGAATAAAACTGCTAGTGGATGCAGTGCTGAAGAGTTAAGAGCTGGGTGTTCCTAGCTGTGCTGTCTGCTTTTTTTTTTTTTTTTTGGTTTCCCCTCCTCCTTTCTGTTCTCTTCTGACTTGCCTATTTAGGCCATGGCTACATGTTTGGCAGCATTTCTGCTTAAAGAGGCACTCCTTCCCACTTTGCTGGCACAAGGGCTCATGTAACTACACAATGAGCTTGTCTGGGAAGCTGATCCAGCTGAGAAATATCAAAAAATTGTGGTTTTGATTGGATTGTTTTTCAGCTGAATTGAACCCTGATCCGGTTCTCGGTGCTTGGTGTGTGCTTGTGCCAGCATAGTGTGGGGAGTGATCGAGTGGTTCAGGGGAACCCAAGGAACTGTGGAAGAGGGCTGGTCTCTTTACAGGACTGTATGTACAGTCAACACAAGACCCTGATCTCTGAAGTACTATGCTGCTACCAATGTAAAATCAGCTGACAAAAAAGACTTTAAACCTTTGCTGTTCAGGGTACATACTTTGAACATGTGCTATCTGAAGGCTGGCAATACAATATATCTAATACCAATACTGTAACAGTAATCCTAAGAGACTGAACCTGCTGGCCCAATAAAATAGGGGAAGGTTTGGTGTGGTGCAGTAGTGCTTGACGGAGATGTGCGTCACTGGTGGTCGTCTTTTTGATGTGAAGAGTGGAGTTGGTCCAAGTCTGTGCTGCTACTGAAAATGAATGAACCTGTGGATTCGTACTGGGTTACACTGCAGTCGAGTCAGATCCCTGAACCGAAGGCTGTGCACATGTGTAAACGCTGGAGGTGTGAAGAAGGGCTGATGGAAACACAGGCCTGAGGGCAGGTGGAGAGTGCAGACCTACCACCTCGGGTAGCAGCAGGGATTGAGGGGGGTACAAGGCAGTTGTCATGCCACTGGGCAGTGTGACAGTTGTAGGTTTTTTGAAATTAGATATGTGCAAACACACGCAGGGACACACACACACAATGTCATTTATCCCTATGTTGTAAATAATCTTTGTGACTTTGTTTTGCAGCAGAACTAGTGCACATGGAATAGGTTTTCTTTCGCTGGTGTCTGCATAAGCAGTGTGTGGAAATGAGATTGGTTTAGGCTTGTTACTAGCTCTGTTAATAAAAAGAGCTGTGTTAATATCAGTACCATTTGTTTCTTGTAAGTTGTTGTAGGAAAGAATACCACCTAATTGGGAGATGGATTACTTACTGATTGCTTTAGTGTAAAGCACTTCAAAAAGATAATCTGACAAATGATAATCTTCTCTTACCGTGTCTTACCGCCTCTTAATATGATTTGAAAAATTGATCCCTCGTTTGGGGTTTTGACTTCACCTCAACTAATGTATTGTCTCACGTTTAGATGCTGTAGAATTAGGCCTTGTTTGAGATGCTGGTAAAGTGTGCGTACAGGTAAATCCACTATGTACTGTACCTCCTGTAGTAAAAACATCAATTCCTGATGGTACCAAAATGAGGCTATTATTTGTTCTTTCCTCTTTAGGAAACACTGTGCTCCCAAAGCGATTTCATTAGTAGAAGATGCTTTTATAAGCGTTTAAAAACAATTTAACTAGTATAAGATGCTTTTATAATTGCCATAAAGGTATTTTCCAGACCTTTTTTCATATTTTCAATGCTCTATAATATTCAGTATCATAAGTGCCTACAATTTTTTTAATATGGAGCAAGAAGTTTTACAGAAGTCAGTGTTCAGTAATTATGTGGAACTGAGGTTTACCCTTCTAAAAAAAAAATAGAAATGAAAATAATTGTAATGAATGTTAAGTCCTGGCATAGGTAGGCACTTAGTTGTGAATGTGAATAGAGACAACAGTTACCGTGTTTCTATGTAAAAAAAAGGTCAGAAATGCAGGAAGTATGATACTTGATCCAAACCAGTTTAGAGTAACCTCTTTCAAGAAGCAGCCGTAGGTCTTGTAGTCAAAATAACTACATCTGGACAGTTTTCTAGATTTTAAACTTCAGTGGAATATGTGTAGCTATAGCTTTGTTATATTGCTTTATCGCTCAGTTATAAAGTGTGCACTAGCGAAATGCTACTTTTGTAGGGTTAGTATGCACGTACGCTGGAAATAAAGGCCGTTGTCATTCTTTTATGCTGTTACATGAGCCTTCATGAAAAAGAGGGGGGCCTAAAAGAGTGTCTTGTCTTAAGAGGAAAGTATTGATACTTTCTCTATAGCAGGACCTCCTTCATTGAATATAGTGCTGCTCGCTTTCTGGCTCCCGGACCAGGACTGCGTTAGGACACTGCTCGGGGCAGCAGGTACTGGTCCATGATGGTGGGCTTGCCTTGTTTTCTGCGACTGGAAGGTTTTGGGTGGTTACATTTGCCTTTAAAATGAACACGCTGGCTAACGAGACATCAGGTAGGATGTTGCTACTGTGAGTTGACAACATTACTGAAAATAATCATTTGAGGCTTCTGTGCATGAGTGTAATTCAGTTACAGAAACAGAATTGGCTGCAAGCCTCTCTCTTCTAACTTATCATGCTTTTGTTAAGCACTGGAGGAGAAATTATTAATTTGGTCAGCCATTCTTTATAAAAATATATTTTCCTCTTAGCGATCCACAAGTGATAGCACCATTAAGAAAACCAGCATATTTAGGTCACATGTTAAACCCCTTAGGCAGTTACGCTTGTGTCTAATTTTGGAAGCAAATTTTAGGGCCAGGAAAGAGGGTTTAAAAGAGCTGTATTGTAAGAAAGATTGATTTCCCAGGTATATAGAACGCATTTTGTGTGGAAATGTTTCTCTTTGCATTTTCAGTTGCAGTTCTTAAATGAATGCTGTGGGAATAACGTGAGCTCCAAACTAACACAGTTGGCACTCGTATGTTTTTGAGAAGTTGAGAAAAGATAATTGCATATATTCAGGAACAGTTAAGGTAATTGTGACTTCAGACTGTAGCCACTTATTGAAAATTTGGAATGATTTCTACTATGTTCTTGTTGGTTAAATGCTGGTAGCTGTTTTTTCCTTTTTCCCTGATGAATATAAAAAGTAATCCAGGGACCATTCTTTGATTCTTAAAAGTAGTGATTCCAGCTGGCCTTTCTCCTGTTAGTAGAAGGTTAGAAGATGATTCACAGAAATTACGACCTCTGTGTGTTTGTGTATAGTGCTTATAAATGTAGTCCGAAGGACTTATTTTTTTCAAATAACTTAAAATTTTACAGTAAGTTTATCCAGCAGACAAGAGCTGTGTACTGCAAGAAATCTGTAGCTTTAACTCTTGTAAATATATAATGATTCTCAAAGACACTTGTTTGAGAGTTCCTGGACTTTTTTCCAATGGAATTATGTAACAGAAACCTAACTTCTCAGGTACTGTTCTTCATGCATTGTGTAAGCGTTCATTTATAGAAATACTGGAGATAATTAAAAAAAACCCAAACCTTGAATTACCTTTTAATAGTTGCCAAGTTCAGCTTGTTTCGGAGTGAAGTGTGGCCTTGGTATGGAATGAGGGATTAGAATTCAGATTGCATCCTGACTTGCCTCTGGGTTCATTGTCACTTCAAGTAGCTGCCGCTCCTGAAAGCGATGGTCCTTCCTTGTAGCTTCACCAGGTCCCACTTTGAGCTGACACACGTTCACTGAGCTGCAGAGCGATCGCCTCGGGAACTGACCTGAATGAAAATGACACGGCTTGGATTATTTGCTGTCGGATGGATTTCATCCTGGGTTAGATTCCCCAGACTGATGTGTCAAACTGTAACAGATGTTTGTAGGGGAATAGGTAGTGGTGCTGCAGGAATGGGACAAGAGATGCCAGGTGAGGGGATGGATTGCTTCTCTCGGAGATGCAGTAATGGTTTTAGTGCAACAGTGAAACTCTGGCGTTGTGAGCCACTTGCTGAGTCTCTTCCTCAGCCTTTTCATGCTTACAGTTGCTATGTGTGTGTTCATAGACTGCCTTTCATGTGAAGAACTCTACTTTCTGTGAATTGAGATTCATGTTTGAGGACATCTCTTCTAAAAGATCAATATGGAGGAACAGCAATTGAAGCTGAAGCCACAAACTTTTTCATTATATAGTCTAGCAGTGAGAAAATGGCACTGCTTTGTAGAGGTAATACCGAAACACTCATAAGGTATTTTAGTGGAACATAGAACTGGCAGAAATGGCTTTTTGACCAAAATACTAAAACTTTCTGTCTAGTCCTTCTGCCTTTTCTCAGTCTGTTCTTATCACAGCTTCATGTTTTGGTTTAGGATTTTTTTGATGTGTGTGTTCTGTTTTGTTGTGTTTTTTTTAGCTGAATCTTACTTTCTTTCTGTTTTCAAGAACTATCTGGGATGTTTTGTTTTTACTCCAGACCCTTTTGGAAGTGATAACCTGCTTGTGAAAGTGGTGGGGACTGGTAACATACCAGTTCTGTTACTGGAGCAGAACACATGCTGTGCTTAACGCAGCAATTTTGTCTCTGACAATACTTAGATGCCTCAGAGGGAAGTGCAGTAGGAAGACGGAGAGCACTTAAAACAAACCAAAAACACTTGGAGATTCTGCACGTTGGGTTGTTGGCTCCTTGGAGCTTGTGGATTCCGTTCCCTGGCTTGCCCTGAAGAAGTTCATACCAAACCTGGGGATAGCAGACATCTGCTTGTTTCTGTAGCATTCGCATCTTTCTGCTGTTTCTGAAAGTCAGGGAAGTATGTTCTAAATTGTCACTGACAACGGGGTGACGAGGTCATCTCTCTGTTCTGTTGCTCGGTGTTCTGCACATGGGTTATTAAGGATGTCTGTTGGTACGAAAAATGACGTGGCCCGAGTGATTGCGTCCTGGGTAGGAGCACTTCTGGCTTAGTCTTTCCTTCTTGTTGGTTGCTGTGGTTTTGAAGAAGTCCTCAAGAGAAGATCGGGTACAGAGCACTCTTTGGTCTTGTAAGCTCATTTGTGTATATGTTGGAATTCTTTTTCCAGAAGTTTTACAATAAAGTAACATTCAACTGAAATTGTTTGGCACCTTCCAGTTCATGTTCTTTCTAACCCGTGTCAAATTTTGACGCTCAGATTTCTTACTGAGCTGTTATTACTGTTTTACTTTCTACTGACTTAAACTTTAGATTTAAATTTAGGGGGGGGGGAGGAGGATGACAACTGAAAACAATCATCTGGAATTGTTTCATCTGGAAGGACACTCAGTCATTTTAACCCCTTCATGCTTTGGTTTCCCTATCTGTAAGACTAGTGTGGCTGCTTCCCTAAGTGAAGTCCAAAACTTCTAAAAGTTATGGCAAGGAACTTTGAAGTACTGGCAGGACAGTAATTCTACTAAATACTCTCTGTCTTGTTTTCGGCTGTTACACAACTCTTCCAAAATCCAAAGAAAGGTCCTAATCTATAAATAGAGAAGGTGAGAGATGTAAAATAATTAACTTAAAAATAAAGGTCAGTATTCTGCTCAGATTAGTAGGCTGTATATGCATTTTTTAAGACGTGTTATAAGTGTCTGCCTTAGAATTGTCAAGATTTGTAGATCCATTTTGCATTATTTAGGAAGTGAGCGTTAAGAATCTCTGAAAGTCCAGGCCAGAAACTAGTATTGGCCTCTGTTGAATTTTTTTTTTTTAAGAAGCTGAGGCGTATATGCTTGGGCCAGAATAGAAACACAGGAAAATAGTTGCCAAGTGGGGAAGAAAAAAACTGAAGAGTCAACTGGTAAAGGGAAGACCATTTTTTCAGGTTCCAAGTGCCACTGAAAAAAATGCAGTAAGTATTGAAATGAACAAAGGAGAGAATGCACATAGTGAGTGCAGTAATCAGATTTTTTTTTTTTTTTTTTTTTTAATT
>Ga0065711_1046033_pt1 | contig 13130 bp, 8 predicted proteins | sample Hoacrofraction12_FD_59098 | JGI IMG/M metagenome (GOLD analysis project Ga0065711, IMG submission 59098) | Hoatzin crop microbial communities from Cojedes, Venezuela - Epithelial fraction 12 v2 (version 2) | ecosystem: Host-associated > Birds > Digestive system > Esophagus > Crop | place... | reverse complement strand
TCTTCATCAACGACCTGGATGAAGAGTTAGAATGTACCCTCAGCAAGTTTGCTGATGACACCAAACTGGGAGGAGTGGTAGATACACCAGAAGGCTGTGCTGCCATTCAGTAAGACCTGGACAGGCTGGAAAGCTGGGCAGAGAGGAACCTGATGAGGTTCAGCAAGGGTAAGTGCAGGGTCCTGCACCTGGGGAGGAACAACCCCATGCATCAGTACAGGCTTGGGGTGGACCTGCTGGAGAGCAGCTCTGTGGAGAAGGACCTGGGTGTCCTGGTGGACAACAGGTTGACCATGAGCCAGCAGTGTGTCCTGGTTGCCAAGAAAGCTAATGGGATCCTGGGATGCATTAGGAGGAGTGTGGCCAGCAGGTTGAGGGAGGTTCTCCTTCCCCTCTACACTGCCCTAGTGAGGCCTCATCTGGAATACTCTGTCCAATTCTGGGCTCTCCACTTCAAGAAAGATGAGGAGCTACTGGAAAGAGTCTAGCGGAGGGCTACGAGGATGATGAGGGGACTGGAGCACCTCTCCTACGAGGAGAGGCTGATGGAGCTGGGCTTGTTCAGCCTGAAGAAGAGAAGGCTGAGAGGGGACCTTATAAATGCTTACAAATATCTGTAGGGTGGGTGTCAGGAGGATGGGGCCAAACTCTTTTCAGTAGTGCCCAGTGACCGGACAAGGGGCAATGGGCACAAACTGAGGCACAGGAAGTTCCGTCTGAACATGAGGAAGAACTTCTTCCCTCTGAGGGTGATGGAGCCCAGGAACAGGCTGCCCAGGGAGGTTGTGGAGTCTCCTTCTCTGGAGATATTCAAGATCCGCCTGGACAAAGTTGTCTGCTGCCTGCTGTAGGTGACCCTGCTTGGGCAGGGGGTTTGGACTAGATGACCTGCAGAGGTCCCTTCCAGCCCCTGCCATTCTCTTATTCCATGATTCTGTAGTGTTGTCCAGCAACAGCTTATAGTAATAACTGTAGTTTTGCATTACTAACACTTGCACACAGGGTCCACATCAGCATTTGCTTCTTTTATGTGAAAACACATAAACAAATTAGAAACAAGGAGCCAATATGTACCGCACAAGAGCTCTCCCTTTAGACATGGAACTTCTGTTTTAATTCTGTTTCTAAGAAAGTATTTAGCCACCTCCCTCCACAACACAGGCACTTCTTATGGTTAGCTGACACTCTGTGTAACTAGTTGCTTGGAAACATCAGGCTGTTGGTAGCTTTTCCTAGTTTGTGGCTGGAATGTGAAGACAACTGAAATAGTCGTCTAATTACTTTCTTTTATGGAGGGTATGCAAAAAAGCTTTTGTCTGCTGTTCTGAGTGGAGAAGTGTGAAATCTAACTCTTTGTAACACATTTCTAGTTATTTTTGTGTTGGTTAGGAATACTGTCAGAAGACTTAAAAAATAAATCCTAAGATTTATTTTGGGCTCTTCTTCTTAACAGATTGAATCCACTAAAATAATATGAAATACAATAAATGGTGAGTTAATGATCTGAAAACTCTGTAGTGTAGAACATCTTTGGATCTCATAAAAGGCTTTTGATGTATCTACTGAACAGCATCGTGTGCTTCTGCTCTCAGATAAAGAAACATCTTCTCTAAAGAGAAAATTATGTGTTATGAGGATGAAACCAGAAGCAGAAGGGTTTGTTTCTTTTTATTAATCACAATTCTAGTATACCATGACTGGTATTTGTGACTCTGGGAAAATTTATAGAATTTGACTGTCAAAGGAAGAACACTAGTTTTTAATATGCTGTCTTTAAAATGGTGTTTGGGGAAGAGATATTTTTTTCCTGCTTGTATTGAACCATGGGGTGACTTCTGTCTTTGATTACACCAATGAAGATGCAAACCAGACCTTTAGTAACTTCCTCTGAAGAAGCTGCTTTTTATATCCTCTGTACTTGCAGTCTATCTTTAGCACACTCCTTTTTCTTTTGCTTTCAAACCATGTTTTGCTTAGCGAACAGTAAGGACATCTTTCCCTGTGTGAGTGACTACGCAGAGCTCTGTCATGCGAAAGTCATTGTCTTATCTGGAGAATGAGGGTGTAGAGCCAAGAGCAGAATTAGAGCAGAGAGTTACGAGATGGCCAGCAAGGGCTGCCAGCTGTTTCAAATGGCAAGGTGAGTTAGATCATAGTCTTTCATACACACTGATTGTTCTTGCTTTTATTTAATAATATTAACCAGTTATATCAGCATCCATTTGCATGAGATCTAGGCTAAGAGAGAGAACAGACACTGATGGTCATCTTGGAGAAAAAAGGAAATGCTAAGGAAATGGTTCAGCAGAAAGCTTTTATACTAATAAATGGATCTGCTCCCTGAAATGAGACTTCTTGGTTGGATGGCAACTTACTAAGAAATCGGAACACATCACCTTTAAAGAAACCACACGTGGACATAATATTGTTTATCATGCCGAAAATAGAATCTGAAAACTCCAAAAGGGATAGCTAACACCACAATCTGTGATGCATACAGGTAATATAATGAGCTTTGTGAAACACGTTACATCAACTGGGAATGCGCTGAGCAGCTCGTGAATGAATGCCAGCCTTTAGGAGGTTGTCAGTTCAGTATATGAATGGGAGACATTTTATTTAGCGGTGTTGCTATTCCACAGACTGCTAATACCAAATGCTTTGTTGTCTTCCTGCAGACATTCTCATGAGGAAGATTTCTTGCTCTGTATCTGTCTTCCTTTCTCATGCGGCGTTTCCTGTTACCATAAGCCTAGCAACACTTCTGGTTGTGACGTCTGCTACAGGCTACCCAGCCAGGAAGTCTGAGTGGATGAGACTGTCTATAGACAGATAGGAGCAGCCTCACATTCATGAGCCTTGGTCCTCATGGGGGACTTGAACCACTCCAATATCTGCTGGAGGGACAACACAGCAGACCATAAGCAATCTAGGACATTCCTGGAATGCATCAATGATAACTTCCTTCTCCAAGTGGCAGGGGAGTCAACGAGTAGAGGTGCTATGCTGGACCTTGTTCTCACCAACAAGGAGGGGCTGGTGGGAAATGTGAAGCTCAAGGGTAACCTTGGCTGTGGTGACCATGAAAAGTCAGAGTTTAGGATCCTTAGGGCAGCGAAGAGGGTGCACAGCAAGCTCACCACCCTGGGCTTCAGGAGACCAGACTTTGGCTTCTTCAGGGATCTGCTCGGTAGAGTAGCATGGGATGAAGCCCTGGAGGGAAAAGGGAGCTCAAGAAAGCTGGTTAATATTCAAGGATCACCCCCTCCAAGCTCAGGAGCAATACAGCCCGACAAAGAGGAAGTCAGGCAAAAACTTTAGGAGGCCTGCATGGATGAACATGGAGCTCCTGGACAAACTCAACACAAAATGGAAGCCTACAGAGGGTGGAAGCAAGGACAGGTAGCCTGGGAGGAATACAGAGAAATTGTCCAAGCAGCCAGGGAGCAGGTTAGGAAAGCTGAAGCCCTGATAGAATTAAATCTGGCCAGGGACATCAAGAGCAACAAGAAAAGCTTCTATAGGTACATCATCGGTAGAAGTAAGACTAGGGAAAATGTGGGGGCTCTCTCTGGAAGGAAACAGAAGACTTGGTTACCCAAAATATGGAGAAGGCTGAGGTACTCAATGATTTTTTGGTCTCGGTCTTCACTGGCAAGTGCTCCAGCCACACTGCCCAAGTCACAGAAGACGAAGGTAGGGACTGGGAGAATGAAGAACTGCCCACTGTAGGAGAAGATCAGGTTCATCTCAGGAACCTGAAAGTATACAAGTCCATGGGATCTGATGAGATGCATGCATGGGTCCTAAGGGAACTAGTGGATCAAGTTGCTAAGACAATATCCATCATATTTGAGAAGTCATAGCAGTCTGGTGAAGATCTCAGTGATTGGAAAAGGGGAAATATAACCCCCGTTTTTAAAAAGGGAGAAAAGGAAGACCTGGGGAACTACAGGTCATTCGGTCTCACCTCTTTGCCTGGCAAGATCACAGAGTAGATCCTCCTGGAATCTATGCTAAGGCATATGGAAAATAAGGACGAGACTGGTGACGGCCAACATGGCTTCACTAAGCGCAAATCACCCCTGACAGATTTGGCAGCCTTCTACAATGGGGTTACATCATTGCTGGATAAGGGAAGAACAACTGATGGCACCTACATGGCCTTGAGCAAAGTATTTGGTACTGTCCCGCATGACACCTTTGTCTCTAAATTGGTCGTGGATTTGATGGATGGACCACTTGGTGGATAAGGAATTGGCTAGATGGTCGCACTCAAAGAGTTGTGGTCAATGGCTCAATGCCCAGGTGGAGACCAGTGATGAGTGGCACTCCTCAGGGATCGGTATTGGGACCACTGTTGTTTAACGTCTTTTTCAGCAACATGGACAATGAGATCGAGTGCACCCTCAGCAAGTTTGCCAGCAACACCAAGCCATGTGGTGCAGTCAACACACTGGAGGGAATGGATGCAATCCAGAGAGACCTTGACAGGCTTGAGAGGTGGGCCTGTGTGAACCTGAAGAAGTTCAGCAATGGGTTGTGGCAACCCCAAGCACAAATACAGGCTGGCTGGAGAATGGATTGAGAGCAACTCTAAGGAGGAAGACTTGGTGGTACTGATGGAGAAAAACTGGACATGAGCCAACAATGTGCACTTGCAACCCAGAAAGCCAACCATATCCTGGGCTGCATCAAAAGAAGCATGGCCAGCAGGTTGAGGGAGGGGATTCTGCCCCTCTCTTCCACTCTGGTGAGACACCGCCTGGAGTATTGTGTCCAGTTCTGGAACCCTCAGCACAGGAAAGACATGGACCTGTTGGAGAGGGTCCAGAGGAGGGCCACAAAAATGAACAGAGGGCTGGAACACCTCTCGTATGAGGAAAGGCTGAGAGAGTTGGGGTTGTTCAGCTTGGACAAGAGAAAGCTCCGGGGAGACCTTACAGCAGCCTTCCAGTACCTGAAGGGGGCCTATAAGAAGGCTAAGGAGAGACTGTTTACAAGGCCATGTACTGATAGGACAAAGGGTAATGGTTTTAAGCTTAAAGAGGGGAGGTTTACATTGGATCTAAGAAAGAAATTCCCTACTATGAGGGTGGTGAGGCAGTGGAACAGGTTGCCCAGAGAAGCAGTGCATGCCCCATCCCTGGCAGTGTTCAAGGCTGGTTGGATGGGACTTTGAGTAACTTGGTCTAGTGGAAGGTGTCCCTGCCCATGGCAGAAGAGTTTGAACTAGATGATCTTTTAGGTCTCTTCCAACCCAAACCATTCCTTTCCATGATTCTATGACTGCACAATACTTGTTTTAACTGGAAAATCGTCAGTTCCTTTAATACAAAACTTTTCTCCTTCTCCCAGGCACTCATCACTGCTGCTTTTGATGCTGCTACCATGGGTGAGGTGGCCAAAGAGCTAGTTTTGCTCCCACCACAACCTCTTCATCCAAGGAGCACTGTGGCACTTGACACCTGAGCAGGCTAGATAAACCAGGTGAGGAGAGCCAGGCATCAGTGTAGTGGGTCTGGTTATCTTGGTCATAATACTGCCTTGGAATTGGACTATACTTCATATTGCTGTATTGACAAGGCCTAAAAACCCTGATTTGTATTTCAGGCTTTCTATAGAACATTCAAAAAAGAGCAGAATCATTGACGTTGGAAATATCAGACAACTTGATTTTTTTCTGATACTTACTTTTTTTTTCCTTCATCCCATACATCAAATCCATAGTTGTTTTTTTTTAAAAAAAGGGGGGCAACAAGGATTTTAGGTTGAAGTAATAATATGTTCTGAAATTATCATTGTGCTACCTCCAGTGAATTAGCCATTCATAAGCAGTATTATTCTACTGTACAGTAACAGTATTTATTGTTATTTTTTCACTTTCCTTAATAGCTTACTTAAAAAATATTACTTTTCAATGTTGATGATGTAAACAAACAGCAACAGGACTTGTTTGAAAGTACATTTGTGAAGTGCCTCGTGTTTTTTACAATAAAACATTGACCTGTGTTCATGCAACACTTAGGGTTATATGAGGATTGTGTGCACACATGTATGACAGAAATGGCCCTACTAAGAATTTTTAAATGACTGTTTCAATGGCAAGCTTCTACATTGCTATCTATTAAATCAACTCTCTGCAGACTGAACTCTCCCTGGGAACATGGTCAGAGCTGTAATGGGAAAAGACAAACTTAAAGATGTTTGACTGATGAAAATTGTAAAGAGACCCAGAACAGCAAACCACCTATTCCATGCAACTTAAGGTACAAGATATAGAATGGCAGAGACAAAATAATCACAGTGTCAAAAACGAAAAGGACAAATTTCATCTGCACAAGAAATGAGAAAAAGACTGCCAGTCTGAACTTGGAGACAAGCACAAGCCAGAGCCAGAAGAAAGTGGCAAAACAGCTATGAATAACTCAGAGAGAGAAAATCTCCGCCGTAAATTTTAGTATTTAAATAATCTATAAAATTGGATCTTCCATTAAAAAGAAAATAGAAAATTAAAAGTTTTGCACTCTTTCTCTGTGTTTCTGAAGAATTAACATTTTTGAAGGTTTAATCTTAGATCTTTCTATGTCCATAAGTGGGATTACCTTACTCCCACCCTATTTATAATGTAATATTTTGTTCTACCCATGCACAGAAGCACTTGTCATAGTCCCTCCTTAACTATCCGCATGAGAACTGGAATATGGACCTTTTTACCACCTCCTGGCAGTGACTCATTTTTCCTAGTGTGTAACGCCATTCCTTGTAAGCGTTCTCCCAACATGTTCTTCCCCTTTGGAACAGTATTTGTCCACTACTTAGACAAATTCATTCTGTACATCAGATTAGAAATCCATAACATAAAGACGTTTCTTGATTTCACTGCATTTCTGAAAGCTGAGGAGGGGGTTGGTCACAGGGCTGGCATTTGGGAGGACTAGGGTTCCTTTTGGGTCCATTCTTTATTTTTACTATTATTTTAATGCATCACTTGTATGTATTTATTACTGACATTGCACTTTAAAATAGCTTGTTAAAATGTATGTTACACTTGGGAACCCTTGGGATCTGATCTGGACACAAGTATGATCGTTAGAGTTTGGTGCAGTATTCACTCAGACCAATGGATATCTCACAGAAGACTTGGACTGCAGCCTAAACTCTTACATCTAAGATGAGCTTAAGAAGCTGTGCATTGTTTCCATATATCATCACTTATCAGGTAAAAAGTTATGAAAGCATCCAAATTCTGAGAACAATTTTTGGTTTTCAGACAGAATAAATAATTTTAAAACTGTAGAGGCTGCCTGTGTAAAGAGAAAGCATGAACAAAGTTTCAAACCAATATATATTGAATTATGTGGGAGATAAAGTCCAGAACAAGTTTAAGATATAAAATGTAGTTTCAACCATAGTAGTTTTGCTAAATATATACTGCTGAAATTGGAAACCTGTACACAAAAGCAATTCAAATAGACCCTTTTTCTGAAAAATCTAGAAATATGCGTGTGCTGCATCCCAGTTCTCAACCGAGATAATTTCCCCTTTTTAATGTATGAAATCCTTGATTTCTATTAAATAAATTAGGCCTCATAAACATCTGATAGTCATTTTCATTTAGATGTAGGAAAATGGGTGACCGAGAGTTATTACTCAGCATATTGTATGTTCCTGTAAGTGTAATGAGCTTGGTATTTGCTTTCATCTAGTTTTCTACTCTCTATGCTTTGTATACAGACTAATGAGAGAAATATGGGTTATATGAATTGGAGTTGTCTGGTTTTGTTTCTGCATCTTATTGAATTTTTCTGTAAGTTTACTGTGTTTGACTTGTATTCTTCTCCATTATGGGGTAAAATATTATTTTGAAAACTTCCTTCCAAAGTGAAGCCTAACAATTTTCTGGATTGAACTCGGGAGTATATTCAGTTACTGGGATATTTTTATAATGACACAAAAAATGAGATGATTAAACATCTACCCAGGACTCACATGGTTTTTCACTACTATTGAGTTGCATATATAAAAGTGCATAATCAGAAGTTCTATCAAAGTCTTTTATAGCATGTCACAGAGATTGGTTAAGATTGTTATACAATTCATGCAGAGTTCTCTAGTAAGTAAATGAAGTTTGCAGATGTTTTTTTCTGTTGATACTAGAGCCCAAATCTCTGGAAACACAAGCTTTAGTAAGCTTGACTATTTCTAAAGAAAAAAGAAACTCATGTGTTTATACAAACCCTCTGAGCACTTATATACACAGATGTTAAACCATATGTTCAGGAATATCTGATAGAATATGTAGATTTCACATGTATCCAAAGGGAAAATTGACTATGGCATAAGAAAAAACTCCTTCCTAACTCATAGATCCATGGAGGGAAAAGAACCTAGTTGTAAGGAGACAACTTGGAAGGAGAGAGCAGAAATAAACTGAACTGATTCTTGATATCTGTCAATGTCCCATACTATGTTTATTGCATCAGAAGCTGTAAGAAACCTGAAAATCTCAAGGAACAGAGTAATTGTTTTGAGGGGTAAAAAATGGGAAGGTAACATTCTTCAGAACCTTAAAACCACCCACTAACATCTCTGTTGTTTCCTTGGTCCCGATCAGACCTCCAGTTGTTAGAAGTTTACCAGTGGAGAAATTACGTGGAAAACGTAATGTAGTGCAACACCTGCTATACATGAACCTCAAAGACATACAATAAATTGAGATAATTAGCTACACTAAGATCTTCTTCCACTATTACCTTTATCTAAAATATGAATCCCATGAGAATTTCTCAATGTATGAACATTTTCCCATTCTTGTGATTTCTTCCTTGTGCTATCGATAATCCACCAAGCCATTCATTTCACTACAGAAGGCTATCAGTTATTCCAGACTTCCTTCATATTTGTTCCAGACTGTTATGTCTTGGCAGCGAGGAGGAAATGAAGGGAAAAGGAAGAAATACTGTGATAATGAAACCATGAGGAATAACTTTTGAGATAGTAGGGAACTTAAACTTCTGCTTAATGTGAGTGCTAGTGGATCATGACCTCACCTCAAGCCCACAGGCATGAATCAAAGCAGAAAATGTCCCTGACAAGAAAATATAAATGATTGATTACATTTACTGAAAGTTTATTCTTCATTTCTCCTTTCAAGGTTGATGCTTTCTTCTCTTTTGTTTTTCTGCATTACTATTAGCACCTCAGTCTGAGTATCTCTTTCAACTCTTCAGCCACCTGCTACCCTACTCCTCCACCTTCTGTACTGCATTGGTGAAGCTCATCCACCTTTTCCTGCTTTGTGCCAAAGGACCACTATGGGGGAATTAAAAACACTGGAGGAAAAGTCAGTTTGACTTCAACTCTGATACCAGGATGAGTTTTCAGCCACCCTGAGCAGGCAGAAGCAATCATTTTGAACTATAACTTATTAGGATGCTGTAGTTACTTCAAACTGTTCAGTATAGATAGATCTTGTGAAGATCTGAGTTTCTTAGCAGGGCTGTACATATGAGGCAAATTTTGTATTTTTTCCAAATATAAGTACTTATTTTTGTGTATATATATATGTCCCAAAAAAAGTGAAGTAAGTTGTTTCACAGTAGAAAGTCTATTTTTTTTCCTAATTTGTTCCATATTAACATTTTGAATATGGTTTTACATTGTTTGTTGAATCTTTCAACAGATTCCTCTTGTTCAAGACTCAAGCTAACGATCAGGCTTTTGTGTATAAATTTCAATCAGTATCCTTAATGCAGATATCATGCACAAAGCCTTGTAAGTTAGAAGCAAATAAAAACTGGATTTTCAATCTTCTTGTCAGCTTATTTTAACAATGGGATTTACCCTGTAAGCACCGATAAGCACCCGGGGAACTCTAATATACCTGGTACAATTTTTAAGGTTTTTTAAATTTTCAGTTCTTGATCTTACTAAATCATAATTGCCCCAACGCTGATATTTTTCACTCCATGACACTGTCTAACATTTGCGTAATTTGTCTGTGAGATTACTGGGGTTTAACTTTTTCTTAGATACTGATTTCTATGTACTATTTTAGTATTTAGTGTAAAGCTACAAGAAAGCAATCCTTGGGATGCTGGGTTATCCATATCCAAAACTCACATTGTTTTTATGCATTAATGATTTAAAAATAACATTTCTTTAAATATACAGTCAGAAAGATGTTATAATGCTTTCATATTTTAGTAGTTCAACTGATTTCATTTTCTAAAACTGTTCAAAATTTTCTAGCTCTTCCCAGTGTTTATACATTATTTTCATGATGCCTCTTCAGAGTTTAGCATAAATTGAAGTGTTTTGCAGAGTCAGATATCTAGTGGCAATAATACAAAAGAAAGTCTGAAGGAACTTGTATATCCTCAAAAGCAACAGTAACATAAAAATCTATTTATTCCAGGTTTACAAATTCATGGAGGCAGGAATCCTCACTGAATTTTATGCAATATTTAATCTAAAATATTGGATGTATCCTTGCCATGATGTGGACTACAGGTAACTGTTTCTTCAGCCTGATAAAACTGTGGACAAGACTTCAACGGAAGAGGGAGTTTCTGTTTCTATGAAGCTATTCTGTATCCAGATAAATACCAAAAGCAAAAATATTCTGTTATGAAAAATACTGTGGTTTTGCCATTAAATTTTCACATGCTAGCAAACTGTATATCAGCAAGGATAGCTTTCCAAACATCTGGCCCATCAGCCATCTGTTTCTCATAGGTTTGCTAGCATTAAACTAGAAAAATCTCTGGTTTTCTCTAAAAATTCTCAGCAACTGAGACTCACAATAAGCTGTTCTATCGGCTACAAGGATTGCAAGAGAAAAAAATATACCTTTATTAGAACTAAAGGCATTGTCTTCTGACTTGAAATTCAGTGCCTTCTAGTTCAGACCTTTACAGGTTTTTTTAGAGAATGCTAACTGCAGCATGAGTAAAAACTTGTGTACTGAGAGATTCTGCAGGGATCACTCAATTTACTCCAGTAAAAGTTATCTTCGGTTTGAAAGAATTTCAGAGATTCAGCTGATTTCTCTACTGACTTTTCTAATAGCCTGATGAGGTTTACAGGTGTAAAATAAGCCAAATACCGAAGGTCTTCAGTAGGGAAAATAGCTATTGACTTCAGTTTTGTCTGGAGGATGCCTTCAGTTTTCAAGTGAGAAATATTCTGGAACTAACAAGATTCACTGCTTGTGTTAGCTGTCAAACCAGGCTTAGAACTGCCAGATCAAATCCTCAGAATGATGTCCAAAGCAGGAACAGATCTGCCGACATCAAACCGTCTTAGACAAAAAGCTGGATAACAGTCTTTACCTACCCTTCCTCCTTGTGCAGAGTGCTTTTTAGCACGGGAGGTCTGACTACCAGAAAGTTTTCCTTGGAGAACTCTAAATGCCAGAAAGCCTGGGAGTGCTGGCAAAATCTTGCTGAACCAAGTAGATGGTGTAGGTTACAGGAGTTTGCTACACTGGCTTTCCAGTGGGGAAGGGGTGAAAATTAGGAAATATTGGGAAATAGGAATTACCATTCTCCAGATTGTCTCCACTGGAGGAAAAAGGTAGAGAAGGAAATGAGTAGAAGGGAAGCTATATTTCTTCTGGAGGAAAGCAAAGGAGATGTATATGGTCATTTCTGCTCTGGGTTACAGTATTCTGTGAATAAATAGGTTTCCAATATTTTGTAAATAACAATACGTCCTTAGAAATGTAATAAGCAATGGAATAGTAATAAAGAATGGAAGTATTCACCAAGTATTTCCTATAGAGGTGGTCGATATAATAGGTAGCTTTGTATCAGTTAAGACAGTTAGAGATTAAACACCAGCTGAGAACATTCAGTGTTATGCAATATCTTTTCTGGACTTTGAAGAACTTTCGTATACTGCAGATGGCTTATTTTGTGTGGCACCTTACAAACATCTCTTACTGTGAGCACATAAATTGTATTGTAGCCTTATGAAAATATATTGTATGCTTAAGTTTTATTATATTGATGGTTAAAGAATTTAAATGAGAAAAAATCTGTTCCTCTGTGTCCTAAATCTAAACACAAACTGCTAGCAGATAAAAAATTGTAAACACAAAAGCAAGGAGAGAAAGCAAAAATTCAAAAGCAGGGCGTCTTTCAGAAGACAAAGATGCAATTTAACTTGAAAGCAGAATAAGAATGTCATCTTTCCCTATGAAACTAGTTCTTATACAAAGTACTTAGTAAGAAGCACAAGGTAGTATATCTTGGAATGAAAAGAAAAAAAAAAAGGAACTGTTCAATATACTATACTAAACAGATACACTGTATGCTAGGTCTTCACCTGGTACAACACTCAGTACTACCTAGATTTATACTGAATATTATTAAGTCAGTGTGTACCATGTGAGCATCACCCTTTCATGTGCAGACATAAGGGTGTAAACACCAATACATATTCCAAACTTCCCATTTCAAGCTGTTTATACATGTTCTTTCTCTCCTCTGTTTTTTTGGTTTTTAGGTTGCTTTCTTCATCTAAGAACTTCTGTACTTGTTTCCAACTCAGAAAAACTTCTTTTGAAAAAGTTTCAGCAAAAAGTGACAGGCCCAATTCGCACTACATAATTTTTTCCAGATATTCTTCTCAAATACTTTCTATTTAGGTTGTATATACTCAAAAATATTTGGAAACATCAAAAGAGGACATCACTGGAAACCTTAAATACATATCACAGATCTCAGCAGCTCCATTTTTTCTGTCGTTTCATTCACATTGTGTTTCTCTCCGCTGACTGCTTCATTACCCGTACAACATGAGTTTATAGTAAGGTAGTACCCATATAACATGGGTTAGTAAGGTTTGTTAGGCTGCTAGTCCATGTCCATTTTCAGCATGGATTTCAGCATCTCATTCTTTCAGATAAAGCTATATTGCATTCCCAGTGTAGGATGTGACGATTATATTCCAAAGGAATCATACATCTCCAGAAAGCGTACACCCGCATCACAAATGAGGGGATTTATAGAATCATAGAATCATAGAAAGTTTTGGGTCAGAAGGGACCCCTAGAGGTCATCTAGTCCAACCCCCCCACAGCGAGCAGGGACACCACTAACTAGATCAGGTTGCTCAGAGCC
>Ga0065711_1046032_pt1 | contig 13131 bp, 6 predicted proteins | sample Hoacrofraction12_FD_59098 | JGI IMG/M metagenome (GOLD analysis project Ga0065711, IMG submission 59098) | Hoatzin crop microbial communities from Cojedes, Venezuela - Epithelial fraction 12 v2 (version 2) | ecosystem: Host-associated > Birds > Digestive system > Esophagus > Crop | place... | reverse complement strand
TTTTTTTTTTTTTTTTTTGATCTTTTAATGTAAATGCAGATCTCTTGCCATTTTACTCAAACACTTGACTACCAAGTGAGTTGTGATTTCCAGTGAATTAACTTGCAACATCATCCATTCAAGGGAAATGGTGAGAAATAAATCAGCAAAATTTGCAGGGACACTTGCAGCACATGGTCCCAGCTACAGAGGAGGCGGCTCGCTCCTTTGTCACTGTGCCTTGATGCCAGGGATCTAACAAGGCAGATGAGAAACTCCAAAAGCTGTGTGAAGCAGGGTTTCATTAAAATAAAATATACCAAGCATATTGCATGTATTGATTTGTAATTCTTACCAGTGGTTGTTTTCATAAAGTAATCGCAGATGCTTGCCCTCGTTGCTTGCAAAGCGAGCAGTCAAATCTTGGTCTCTCTTGCTTAACAGCTTCTGCATCAAAGACCTCATGAGAGCTTTGGACACTTTAAAAGGATCAGCAATTATCTGTGGTGCTGGCTTTGCATTTACTTTCCTTGCATATTCATGCCAGCAATATTTTAGCATGCATTTAAGAGGAGGAAGCAAAGACTGACATTGGGAGACACAGCTGAAGTGAAGCAGATGTCTTTTAAATTCAGAACACATACAGCACAGAAACACAGAGTGATCGAACACAAACTAGAAGTGAAACCAGAAAAAAACAGATTTTATGCTTAGAACACTGCAAAAAGAACAAAGAGCCTAAGTGGTGCAAAACAAACTTCTTTTAAACAAACTCTTCACTTTGAACACCCCAGCATTGCCAAGTAGCACAGGTAAGGAATTTCAATAAATTTAGTTTTATGTTGACCATGTCCTTTTAATTATTACGTTTTGGCATCACACACAGGACACCTCCAGGCCAAAGCACAAGTGATGCTGAAAGTACAACTGTTCCTTCCCTTTGGGAATGAAAGTTTTCTGATTGTTATATAAACATAATTGAATCTATTTTTTAGGGATGCATCCCATTAGCAATTAAGCTATTAACAGTGAGTCAGAGAACATTTTGCTGATGTTTTAAAACATGTAACTTAAGGTCACAACCTACTAAACTTCACCAAGCAAGCAGACCTGATGTGAAACAGCCTTATTCACTCCGCTGGGATCGTGCTAATGAGCAAGGGTTTGCAGCACGTGATCTTAGACTGTGAACTATATAGAGCCGCTTCATTTTAATTGCAAGGCACTGGGCACATCCAGGCAAGAGCAAAATAAGGATAAAAGAGCAGCTCTAGAGAAACAGCAGATAATTATAAAATGGAAAAGAACCAAGGGTGGAGGGTTTCTCATTTTCCTGGTTAATCTGGGAAACTTATTCAACTGAGGCAGCAACCAGTGGTCATTAGAAAAGTACTGTGACACGCAGGCAGCAAAAAAACTCAAAGCCAGGCTTTTGCAATAATCACAGGCCTGAAGAAGACATTCAGCTTCTCTTGGAACAGCTCAATTCTAAAAGCAGACCTGAAAAGTAACCCACACACCAGAGACTATCTTTGCTACAGAAGCCCTTCTGGATAAACCGATGAGGTGAGGTTCTTGGCAGTGGAGCCACTTCTGGCTCTGATTTGGCTTTCACATAGCGCAGACCAGGCCACAGAAAGAGGCAAGCAGGGTGGTGAAACTCATCTGCTTCATTTTGCTGCAACTCAGTGTTTTATGAAATTTTGATCCATTCGGGTTAGACAGCTATGTCCTCTCCCACACTTTTATTTTACTTGGGTTTCAGAGAAAGCTAAATAAATAGAAATAAAACTCAGATTAAAACACAGCTTCTGTTTTGTGCACATGCCCATTGGGCACACAAAATGGTGGGGGTTTAACTGGTTTTGATAGCATACCAAAATACCAGCTTGCATTTTTCTCCAAAAGTTTGTGAAATCCCTGGCTGCTTGCGTGGCTGTGGCCTGGCTGCTGGCTGTGTGGCAGAACCACACAGGTTTTACACTGGTTTGCTTTTTGCCTGGGTGTGTTTCTATTAAAGCCATTTCCCTGCCAAAACCACAAAGGATGAGGCAAAGAGGAAAAAACTCCAAGGCTGTCAGTGCAACTGTTCTTGAATAAGGTGACATAAGCCTTGCCTACTGAAGATTAAGCTTAATCTCTGAAAAGGGACAGCAGAAAGGCTGGTAGACTTCAAAACGAGCTACAACAGCTGTGTTTTGGTTGGCCAACAACTGCTCTCTGCTTTGGCTGCGGCTGGCGCTCACGTGAACAAGGCAGATAATTAAAATACAGCATTCAGAAATCCCATCCTTGGAGCTCTTGACAGAGCAGCCTTCTCCTTTGTATTTCACTGCTTTGACTGAATGTAATAACAACGCAAAGCAGAGTGATAATGTGATGTGCCCGTGACAACAGCGTCAACGATAATTGTACGGTGCTGTCCTCAGTTAAAAGCGAAAGAAACCATTTACCGGCTTAAAGCGTGTCTTTTTGTTTCAAAAATACCTTTTGGTGAGCGAAATGCATGCCCTTCTGTCTGTCTGGTTTAACCACTGGGTTTCATTGGCCTTCTTTTAGAGCATAATAGATAAATCAGCAAGACATGGCAGAAGTCAGGATAAATCAAGCTAAAAAGCTTTTCATAACTTACTAGTCACCACAGAAGGACAGAAACTGCCATTTTTCCACAGTAATAAGCTATGCTACCAACCTGAAGAGTAGCTTAAAATAATTAACAGCACCAAAAAAGAAAGGGTGTGTGTACGAGTGTGTCTGCGGAGCTGCTCCACCCAGTACAGTGGGGAAAAAAATTAACTGGGTGGACCTGCATTCCCGTGGCAGCTCGGAATGACTGCGCTTTATATTTCTGTGCCTGGAGATACGCATTTCATGCACATGATCACAAGCGATGAGGGAAAAGAAGAGCTTGAAAAGCAAAGCAAGACAAAACAAAGCATTCAAGAGAAAAATGGAAATAATTTGTACGGCAAGATAAAGAGCAACTCACTGGGTGTTTTCAGGAGTGCTGGTTTTCATCTTTGCGGTAATTATGTCATTTATTAGGTGATGTTTCCTGTACAATATTTAGAGTTATAGTGGGAGGATGTCATAACATTCATGTTTATTAGATAACTTTTGGGACCTTGCTGTGGGAGACTATAAGAGAAAAGAATGAGAGAGATAAATTGTCTAAGAAAGATCAAGTGCTCTATTTGAATATGAAGGGCACAACGCACTTAACAGAGACAAGGGAAATAACCATGCAGTGCCCTTTTTCCTGCAGACGTAGGATGTCTGGTATTCAGATCTAACCTGGTAACTAGGACACCTCTCATACTGACAAGAACGAGCGAAAAATGGATGCAAGCCTGCCAGTTCCTGCTGGGAAGGGACGAGCTCAAAGGAGAGAGGCAGGTGCAGAAAGACTGGGAGATGTGGAACAGAAGACTGGAAGGAGCCCTGAGGACACAGAAAGACTTGTGCCACATGTGAAAAAAGCACACAGTGCTGTTAAGCTGTACGTCTTACAGAGGAATTGCTCAAAATGTCTTTCCTTCCATTGGAAGGTTTCAGGATGATTCTACTCTGGGGCCTGGACATCTGAGGCTGATCAATAGCCCTGCTCTTGGTGGGACCCTGGGAATCACAGAGCTCTGTGCCACCACTTCAGTACAAGGACTTGAAGTTAAGGTCAGATAAAGTGGGCTAAGCTCTGACGTAGCCTAAGGCAACGTGTTGTACCTTATTAGGGCTTTGTTAGACCAGACCTGGTGACGCAGGTCTGGTCACCATCATCCCTTTGTTGATAAGTTTGTTTCCTCAGGAAAGTCCAAGAAGGAAAGTCAGCACCACTCACTTCACCTTCATGACCAAGATACTGGATTATTATTTTCAAAAGAAAAAAAGAGAAAATTGAAGTGCATTTTAGTTATACAGAGAGAAATACTCAAAGTATTCAGCTTTGATTTCTGGAGTCAGATCAACTTGATTTCCTCTCTTTCAATAGGATGTCCCTTTGATATTTGATATCTTTTCTGTATTTTGAAATACCAATTTTGTTGTTGTTGTTAGTGAAAAAGTTGTTAAGAATCTTCCCAGAGTGCACTCATGAATAAATGTTAAATTCAGTCATGTCCTAAAATCCGTTGTCTTGGCTGCACAATGTTACTTGAGGCAACGCTGCTGCAAGTTTGTTGTGGGGCCCGCTCCAGGTCGCGTCTCAGCCTGCACCTCTGCACAGAGCTGGAGGCATCGCTGTTGTCAGCTTTGCCAACCGATCTCAAACAAGCAACATCACTGATCACTTGGCAGAAGCAGGATCTCCTTGGTGGGCCTGGAGGAGGAGGAGGGAGAATTAAATCTAAATGCCCACCAGTGCATAGAGAATGGAGGTACCTGTTTGACAGTGGGCTCAACTGATCCTACGGGCTTGGGTGTTTTCACCTCTTGCTCCACTGTGCTCTGCGTCTCTTGTCAATGTTGCATGCACAAATCTGCTACCGCCTGATTCAAGCAGAGCGAACCTGGTGAGAAGAGCACAGGCTTCCTGCAGCTCTGACCCCTGGAAGCTGAGTCTGTAAGTCAGAGACTGGGAGCAGGAGGCACGATCCATCAGAGCACTTGGGATGCTTGGGAGGATAAATGCTGCACACAACTATATCTTTAATCTGCAATTGCTTTTCATAGCCATGGCCGGTTTATGGATCTGGGAAGCTTTTTCCTTATTTAAGAAGTAAGCTTTATGGTTCAGCAATAAAATGGCAAGGTGTGTCTTCACTCTAAGGTTTTTATTTACAGCAGTGATGGAGCAGAGAAAGAAAAACTTGGTTTTTAGCTCTTCAGAGTTTGGAGGATCTGTAGTTAGAACTATCACCTTTTGACTTGTAGAAAGAGCACATTTGATCTGGGAGTTGCTCAGAGAAGAAAAATCAATATGGACTGCTGTAATTTGTTATTTACACAAAGTCGTTCTAGTCCTGACTGCTAAAGGCTTTACACCTTTTAGTAACAGGCATTTTTCAAATAGATTGCACTGAAGACTCTAAATCCCACAGAGTTCTTCTCTCCCTCTTGGCTGGTGGTTAAAGTTTTAGGTTCAAGTAGGAGGTGAAGCAGCCAAGTGAATGAGGCAGAACTCTGCAAGGAAGATGTCGAATGTTGGCACTGGTGACTAACTCCTAGAGGGGAAAAGGTTTGTGCTCCACATGGGAGGTCTGAACAGCTATCAAGCTCTCCTATCAAAGTGGGTTTTTCCATGGTAGCATCATGTCCTGTCCCAAAGAGCCACACTGGGCAAAGCAAAAGACAATAGCATCAAGCTCTACTCTGCAGCAGGATTTTAAAGCTGAAGGCAACCAGCAAAACCATCCAGCTTTGTTCATCTGGAGAGAATGATTTGCTCTTTGCTTTTTGAAAGCTGGGTTTGTTCTGCACTACTGCTAAGCTTGAGGTTTTTTGTTGTTTTTTTTGTTGTCTTTTTTTTAACTTTGTCATCTGAGGATATCCATATCTAGAGTAAAACTAGCAAATTCATTTTATAAGATGAATGCAAATGAAAGCAGTCATCTAAGCTGCTTGTCTTAATGGAGAATTTGACTGTTTCCTTTTCTTCCATCTCCATCTGCTGTCTGCTTATAGCTACTCAAGTTTACCATTTTCAGTGTCCCCGATTAATGCTTTCTGCCATAGTAATGCCTTCTGTCTTATTGCCACATTTTCTTCCACAGCTGATCTGCAGAGCAAGGGTGGCATCCCAGTAGTGCAGTCGTACTGGCTCACGGCCTTTCACTGCAGCACAGAATCTCTGAAACCGCAAGCGTCACTTGGTCTGAGATGTTTCGGTTTTGAGATGGAGAATTGCACATGCAGATCTGGAGTATCTTGGAGCAAGACTTTCCTAATAAAAATGAGACTAGTGGTGACAGTTTCCATTATGGTAAAGCAGATGAGTTCCTATAACTCCTTTTGTGAAACTTAAACTCTTCTGCTTGGCCTCGAAAAATAATTCTTATGTTTGCAATGTAGATCTGATATTTTGCTATTCAATTAAATTTCTCTGCCTTCTTAGATAGACTGCAATTGTTACTCAGTCTCCTAAATGTGGCACTATGAGGGAGGAGGGACTTGTTCACTGCTCTTCTTCCTGAGGCTGTATTTAGGATCTGCAAAAATCAACATACAGGAGTGTCTCATGGTGCAGCTCCGTGGTATTTGCTGTGCCACGTCCCTTCATTAAAATCAGCCCATTAACCTCCATCAGTTCACTGTTGCTTCCATGACCTTGAGAGGTCAGAGTCCTCTAACATCATTCCTGTTTGTCCTCAACTGGTTTCTCACATGCTCCTAAAGATGACCCCAAACAGCAGAACATGGGAACATATACACACCCATCACTCAAAAAGAGTACACAAGGTTTCATTTTAGGTCAACCAGCCTTGACAGCATCTTCCTAAGAAGAGACCTTGCCTTGGTGGATGAGTAGGAGTCTCTGACCACAAAGGTCTTTCTGATTCACTTCGTTCACTACCTGCTCCAGGGTACGTTTCCCTAAGGAGATTTCCTACAGTCAGGAGGTGATTCCATGTGTAGCAGCCTATGTAGCACCATCTGACCTTACCACGCACATTATTTAAGCAGTGTTAAGCAATTACATGTGTCAGGCATGCCAAAGCTTGAAGTAGTGCAGAGTTACAGGGGTGACATCTCAAACAGGAGGTACAGCAGGGACAAGAGATTAGTTACAAAATCAAGATGGAAAGGAGGAATTTGGAAACTTTACCCCTTCCCATAACTACTGATTCAGTGAAGCATTTTTTTTCTGCACTGCAGTCATAGCCAGCAGCATATACAGAATAAGGATTGAAATATTTTGAAGTGCTGTCACAGTGTGAATGATTTTCTTTAGAGCATAAAATCAGACTGCAAAGTTATTTTCTGTCTGCAGCGACACAAGAAGAATATGAATGTGATCATATCTGGCCCTGGGCATACAGGAGAGCAGAACTGGCCTTAACCAGATACTCTTTTTTATTTGGATTCCTTCTCAGAAATATAAAATCCAAAAGAAATTCTGAATCTGGCTAGATGTCTCTTAAGAGGAACAGGATTTCTGCATAGCTGAAACAGCATGACTTTGATTATTTGAAAACGCATGATTTAATCATTTCATTATGCATACCTTTTCTCTGCAGGCACCACAGCCTAAAACAGACAGAGACAAGCATTAGATAAAACAACATGCTTTCTAGCTAAAGAGACTGGAATCAAAGAGCTTAATCTCACAAGACACCGATATCCTCGGTGCCTTTAGACTCAGCTGCAAACAGCAGGTGCGCGGCATAGCGCCGAACCGAGCCTTAGCGGAGTCCTCTGCTCAGAAGTGACATACTGCGGGATGACTTTGCTTTCTTCCTTCCACAGTGCACATCTGCCCCTGTGCCATCTCTCTCCTCCTCTTCCTCACACCCATCGCATGCAGAGTGCTGTCAGTGTCCTGACCTCCGCTGTCAGTCCAGGTTGCGCTGACCACCCCCCACCTTCCTGCCACGCACCCATCCAACATCTGTCCAGGCTGTGAAATCATCACGAAAGAGACCTGGATCTCAGATCTATGAAGTACCTAACCAGCTTTTTGCACCAGATCCTCAATAAATACCCTCAGTACAGCATGCTTGTCATGAGTCACAGCGCGCTACTCAGTAACAATGCACAGCACAGCACTTTGGTTAGCAGCAGGGAGCCCACCATGTGTGCTTAGCATGCAGATACTCTATTTTTCTTGCACAGAATACCTGTCATGCTCCTCTCTGCAATGCCAGATCCTTATCCTCTACTAGAAGGTGGAAACAACCAGGGCCAATGCTCTGCCCTAGCTCATGAGCAAAGTCTGCACTGTACTTCTCCCTTGGTACGGCGAACAGGGGTTTGGCTTTGCTGTCTTTGCAGCGAGATGTGTGCTGCACAGCAGCCCAGCACAGACATGCTTGCAATGCTGTGTTATTTGATAGAGAGGGAGCAGTGTCCGGAAGAGCCTGCTTTGACTGCAGAACAGAGCCTGGGTTCACATCCCAGCTCTCAATTCTCCACATGTTTTGGCAGACAGTTAAACCAAATGGTCTCCCTTTCTAATGAAAATAAAGGAACATGCACCAAAATCCCCTGGGGAGAAGCCCCCATATGTTAGCTCATCAACTAGGCTAGTTTTACAGTGCTGGAAACGAAGCACATTGCAGTGAGCTGTTGGGGTGGACTGACAGCCACGCACCAGTCACACTCGTGGTCCAAGCTGGATGGGAGGAAAGTCCTCTGCATTAGTGAGACGCTGAATGCCAAGCTCAGGACTCATCTCTCAGCCTGGGCTGAGTACTAAGCTCAGGAGGCCATTAGGCTCCAGACTGGAGCCAGCCCTGGTCCAGCTGGCACCAGTGCCAGCAGAGGCTGTGTCAGCAACAAGTCCATACATCTTTATCAGTGCAGCTGGGGTTTCCACGACAGGACCAGCACAACGTTGGTTGGCAAAAGGCTGCTAGATAAATCCCCCCTCCTGCTGTGGGAGGAGGTGGGTGAGGAGTGACTGCCAAGCCCAGCTTGTCCATTCACCCTGAATCCTAGCATCATGCTCAGGCTAGCACCCATCACTTGTAAGCTGTTCTCTGCTCCTCAAGGAATCAGATGTTTCAAGAGTTTGGCACAAACCTGGTAAGACCAAGGCTGGCCAGACCTACCTGAAATCTTCTCTGCAGATGACAGCTGGGGTAATCTCACTGAACCGTCCATCCTAATGTGCTTCAATCAACCTGCAGAAACCCCCTATAAGAAAGAGCAGAGACTGCAAACTCACATCTTCACTGTGACTCTCTGCAGGCAATAGAACCAGAGCAACGGGAATAATGAAGCAGCCCTCTCTCCATTAGAAAGGAGGCTAAGAACATTGGCCCATTTCCTACAGACCTAAACCGCATTCACCCAGTGACCTGAGGAGGCAAAGCTCAGTCCCAAGCCCTAAAACGTGGTCTTATTGCCAATTAAATACTGTTCAAAGGGCAGCAGAGCACCAGAGAGCACTTTGAGCTCAGAGATGCCAGCCAGATGAGTAATATCTACTCAAGTGTTTGCGCAGGTATCACTAACAGTCCATGCACATCAGACAGACAGGTTTCTTCCTGGGTTTGCCAACAGAAGCAGCGGTTGCTCACAAATCACAGAGAACAGAAATAATCCCTACCTTTTTAAACATCAAAAGCTGTAAAGCTTCACAGCTGCACGGTTCCGAAATTGAATTGAATGACTCGACTTGCCAAAATCAGAGATCAGAGTTCTAGGTCTTTCATGCCACAGCTGAAAGCATCAATAGCACTCAAAGAAGAGCACAGAGCTGCCTTTCAAATACCGATTGTGACTTCAGAAGCATTATTGGGTTTTACTTTTCAAACACAGTAGCCTCAATTCAAAATGGATGTGGGAGTGAAGAAAACTCATTTTCAGCACAAGCATTTTACTGTTTAAAGGACTGATGTTTCTTTCTGAAGCTATATCTAAAACTAATTAAGGATTCTAGTTTTCAATTAGTTTCTGAATTTAAAACAAAAGCATTTTTCGTCTTCAAGTAGAAGGGCAGCAGTGTAAGTATTTTCTCTGCAAGCAATGCAATAATTCAAAAGCAATATATGTGTAAGCACAGGTTTGATCACACAGGGATCTGGGGAAAAAGGCTGTTGGGATGAAGCATTCAATTACCAGAAACTGCTTTCCCCGCTGATCCAAAAGAATCCCAGGTTTGTTGACTTCTGCTCATGCTGTAGGACCTTATCATTCAATCAGAATGTCTCTTTGCTTCGATAAAAATCTCTTTGCTTCATGTATTGTCCCAGTACCTGAAATATCTGAGCAGCTCAATGTAAATCACGCATTTATGCTCCAAATGCCCCTTTGAGTTCTGGCACTGTTACTGCCTACCTTTTACATCAGGGAAAACCAAGAGGGAATCTAAATAGTCAACAACAGCTCTTTTTGCTCATTGGTCATTGCATTATTCACTCAGGTTATTATAGACAAAAAAAATGTTATTAACAAATGAATAACTGCTTCCAGCATTAAAATTAGAGGTATTTTTCTTGCAAACACAAGGAAGGGGATCAGTCAGCTTTTTACTCACCACAATATCTCCGTTGACAGGCCAAGTTGGAGAGCTCAGTAACACTCAGAGAGGGATGTCCGATCTCTCATCATCCGGGGAAACAACCTGTGGGGACTCTGACAGCACAGACTAGATCTACACATATGTGTGTCCCTATATATATATTAAAAAAACATTCCTATATTTTTATGTTTTTTATATATTAAATCCCCATACATACATAAACACATATTTAGGTAGATACATAGGTAGAAAGATGTAAAATATACAATACCTGTAAAATTAACTATTTTCAAAGGATAACATTCTGGTCCTGAAAGCCCTGGAAACCTATTCTTAGTGACAAATCCATTCTCTTCCTTTCTGTTTATCACACACCTCAGCTGAAAAACCCAAAACCATTTTGTGTCATGGCAGAGAAAAAGGGAAAACTGAAAACAAACCAAAGCCAAGACGAAGAAAATATTTAAATTTTTCTCTGCTAATATTACCAGCACTCTCTCAGTGAACACTGGTGTGTCTGTATCCCATGTAAAGCTCACCGAAAAAGCAGTGCTGAGCAAAATCTCAGGGCCCGCTTAAAATGCTGAGTGGGGAATTCACAGAAGGGGATGATCTGGTTGTGTTGGCACCAAACCAGAAACATCCCAAACCCCTGAGCTGTGAGCTTCTTGAACCAAAGTCTTGTATCAATTTACCTGATGTCTGGTCCTTGTATTCATAATGCCCCAGGTAAGAACCAGCGTCCGAGCTTCCCTCTGCCTTTGCAATGGTTGAAAAGCACAATCCAAATTTTTCATCTTGAGACACATAGACAGTGAATAATTAAAAAATAAACAAAACAAAAAAACCCCCACCAAACTTGCTGCCTATTTTACATTCTCAAGCTTCTTTGAATCTGTACGAATGCTAGGAAACAGGCAGACAACAGATGCATCAGGAAATTAGTTCATCTCTTCCAAGAACACACATTAAAATGAAGAATGAGATGAAGATCAGGGAGCCTGATGCCCTTCAGGGATGAATGCTGGAAGCTCCGTCTCTAGGTGATAAAGGGGGAGGTGGTTAATCCAGGGCAGATGGAAGTAGATAGGATTTCCGTACTTGTACAATTCTGTACAACATTAGTCCAGACAGGAGTCTATTAACAGTGTCTGATAGAAGCAATTGTATTATTTATTAAACTGACAAGATCAATTGGCTGCTTTGTACCCGTATAAAGAGAACCATTGTACTTTCATGTCCTTTTAAACATAGAGAATAAAGCGCTCCCTGGGGTGCTTTCATGGGCTGCCTTCGATTAAGAGTTCTGAGAACATTTGATATTGTCAGAGACCAGCTCAACAGATCCCCAACTGGATTTGCAGTCCTTACAGAGAAAGAAGATGGTAGCTATTATAATTAAAAGTGAGCTCAGAAGGAAGGACCTTACCTGACTTAGAGGAGTGCTTTTACTTACTCTTCCCAGAGACTAGGGTCTCAAACTTGAGGGAGACTGACCTGCTTTTATGGCACCAGCAGCAACGTCGGGATTAGCATCATGGCACTGACAACTGAAAACGGGATGTTAATTCTCTTCTTCACCTGAAAAATGGGGGGAGGGAGAGGAAGATGTCAGTTTCTAGACATGCATAAATTTTCGTAGGGTCTAATTCTGACAGGCAAAAGTGTTGTGTAAATTACCAGCAGGTTTTAAAATGAGTTGTGCAATACATCTACATAGTCTTGGGTGTTGGGGGTGAGGGCAGATGGGGAGGCTTTTCGTGATACCTCTGACTGATAAAGCCCTTGGCTATTGTAGCAATCTCGTTATTAACTTTCACCCCAGTAGCTGAGAACAGCTCAGGTGCAGCATGTAACATACACTGGACAGAAGTATTTGGGAGCTGGTGCCATCGCGTATTTGGTGAAAGGCCTTGACGCTGCAGTTACTTTCTCTGAAGATGAGCCCAAGTCCATTGCTATTTAGGACACGATGCTAACCCTGTGTGTTAACACAGACCTTTACCTGCAGAGTATTTTGGGGAGTACATCTAAAAGATGCAATTTTATAAACTACAAAATAAGCAACTTCAATTCATTTGCAGTAGATAAATACACTAACCTAGTGGCATACCTAATAAATTAATAGCCACACAGTCTCAGAGCAGATATTTCTGGGCAGTTATGGAATTTTCCAAACATCTGAATGCCCCTTTTACTATGTGTTCCTAAACAGAGATGTGCGCTGACTGCGCCAGAGCCAGGCACCAGCTTAAGGGAGGAACAACTTCTTTGCGGGTACTAAAGCAGCATTGTTCTGAGTTCCATTATGCCATGATTACGTGTTTATCAACCTAGAACTAAAACCTCCTGTAAGCTGCCAAGCACCACTGTGCCTCCTGCACGCAGTGAAGCTCCGACAGAGTCTCTCACAGCTTGCCCAGAGGCTGGAGGTGACTCTGCTCGCAACAGCAGCAGAATAAGCCCACAGTGACTCTGCTAGAAGATTTTCATGGTTTTGATCTTAATTTACTTGACTGTAAGTTTCACCTTATATTCAAACCCAGCTTTTCTACTGAATTTCGCCCAATCTTTGCTGTTAGCAAGTAAATATATAGTATATAGCATATAGTAAATATATACATATTTCAAGCTGAAATCCGCACAGCCTGGTGTCCCCAGTTAACCGCTGCTCCAGCTCCAGAAGCGGTGGGGGCTACACCCGCGCGACGCTCGCTTCCGCTCGGTTCCCCGCTCCTGCGTTTTCCCGCCGCTTCTGGCAGCCCCCCGCCCGCGGTGCGGGGCCCCCCGCCCTGCTGGCTTCGGGCCGGAGCCCTCGGTTCGGCCGTAAAGACCCCGCGGGCTACGCAGCGCTTTGCGGGTCCCGCATCGCGCCCGCACCCGGCGAGGCCCGGGCGACCCCTGCCGGCGGCAGCGCGGCACTGCGGGGGGGACCGCGAGCGCCGGAGGACCCGCACCCGTCGCAGCCGCGGCCCCGCGAAACACCGCTCTGCCTCGTGTGGGGAGGGGGTCACGGCAGCCCCCCCCCCCCC
>Ga0065711_1008462_pt1 | contig 13131 bp, 9 predicted proteins | sample Hoacrofraction12_FD_59098 | JGI IMG/M metagenome (GOLD analysis project Ga0065711, IMG submission 59098) | Hoatzin crop microbial communities from Cojedes, Venezuela - Epithelial fraction 12 v2 (version 2) | ecosystem: Host-associated > Birds > Digestive system > Esophagus > Crop | place... | reverse complement strand
TTTTTTTTTTTTTTTTTTGCCTTCACCTCTTTGTTCCTCCTTTCTTTATGACTTCTTTTTGCAGCTATGTGCCAATAACATGGCAATAGCTGCATTGCCCTGTCCACCACAGGACAATTGTTTCCTTAATGACAGCTGACATGTTGCTTAGATGTATCTTATTCCTATGTCTGTGTCCAGTTTTTGAATCTAAAAATATTTAAAAGCTGAAATGTCTAACTGACAAGAAATAGAAGGCATTCTTAGACACATGCTACATTTCTCATTCTAAAACTAATGTACAGCATGTGCCCCCAGGAGAGAGCTGTAGGATAAACCCAGCAACACCAGGGTTAGTGGCAAGGAAGGCAAACAGTGCTTGGAGCGCAATTTTAAGAAACAGTGTTTACCTTTCCTTCAAAGTATTTCCTGAGCTTCTGCGCAACGGCTCGTAGCTCAGCTTTAAAAGCAAAGCCAGGTGATGAACACACCGTGTATTTTGTAAACAGGTTAAATGTCACACCATCCCTATGGAACTTGTTACCTAGCGTGGCATTTCACTCTTCCCACCAAACATACATCTAAGTAACGAACTCACTGGATAAGCCAAAGGAGATTTAAAAGGCAATACTCCTAACCAAAGACATCCAGGAAAGTGGAGCCACTTTCTGCTAGGTAAATCTGAAGAAAATGGAATTTCTGATTAGGCATGTTTAATTAACGATCTTCTCACAGGTGAGCTTTCACACTTGGTTCTCATTTCGAACAATGCATCTTCTTTCCTTATTACAAACTCGATTTCACCTTCCAACACTTCCTTGCAAGCTTTAGCTTTCAGTTCAAGCTTACCTTGAACTCAACACATTACAGCTCCAAGTCACATGCGATGAACGAGTTCCATTTTCCTATAGACAGTCCCACAGATTTAGTGTACCATTTGAAGATTCTTACAGGAGAATAGGTAGAAAAAGGCCACCTATCCACACAGGAAACCCATTCACCAACGTGCTGGTCAACCTACACTGCCAGCAGTTTACCATTCATCCTTCAGAAATTTGCTGCAGATAAATTCAGTCAGCAAAGTGAATTCTAGCAGTTTCTCATTTTGACAGTGGCACCCAGCTCTTCAGATGCCTCCACTGGCTCCATCTCCTCTGTTCCAACACAGGCAAGCTTTGTTTCAAGGCCCTCAGTGGTATCTCTCCTTTCTATCTGCCATTGCTCGCCTCTGACTGAGCCATCTTTCCTCACCCATTTGTCAGATTTCTAGAACATCTTCATGTTTCCTCCTGTGCTCTTATGTTTTACAGATGCTCTCCATGAACATCGACAGACATTTTCATGAAATTCTTCAAATTCTTTGAAAAACACCTCAACTCTAATGTGTACTAAAAATATCCTCCCCCAAAAAACCATCACATCGAATGCTGAAACCACTACCCGCACTACTGATTGCATCACGTACTTGTTTCTTCCCTCACACCCCTATTTTGTCTTACAACTAGCGTGTGAAGTCTCTGAAGGAAGGTACCTTTTGTTCTGTGTGATGCTACGAGATCTTACTGCAGGATAGGCAGCAGAGGTGCCATCACAAAACAAAGAGTGTGTAAAACAATAAATGGGCCCTCACTCAGCATGGCAAAAACGAAGCAGTAACCATTGAGCTTTAAGTGATGGCATCAAGGGGTAGTTCTCAGACGCTTTCAGAACCTCCCCTTTTACCCAAACTAAGCTCTGCAAGGCATCCACCAAATCAAACCCAAACTCTTCTTTAAAAACAAGACTTACTAAGTACTCAACTGTGTGCCACAGTTTCTCATCTGGGCAACATCTGTCCCACTGTTTTCAGAAATGTGTCCATGAGTTGTGCAATGCCTATGCCTTTCAATGAGATCCATGTTCTCAACCTACATACATGCTCTGAAATGCCCCATCGTGGTTATTCTTTGATAAGATTTTTAAGAATTAGGAAGGCAGATGTGATAGTAGTACTTCTTGTTAATAAAGTGAACACGAGGGGTTTTTTTTCAATTCCAGAATCAAGCTTTGTTTAAACATTTCTTTGCAATCTTTGTAATCCAAACAATGTTGCAACCCAAATAATGTCTGTGGAAGAGAAAATGAAATTGTAATCGCCAAGTTTACTCTGAGTGCCCAAAGGGCTAGCAGCAGGAATAGTTGAAAGCAAATGTGCGCACGTATACACATAGAAAAGTATGTAAATATATACACATATTACAGACAGATATAAATATGCGTGTCATGTTAATAACAGAGCCTATGGAATTGGTTTCTGTAATTCGATAGCAAGTTGTTTCTTCATAAGGTAAAGGGATCTTCTATGTGAACTTACTATGCATTCTGCACTGCATAGCTTGAAATCATGCTGGTGCTGTTGGGGCTCCGGCAGCAGGAGAGGCAGTGATCTGTCTCTAGGCCCATGAAAGGAGCAGCAGGTGCCTTTTAAAGACTGCATCTCACAGGTTTATTAGCCATAATAAATCAAGCACTGGTGACTGGTCTACATGGTTACGCTACAAACAGAGCCACACTGGTGGTACCAATGATGGGAAATTACAGAAAGTAATCTAGTGTAGACGCAGCGCTTGATTAAGAGAGAATGAACCACCCATGTCTAAGCTGTTAGAAGCAAAGCTTAATTGATAACAACATTGTCTCTGTTCTGCGAATGAATAATCGAATTTCCTGGCAAAGGACTGGAAGCAAATGGGGGAAAAAACACAGCTTATGGGGGATGCAGGTAATTTAGTTATTTTTCTTCTAGGGAGGGTTTGTCTTCATAGCACGCACGCAGCTGTCCACATGTTATCTTACCCAGAACTGACTGATCTAATCAAGATAATCTTCAAAAAGATATTCTGAAATAAATGCCTGTTGAAGTGGTTATTCTTTTCAGCTCTTGGCTGTCATGGCTCCTCTCAGAGGCACTCAGAGAAAGGTCACAGCACAACAGAGACTGCGATATACATGCAGATCCAAAGGTCTGGATCCACTATTATTTTTAGATGTCTGACATACAGGCATGCGCACAGAACATCCCCAGCTACAAACTGACACCCTGAGACAGCGTTTCGAGGAAACAAAGCTGTACTTTTGTCTCCCTCAGTTAAAGCAGGTGGGGATTTAATGCGAAAGAAAAAGGGGGCTCCTCCTATCCCTTCTCCCATTAACATTGCCAAACGCAGCACATCCGTTCCGGATTTCTGGATGTTCGACAGCCCAGCTGGAACAGTACAAATGTCCTTTGCGTATGTGCAGTCTGTGCAGCATCTGGATGTGTCAGACCTACTGTGCATGCACTGCGGAGCCAACCTGCGGATGTGCAGCGGACCCAGCACGTCCCCCACGTGTCAGACTCACTGCGCGTTTGCTGTACAGCATATGTGACAATATACTCTCTGGGACTGTCCTGTCAAGAACAGGGAGCCTAAGAGTGAACTCCCACCTCACCTGGTGGACTACCAACCACATGGCTGCCCAGCTTCATCTCTCATTAATCCCATTCGTGAAAAGTAACAACTCTCCCTTTCTAAAATGACAGCATCCCAATGAGTACAACAAAAAGACCATACATGCATGCATGTTTATATATGCATATAGGCAATCCTGCTACTGCCTACCTTTAGCAATTACGTGACTTTATACCATTAATTCTGTTAAACCTGAAATTGCAATTTAAATTTAACCATTCACATTTTGCAAAAATCTTGGGCAGAGGAAGTTAATCATGTCAGACTGAGAGAACCTGACTCAGAGCAGCCCCACATAAGAGAAGAAATACAAATAACACAGGCAGAATCCAATACAGATCTCCTCTATAGCGTTACATCAAATTGGGTCAAAAATGAGTGTGGAAGGGTGTCTCAAAGGGATCACTTTTTTACAGGCATGTCTTGTCCCAACAGAACTGCAAATCCTATCTTCCCTCTTGCCATCTCTTACACTATGTCCGGAGTGCCTCGTGGGAGCTTGGACAAGCACACAGGCAAGAGCGTGATGTCTTCTATGTGCCCACATGGTTGGCAAGAGAAAATCTGGTGTCTTGAGGGGCTATGAACCCTCTGCAGCCTTGCTACAAACCCAGGAGCCGGAGCAGACTGCTGCCACCAGCCGCGGGTCACCCCCAGAAGGCAGGATGGGTGTCTGCTGAAGGGCACGGCTAGGCAGGCACGGCTGGGGTCACACCTGGCCTGCCCACACCGCAGACGTGCCGCCCTGCAGAATGTTCTTCCTCCAGCCTGCTCTACCAGCCTGGTGCCTCTTCCTAAAAGTCAGCCTGCTTCTGAATGGTTTGGACGTGAGTGGAGCTGAGGCGGAGATCTCTACTTGAAAATAGCACAGAATTAGGGGTGCCTAGAGTTTTACAGCTTCCTCCGGATTCTGGTGGGCTTGGACCTCTCCAGAGCTCTGTAAACAGGCAGTGCCAAAAAGGGAATTAGAAACACATGCTTTCCTGTTTTTCTCCAGTTTATTGTATGAAACCTCCTCTGAAGTATCCACGGTATGGAAGCTAGAGAGACATTAGCATGTTCAAATGTTACTGAGGACTATTCCTTCTCCCTTCCCACCACTCCAGTCTTAGGCAGACAAAAGTTGGCCATGGCCTTCCAGATGTTGTCCTGTGGTTGTCCTGCCTTGTCACTGGCAGTTCCTGGTCTACCATACTGATGTAGGTGTCTACCAGAGGCTTCCAGATGAGGCACGGTTACAGACAGATACGGACTGGAAAAGATACATTCATTGTGCTCACCAAAACGAAAATAAAAGAGAGGCCGGTTTCCTGCCGTGCTGGCTGCTCTCTCTCTAGCGGCCGCTTCCCGGATGTCACAGACACCAATGTTGGCAGTGCGGAGCATTCTTCTGGCAGCTCCTTCACTGTGTTGCAGTCTACACCGTACCGCGGCAGCTCCATTCGCTGCTGTAACAAGTTGAAAAAAACTAATTAATTCACGTTTAGTTTTTTTACATTTGTTACAGCGACGAGTGGAGCTGCTGCCCCCATGCAGTAGAGCACACACGCACACGCACGCACGCACAGACACCACAGGACACTCACGGAGCCCACGCGGGTCAGTGTTCCACTCTGCCAACATGGGCGTTAGGAATGTCAGCAAAGGTGCAGTGAGAGGACTGGACATCCCGACACAGGGGAACTGCCTTTGGATTTCCTTCAGTCTGTTGAATGCTGTCACACAACGCAAATCCCTGCCCTTCCCCAATGCCTCCAGTCCCAGCAAAAGAGCCATGTCCATTTCCACACAGTTTTCAAGTATCTCTAAAGCACCTATCCCCTTTCAATAGCAAGATCCAAGACCACCAAAGCTTACAAATTCATGCAGTTCCCCATCAAAACAGATTGCAACAAAAAAACAAATAACGAATTGGTCATGTACGTGATTGATTGTTCAGATATTAAGAGAGGCTTACAAAAGGCAGCATCTGTTTTGTTGCCCTATTTCTTCTTGGAAAGGATTCATCTCCCCCCTCCTAGTGAGCAGGGACCTCAAGACACTCAGATGAGCAAAGTCTTAGAAGAAGACTATCAAACTGAATTGTTCCAAGTTTTGTCCAAAAGGTAACACAACAAAACAAACAAAAAGTACAGAGACAGCAAAGACCCAAACACAAATAATTATCAGCTGCTGGAGGAAAATACTTCAATACAGTGGAAGCAGTATCTTCCACTATAACAAAACAACTCATTTAGCCATCAGCTAAATGACTGAGCTTGATGTGTGCGCAAGAAAACAGTGGACAATATTTCAATACTTTTTCTCTTCATCCTATTATAATCTTCCTTGACTCATCCATACCCCACATCCCAGTGTAGGATTTAATGGGAAGTGGTAGAGCAGAAAATGTTCACTCTGTTTCATCCCATCTTTAAAACAGCCCTAAATCAGCTACATCCTCAATCCTGACCTCTTATAATTATGGAACGGACTCCACTATAGGACTGGCTGACACTGGAAAACTTCAGTCTCACAACAGAGACCTTGAAAGACAAACCTCGGAGGGTTCTCCACCTTCTCTCTTTCATCATTACATGCCTGATGAATCCCCAGCAGTTTCAGCCATGAATACAGTTTGACCAGAAGACTATGAGCTTTCTGGAAAAAGAGCTGTATTTTCTTGTGTGAAGAAAAAAAAGGGACAACTAAGTGTATAAACAAATACTGGTACCAACTGCACCGCTGTGTTGAGGATTACTGCGGCAACAGTCTCCCTATAGCTCAGTAAACCTAAGTAGGTCTCATAAGAACATACTGAGAAGACTATGGTACGTCTGACAGTCTGGTCAGACCAATAAATACCCAGAAATTTAATAACTGCACCTCTGGTATTGTAATTCTGTTGATTTTATTTGTTTCATTCTCTAATGGCTCCCAATGGTTAGGAAATGTCAGAGACACCCTCAAATTGGGCTGTATCATTTCAGAAAATGGAGGTGTCTGTAACACTGTTATGTTTAGTGGAGTTCCCACCAGTGGAGCAGACCAAGTGAAATCCAAAGGCACAAAAATACCACTCTGCTATGGAGCTAGCTAATATATATATATACACCTGAAGAAGAGAGAACAAGGCAATGCCTCCACACTTGAGCAGTTAGAAAACCATCAACTCCACCATAAAGACAGGGTTTTGTAAAAGGAGGAGGAAAGTAGTTCCAAGGTCTGCTACAAAAGCAGGGCTCAGAGGACAGCCAAACCCAAATGGAGGTTTGGCAAGGTGAGTGAGATGCCATGAAACCATGGGGCATGCTCCTCTGAGGCCATCACAAAACGGAGGCCTACATCAACACTTACAACTACATATTCAACTTCATGAACCAATGCCTCAGAAGAGTGAAAGAACTCTGAAGAGTTTACATATATATATACATATATATATATATGAAAGTATTTCAATGAAGCAATACATTCTTAAATTTAATTTGAAGATCTCTTGACACCTTTTGGGCAAGTACAAGCAACCTATCCCTCAATGCTGAGACCAGGTGTCTATAAAGGATTGGTTGCCCACGTGTTATACGACAAGCTGATATCTAGGGATGTTGCCGGTCTCTCCAGTGTCTTCAACAGGGAGATTTGGGCAGGAAACCCAGAAATGGAGGAAGGTACAAAGCTCCAAGGTTCTCTTCCACTCTTGTGTACACCTCTGTTCAGAAAGCTTTACTTGGCTGAGATCTTAATGAGTTAGGACATCACGTTTTCCTCTGTATTTTTGCATTACTTGTAACAATCAATGCCTCTCTAATGAACCTAAGCTGATTTTCTTTTCCAGACATGACTGTCAAACCCACAGCAACATATGTAAAAAATGTACACACACATCAAAGCGGACATATATATAAAAGTATACATAAAATGGATGGAATAAGCTTTTTCTGCATAACAACAGCTTTGTTTCTGCCACATATGTTTCTTCACAGATGCGGATTTTTTCTGTGGCAACTATCAGTACACTTGACATCTTCATACATCGCAAGCACAGATACACGTACCGGGAGGCTGTGGCAGGTAGGCCCCAATTAATTTTGATCTCTTCTTTTCATATCCCTTCTGTGTGATGTCACCTGCCAAGAAAAGAAAAGGAAAATCAATAAGATGTGGATACAGACAGTGTCTAGCTGCTTAATGGCAGCCCCATCAGCTTAGCCACCACTGCTCTGTTTGTCTGTCTTGACAATTATAACGAAGAAATGAAAAGCACAGTATGATCACTCCAACTCAGAAAAAACTCATTTACGCCAGAGCCATTCTGACAAGTAAATACCCAGCCTTGATTTGTTCCAGCACCGGAGTCCAGTGGCACAGAGTTTTAAAACCATTTTGAGATGCTGTCACACAAGCTTTGAAAAGCTACAATGACCTTCATTAGGTTAATAAGCAATGGATTACATAGAGCGCGTGGGCCTGTGGTGGCTGGCAAAACACATGGCTGATTAGCATTTTCTATCATTAATGGGATTTTTCTAATCAAGCATGTAAGGCACAAAAGACTTGAAACTGCTGCTATATCATTTCTGCGATATAAATGCTTTAGCTGATTTCTAAGCAGTACTGAGAGAAACAAAACCAAACCAAAACAAATCTACCACAGACCCACTAGGAACAGCAGCATAAAGCCTCTTTGTCTAACTCTCCAATTCAATCTCCCCCCAAAAAATGCGGAGACAAATGTTTGAATTTCTTAAATTCAATTAATATGACCCTTCACTGTGTCTGCAGTTTCCTCAGGTAATTTTTTTAATGTATGGATAAAATAATATTTTTCTGTAAAAGTCTCCTAAAAGTAAGTGATGGATAATTAGATATGCAGAACAAAACATATACTTATTAGAGTTCAGGAGAGGTTTGGCACTGAAGTTGTGACACAATCCTGGCTCTGGAGCCCTAGATCTAGCTTTAATTGTTAAAATACTTGTTCAAATAGAATTCAAATATCCAGATTCTTCTTTCCAGCTGTGTGAGCACAGATGCAGACACACATACATATGTACTAAATTCAATACAAGCTACTTTGGATGCTAAAAAGAGGGCTAGGTTTCACAGTTAGAAGATTTTTGAAGTAAGACCATATTCCCTGCCCTTTCAACAAGCGTATCTGCTATCATGAGACTCATCATGCAGTTAAAAGTTCAGTTGCAACACTGGACTTCTATGTCTGTAAAAGGCCGAGGCCTTAGGAGGGCAGAAACCACAAAAAGCAGCGGAGCTTTGGAAGGAATGTTCAGTGAGATACAGCAACGCCTGTCTGTTCACGTTCCTCCATCCTGATGTTCAGCCTTCACCTAAGGAGACCATTTGCCAAGAGAACGGCACGTTTACTCCAATCCCAGCCACTCTGATAAATGGATGCTAAATTAGCACCAATGTACCAAGAGAGCTTCCCATGGGTTGGTCTGAAATCAATAACGACGGGAAAACACCTTCAAATGTTGTTTCTCGATAAAAGACCTTTTCTCGGGGATGGTTCCAACAAGCAATAAGGAGGCAAAACTCACCAAGCTTCTCTGGCAGTGTCCTGAGCCAACCTCCCGTCCCTGGTTAAATCCAGTGCTTAAAGTAGCACCTATCCTCTTCACTACTGCACCTCAAACTGCTCGACAAAACACGTCAGCTAAAATATCTGTGTTTTCAAATGAGGAAAGTGAGAGCGAAGCACTTCAAATGATAACCGTCCCTTATTTACCCAGGGAAGAACTGGCAGACTTGGCAAGAGAACCCAAGCTTTTAAAGTTCAAACACACTGACTCTCCCAGCACATTTCTTCCCCTTTTGAACACTTCTGACATGTGTTCAAACCAGTGAAGCCAGCTCCCTCTCCACTGTAATCGCCAGCCTCTCACAAACCAGACAGTAACTGTAGATACCACTTCACTAAAATGTTTTAATGAAAAAATATGTTTATTTCTATTTGAAAACTATAAAATACGAACAAACTTTTCTCTTAAAGTTTTGCTAAACAAATTACCATTCATTTCCTGTGCTCATCAACACCAAATTCTTATGCATTCCAGACACTTCTTAATTTGAGTAAAAATTTGGTTTTCTTATGGTATTATTGGTCTTCAAGGAGAACAGAGATATCCTACGGAGAATCACAGCTCCACTGTGGTATGTGCAAGTTGGCAATGCCATTTTAAATATGAAACTATTAACAACAGGTGCTTAACTATTGGTTGCTCTTCCACAGACGGTAGTATATACACATGCAAACTGATATCTCAAGCTATACATTCTAGACATTGCTCATCCAACCTGCACCCGTTCCTGCAATATAAGTTTCTTCCACTAGTTTCTAAATCTATATTGTCTGTCCTTAACAAAAGAAATGCAGAGAACATGCAATTTCTTTGACACCAAAGTGGGAAAGATAAATATCAAATGTTATCTCTTTCATTCAAATCGGCATCCAGACTCACTCTTTTGAAGTTCACATAAAAGAATTATTCTGAGAAGAAACAATGGTGACTCCTTCCCCAGACCACTGTCTCCATCAAAAAATCACCAATATTTCTTTGAGACAATTTAATACGAAAATATTTCAACTTCCAGGAGCAAACAGCAAATTAATTTAGAAGTATCACCAATCTTTTCCATAACCATGTTCATCACTGCCCTGGTAACCAAATCTAAAAAGCATCTAAAATCAAAATATAAAATCACCAAAATTTTCATTTAGTATCACTATTACAATTCTGAGGTGGAAGGAAGTCAACTGCATCACGTAGTCTGGGGGAATACTATGCTTTACTTCTCAGGATTAATGGTATTTGTATTAATTTGTATTTTTTCAGGTAGACTGACTTCAGAATATGAACAATAACTGATTAACGATTAAAATATTATTACAATATATGCAAAACTACTGCATTTCAAAAATATGTTGAACTCCTTATGTAAGCTCCTAATATATACTAAACACAGCTCACCAGAAGTTAGGTGAGCTTAAACTCTGTTCTTATCCTAAATTACCAGTAATTCAATTTTTTAAACACGATATTCAGACCTTTGGTCTATGTCCTTTACTCCTTTGCAAATCAATGCAAAAATTTTGTGAGTATCATATGAGGAACAAACCCCTTTTCAGCTAGGTACACCTAAGTCATGCTCTTCCACAGTACAACATTGAATTTAGGCTCAGCTTTTGGAGAATATCAACAGGATTACATGAACTTCCCCCTCCCTGGAAGTGTTCAAGGCCAGGCTGGATGGAGCTCTGAGCAACCTGGTCTAGTGGAAGGTGTCCCTGCCCATGGCAGGGGGGTTGGAATTAGACGATCTTCAAGGTCCCTTCCAACCCAAACCATTCTATGATTCTATACTGCCTTGCCATGAGAATCCAGGATTTATGCCTCCCTTTCATTTTTAATTAACCGTTCTTCTCCTGAGAAGCCAGCAGACTCTCAGAACTTTGCTGCACGCGTTCAAAGCCCGCCTCCAAAGACAGAAGGGAAAAGTGTCTCAAATCACAATGTCTGTTGAGCCGACAGTACGTGCTGGGTTTTCTACTTACTACATGAACAAACTCTTCAAAGCCCCTGCAAACGTAGAACTCCGCAATGCATTAATCCCTAGCTTTCTTCTCACACACCTTTCCCTACCTTGGTGTGGCCTTTCCGAGCAATGCAGCAGAGAGCAGCTCCGGGAGGCAAGCTGGCATGAGCAGGGGACATGACCAGCAGTGGCATACAGGAAAATGGCCAGACCATGGATGAAGGGACAATGGAAAGACTCCACACTAAGGGCATGCAGGAGCAGCAAGAGCATGTGGCTGCAGGGAGCTCTGGGGTTCGGTCTCCCTGGGACAAGATACCATCACACCATGCCAGGCAGCTGCAAGGTGGCATCTCCGCTCAGCGGCTCCCTGCAGCCCTCCGCTCTGCCTGCCCGTCTCCTTCCCTGGCTCTCGTCCCAACCCCTGGCCCTGGCTCTGCTCCTGAGCACTCTGCCCTGCTCCTCAGCTTCACCCCGCAGCTGGTCCCCAGGCCCTCCTCCTCCTCCTCCTCCTCAGTCCCTTCCTCCCAGCCTGCATTCACTCAGTTTCCAGCCTCCTAGTTGCATCTGCCTTCTCCAGGTTTTTCTCCTCGGGATGTGGTGCTCTTTTCCTCCTCCCCCCCACCGGTGATCCGGCAGACTTCCACCGTGCGATGGCCGCAGACACGTGTCCTGGAGGGCATCGTAGCCGAGGGTCAGGGGGGAGAGCAGAGCACCAGCCTGAGAGAGCCGGACTCACCAACAGTAACCACAGTGAAAAGGCAGCACATTTTACCCTGATTTTCTCCCCATCCATATTTAAAATCGACTGCCGAGGACTGCTGAACAGCAGGCACGCAGTACACTGATCCTCTTCCCACAAAACAAGTGCACTTCTTTCTCATCTTTCAGGGTGTTTTTGGGCACAAAAAGGAAAATGTCACTTCTGCAACGAAAGGGACAGCACAAATGCCAGCCCGTCCAGCCCTCCGAGGAAGAAGGCTGCCCGGCTGAGTGAGGCCCGGAGCAGGGCTCTGGCACTCCGCGAGCCTGCTCCCGTCTCTTTGCGCTTTGTGCCCCTGCTCCTGCAGCCTCCAGCGCCGCAGATGGCAACGCTCTCCTACGCCGGCGCTCACAGACAAGTATTCTGTGGCTGTATTTAGCGAAGCCGCGCTGTACTGTAAGTTCATTCGACTCTGCTCACCACAACTGCTACTGTTTGCATTACACCCTCCATTTTCTTTGAAAATTTGCTGTGTTTTCGCTCTTTCCTTCCACGGCGTTCGATTCCTGCCTCTTGCGAAGACGACGGGGCCGAGCCGGGGGAGGCAGGTCAGAGCAGCGCGGTGGTAGCACACACGCTCGCCACGAGGCAGGAGGGAACTCCAGGTGGCAGAGAGCCTCTCGGGATGCTCCGCGTTGTACAAGGCATTTCGAGGAGCAGAAAATGCCGTTAAATGCTGAAGTCGTTCCCATTATCCTATCGCCTTTCCCAGCCCCTCCACGAGGCAGCTCCACCCATTTATATGCCATGTCCTAGACTAATCATGGAATTACGCCTTAAAATGGAAATAATAAAAAGATACATTTTAGGTAACCAGCAAAATATTGACTTTTAAGTGGTTTGTGAAGGGGAAGGTTATTAAACGTGAAAATAACTGCACATGAAAAATATCTGTACATTACCANCCTTCTTTAAAGCACTTGAACTTTACAAGCTGAGAGTGGTGTTTNGGTTTCGGCTGCNGCCGGCAACAAAAGCGCCACGCGGCCGCCCCTCCCCCCGCCGGCGTGTGGAGGAGAATGAAAAGAAACAGGCAGAAACTGGTGGGTCGGGATAAGGGCAGTTTAACAGAACAGCACACAGAGGGAAACAGGAACAACAACGATACAGATAAGGAGAAAACACGACAAAAACAGACCCGCGCTCTTGGACCGCACCGGCGCCGCACACTTCCGAGCCGCGAGTGAGTTCCCACCGCGCCGCCCCCCCCACCGGAACCCAGCGTGACGGCACCTGGTGTGGAATACCCGGCTCTGTTTGGCCAGGTGGGGTCAGCCCCCACCCCCCCGGCTGTGCCCCTTCCTGGAGTCCGGTGAAAATTAACCCTGTCCTGGCCAAACCCAGGACAGTGATCAAGCAAAGCTA